>Ga0194117_10002316_pt1 | contig 20447 bp, 15 predicted proteins | sample TA2MahsurfametaG_FD_160579 | JGI IMG/M metagenome (GOLD analysis project Ga0194117, IMG submission 160579) | Freshwater microbial communities from Lake Tanganyika, Tanzania - TA2015009 Mahale N1 surface | ecosystem: Environmental > Aquatic > Freshwater > Lake | place: Tanzania: Lake Tanganyika...
GTGGCCGCGATGCCGAGCCTGACTGTCTTTCTGTTGTTTGACCCAATAAAAAGCGTCATAAGACGACCCGACACGCGACGTCCGTCGTTATAGATCGCCTCAAACTCTTCGCGCGTCCTGATGTGCTCATGCGCGCGGAACCTGGCCATGGGCCTAGGCTTCGTCAGAAACGGTCAGACGCTTGCGGCCCTTGGCCCGCCGACGCTTGATGACCTCGCGGCCGTCCTTTGTTGCCATCCGCACAAGAAACCCATGGGTCTTTGCCCGGTGGCGGTTATTCGGCTGATACGTACGCTTGCCCTTCTTAGCTCGTGCCATAAACTCCTCAGAACGGACCACCGATTCTAGTCGGCGATCTATCCATCTGTAAAGTCCTGAAGCGCATGCTAGAGTGGCGAGGCGCGTCCAGAGATTTCCACATCTGTGGAAACCTTGTGGAAAAACACCACATCTCACACATTCGCACTATGGCCACGGATACGATTTGGGACCAGATACTGCATATTGTTGAAGGGAAGGTGGGTCCACACAGCTACTCGACGTGGTTCAAACCTACCAGCCTCAAGGCCGACGTCGGCCATCAGATGACCGTGCTGGTCCCGGCTCCGCTCTTTACCGAGTGGCTTCCCCGCCACTACTCCAGTGTGCTCCACGAGGCCCTCGAGGAAGCCGGACGCGCCGGCAGCACATTGGTTTTCGAGGTGGGCGTGCCCGAACCGGCGCGCGAGCCTCAGGTCTTCACGATTGACGCACCCCCCGCACCAACGACCGAGCAGGCACCCCTCCATATCGAGTCTCAGGCTGAGCGCTCTTCCGCCGGACCGCTTCCGGGCGGCCTCAATCCCCGATACACGTTCGATACGTTCATCGTCGGACCGTCGAACCAGTTTGCCCATGCGGCCGCTCGAGCCGTAGCCGAGGCGCCGTCGCGCTCCTACAACCCGCTGTTCATCTACGGCGGCGTCGGCCTCGGCAAAACACATCTGATGCACGCCATCGGTCAATACGTCGTCAGGCATAACCCCGGGCTCACGCTGTCCTACATCTCGTCCGAGCGCTTCATGAACGAGATGATTAATGCGCTCCGGTTCGACCGCATTCTCGACTTCCGGGCTCAGTATCGCAGCGTCGATATCCTGCTGGTCGACGACATTCAATTTGTCTCAGGCAAGGAAGGCACCCAGATGGAGTTCTTCCACACCTTCAACGCCCTGCATGACGCACAGAAGCAGATTGTCATCAGCAGCGACCGTCCCCCGCACGAGATTCCTGCCCTCGAAGAGCGTCTCCGTTCGCGATTTGAATGGGGACTGATCGCCGACATCCAGACACCCGACATCGAGACGAAGATTGCGATCCTGAAACGAAAAGCAGAGACCGAGGCGGTCCCACTGCCCAACAGCGTAGCCATGTTCATTGCTACTCGCATTAAGTCGAATATTAGGGAACTGGAGGGTTCCCTGACACGCCTGGTCGCCTACGCGTCCCTTAAAGGACTTCCCCTGACAATCGACCTAGCTCAGGATGTCTTAAGAAACACCCTCGACCTGGATGACCGCGCCGTCACCATCGAGCAGATTCAGCGGTTCGTGGCTGACTACTACCAGTTGCGCCTCGTCGACCTTAAGTCGCGCAACAATGCAAAATCGGTCTCGATGCCTCGACAGGTCGCGATGTATCTCGCTAAACTGCTCACAACGGCATCCCTGCCCGAGATCGGCCGGTCGTTTGGCGGCAAGCACCATTCGACCGTCATTCACTCTATAAAAAAGGTTGAAGAACTTCGGCGCACAAATGCCGACTTCGATGCACTTGTTAGCAACTTTCTGACTACGATCAAGTAATCCACACCGTTTTCCACAACAAACTGTGGACGCCTGTGGATGGGGCGGACGACCCCTCCCGGACACACCATCGACCCACAACACGTCCACAGAAATATCCACAATTTAAATATCTGATTTAAAAGCACTTACAGACCTAGAAAATTTCTTCCGCAGGACCTTCTTCCTGTATAATTCATTGTCTCTCCTTTTGTCTCTTCTTTCTTGAGGATACGCGTCGCATGGACCTGGTCGTTCGCAAAGCCGATCTCGTTCGGGAGCTGCAGTTCTTCCAGCAGATCGTCGAACGTAAGAATACGATTCCGATTCTCGCCAACGTGCTGATCGAAGCCACGGGCGACGAGATGGTCCTTCTGGCTACCGACCTCGAGGTCACCCTGCGTAGCCAGACACAAGCGGCAGTGACCCGCCACGGTGCCGTCACACTGCCAGCCAAAAAACTCTATGAGATCGTTCGGGCCCTCCCCGACGGAGACGTGCGTCTTGAGGCGGACCGTAACCAGCAGAACGTCAAGGTGACTGGTGGGCAGTTCAGCTCGAAAATGCCTACCCTGCCACGTGAAGACTTTCCCACCGTTACCGAGCCTCCTGACACACCAGTTGTTACCCTGAACCGTTCTGCGCTCGCGCAGATGATTCAGAAGACGCAGTTCGCCATCACAGGCGAAGATACGCGCTACTACCTCAACGGCGCTCTGTTTGTGCTCAAGCCGACCCAGATGACGCTCGTCGCGACTGATGGTCACCGACTTGCGCTGGTCACCGCTACCCGCGAAGGTCAGCCTACCGACGATGAGAAACCCATCCTGCCGCGGAAGGCACTCGCCGAACTGGGTCGGTTGCTGGCGGACGGCGAGGGCGACATTGCCTTCCAGCGTGGCGAAAACCACCTGTTCTTTCAGGTCGGCAATCGCCTGCTGATGTCCCGGATGATCGATGGTCAATTTCCGGCGTATGAAAAGGTCGTTCCGAAAGGGAACGACAAGCACCTCGAGTTCGAGCGCGATCGTCTGATCTCCGCTGTTCGTCGTGTGTCACTGCTCTCGAACGAGCGCTCGCGCGCCCTCAAGTTTGTCGTGCAGGCGGGCACGGTCGAGGTCACCTCGAGCAGCCCGGAGTTTGGCGAAGCCCACGAACCGCTCGCCGTCGACTACAGTGGTCCGGCGCTCACCACCTGTTTTAACGCGCAGTATGTGATTGACTTTCTGACGGCTGTCGAATCAGACGTCGTCTCGCTTGATCTGAAGGACGAAGTCAGCCAGGCCCTACTGAAGCCGGTCGGTGTTGATGGTTACGACTACACCTACGTGATCATGCCCATGCGGGTGTGACCCAACTGAACGGACGACCACTGCGTGTCTGAGACTGTGCCCCCGACAGAAGAGCGGATTACTGCGCCTGAATATGGAGCCGACAGCATCAAGGTGCTGGAAGGGCTCGAGGCGGTGCGCAAGCGACCCGCCATGTACATTGGTTCGACCGGAGCCGCAGGCCTTCATCATCTTGTCTACGAGATTGTCGACAACTCGATCGACGAAGCGCTGGCAGGCTATTGCACCGAGGTTAATGTCACGCTGCATGCCGATGGTGCCGTGACAGTTGTCGACAACGGACGCGGCATTCCCACCGAGATGCATGAGAGTGGCCGACCGGCTGCTGAGGTCGTGCTCACCGTGCTGCATGCCGGTGGCAAGTTCAACAACGACAGTTACAAAGTCTCGGGCGGTCTCCACGGCGTCGGTTCTTCGGTGGTCAACGCTCTCTCGAAAACACTCGACCTGGAAATCTGGCGCGGCGGCAAGACCCATCGACAGACCTATGAACGGGGCGCACCGATCAACGCCCTCACGGTGGTCGGTTCCACCTCGTCGCGTGGCACGAAAATCACATTTACTCCCGACGAACAGATTTTCACCGAGACCCTGGAATTCAGTTTCGACACCCTGTCGAACCGCCTTCGCGAACTCGCATTCCTCAATGCCGGCATCATCATCACCATCAACGATGAGCGCGACGGCAAACAACATCGGTTTCACTACGAAGGCGGCATCTCGTCATTTGTCGAGCACCTGAATCACCTCAAGGAGCCTCTCCACCCGTCGCCGATCTTCATGAGAGGCGTCCGTGAAGGTATCGATGTCGAGATCGCGATTCAGTGGAACAAGACATACAGCCCCCTCGAATACTCGTTCGCCAACAACATCAACACGCACGAGGGCGGCACGCATCTCTCAGGCTTCCGGGCGGCGCTGACCCGCACCATCAACACCTACGCCACGGCGAACAATCTCACCAAGGACCTGAAAGACGGCAATCTGTCCGGCGATGACATCCGCGAGGGCATGGCAGCTGTCGTCTCCGTCAAGATTCCACATCCGCAGTTCGAGGGTCAGACCAAAACCAAGCTGGGCAACACCGAAGTGAAGGGCATCGTCGAGACCATCGTCAATGACAAGTTAGCGGCATATCTCGACATGAACCCAGAGGTGGCCAAGCAAATCCTCAGGAAAGCCGTCGATGCGGCGCGTGCCCGCGAGGCCGCCCGCAAGGCGCGAGAGACCATCCGAAAGGGTGCGCTCGCCGGAGGTTCGCTACCAGGGAAGCTCGCCGACTGTCAGGAGCGTGATCCGGCGCAGGCTGAAATTTACATCGTCGAAGGCGAATCGGCAGGCGGCTCGGCCAAGCAGGGCCGCGACCGTCGCTTCCAGGCCATTCTGCCGATCAAGGGCAAGATTCTCAATGTCGAGCGTGCGCGTCTCGAGCGCATGCTCGATTCCGACGAAATCCGCACCATGATTTCCGCCCTCGGCTGCGGTATTGGCGGCACCGAATTCAATCCAGACAAGCTGCGCTACCACCGCATCATCATCATGACGGACGCAGACGTCGACGGCTCGCACATCCGCACCCTGCTGCTGACGTTCTTCTATCGCCAGATGAAGGCCCTGGTCGATCGGGGCCACATTTACATTGCACAGCCGCCCCTGTTCCGCGCCAAACGTGGTCGTGTCGAAACGTTCATCAAGGACGAGCGCGCCCTTGAGCAGTTTCTGCTGCATCGCGCAACCGACCAGCGCGAGGTCACCGGCGTTAACGACTTCCACCTCAGCGGCGACGCCCTTGAGAAGGCCCTGCATGCGGTGATTGCCTACCAGCGCATCATGGCCACGGTTGAGCGACGCGGCCACGACCGTCGTCTGGTCGAGGTCCTCCTGCTCGCCGACGCCCGCGATCGTTCGACGTTCGACAACGCCGACGCCCTGGCCGCTATGGCCACAAGGTTGACCACGGCCAATTATGAGGTGACCGTGCTCCGGGACGAGACGCGCGGCAGCCACGCCCTCAGGGCGGACGACCGCGCCTCAAACTATTCGAAGGTCAGCGTCGTCGGTCTCGACCTGCTCCAGACGGGCGATTACCGGCAGCTGCTGGCACACGTCGCAGACATCCGCGACCTCGTGGCGGCGCTGGCTGCCGGTCCGCTGACTGTGAAGACTCGCACGACCATCACGACTGCCGCTGACGAGACAGACGACGAGACATCGGCGGAAGAGGTTGCGGCAACAGACGACGAGGTGGTCGCTACACCCGCACGACGCGAGCAGGGCCCCGTGGTCATCAGCAGCATTAACGCACTGGTCGAACATTTTCTGGCCATGGGTCGCAAGGGCGTGGCCGTCAACCGCTACAAGGGCCTCGGCGAGATGAACCCCGACACCCTCTGGGCGACCACCATGAACCCTGACACCCGCACGCTGCTGCAGGTGAAGACTGACGACCATACCGGTGCCGATGAGATTTTCACCACGCTGATGGGTGACCAGGTGGAACCGCGCCGCCGCTTCATCGAAGATCACGCGCTCGACGTACGGAACCTCGACATCTAGTCTCATGTCCACGACCGATTCACGACTACCCGTTACCATCGAAGATGAGATGAAACGCTCGTACCTTGATTACGCGATGAGCGTAATTATTGGTCGAGCGCTGCCCGATGTTCGTGACGGCCTCAAGCCGGCTCACCGGCGCGTGCTGTACGCCATGCGCCAGATGGGCCTGACGAGCAACCGTGCGTACCGCAAGTGCGCCAAGATCGTCGGCGAAGTCATCGGCAACTACCACCCTCATGGTGATGCGCCCGCGTATGACACGCTCGTACGCCTCGCGCAGGATTTCAACATGCGGCAGACCCTGGTCGATGGTCAGGGCAACTTCGGCTCGGTCGACGGCGACCCGCCGGCCGCCTATCGTTACACCGAGGCCCGGCTCGAATCCCTGGCCGAGGTTCTCATGGAGGACCTCGACAAGGACACGGTGGATTTCGTCCCGAACTTCGACGAAACCACTGACGAACCGACGGTGTTCCCGGCCGCCTATCCCAACCTGCTGGTCAACGGATCGACCGGCATCGCCGTCGGCATGGCCACGAATATCCCCCCGCATCACATGGGGGAAATCATCGACGGCGCGGTATGGCTGATCGAGCAGGTCTACATGGGTGGCGCCGACCATGCGATCCCCTCGCGCGAAGAAGTAACGCACGAGCTGCTGCAGCGCATCCCGGGCCCCGATTTTCCCACGGGCGGCCTCATCGTCGGTCGACGCGGCATTCGTGACGCCTATCTGACCGGTCGCGGCAGCATCCAGATGCGCGCACGCGCCGAGGTGGAAACCTCGCGCAAGGGAGACCGCACGCAGATTGTCGTCACCGAGATTCCCTATCAGGTCAACAAGAAAAACCTCCTCGAGCGCATCGCCGACCTAGTGCGGGACAAGACTCTCGACGGCATTTCCGATTTGCGCGACGAGTCAGACCGCGATGGTTTGCGTATCGTCATCGAGCTGAAGCAGGCGGCAGTGCCCGACGTGGTCCTGAACAACCTGTATAAGCAGACGCAGCTGCAGCAGACCTTCGGGATCACCATGCTCGCCATTGTTGGCGGCCGTCCCCGTGTGCTGACGCTGGTCGAGATGCTTGAGCAGTTCGTCGAGTTCCGACGCGATGTGGTGCGCCGACGCACAGAGTTCGAGCTACGGAAGGCCGAGGCGCGCGCCCACATTCTCGAGGGCCTACGCATCGCGCTCGATCATCTGGATGCGGTGATTGCCCTCATCAGAGGATCGAAGAACCCGGCCGAAGCCAAGGTCGGCCTGATGACGCAGTTTGGCCTCAGCGATGTGCAGTCGCAGGCCATTCTCGATATGCAACTGCAGCGGCTCACGGGTCTTGAGCGCCAGAAAATTATGGATGAGCTCGCCGAGCTTATGCGCACGATCGAGCGACTGCGCACCATCCTGGCCAACCAGTCGCTGCTCATGCGCATCGTCGTCGACGAGCTGCGCGCCGTGCAGACCAAGTACCTCGATGCCCGTCGCACCGACATCGTCCCTGACGAGGGTGACTTCCGCATCGAAGACCTCATCAAGGACGAGGAAGTCGCCGTCACCGTGACGGCAGCTGGCTATATCAAGCGGACGCCTACCACGACGTATCGTGCCCAGAGCCGCGGGGGCAAGGGCCGTATTGGCATGCGTACGCGCGAGGAAGACGTCGTTCGGCACTTGTTCGTGGCCAGCACGCACTCATACCTGCTGGTGTTCACTGATCGGGGACGGCTGTACTGGCTGAAGGTATACGAGATTCCCGATGTGGGGCCAGACGGCCGGGGCAAGTCGATCGCCAACCTCGTGCAGATGACGGCTGATGAGAAGCTGGCAGACGTGATCACGATCCGGTCATTTGACGACGCCAGATATGTGGTGATGGGAACCCGCCTCGGCACCATCAAGAAGACCGAGCTTGACGCCTACAGCAATCCACGGACGGGCGGCATCATCGCCATGGGCATTGAGACCGACGACCGTCTGATTGCCGCGCAGCTCTCTGACGGGATGAGCGATGTGTTCATCGGCACGAGGCAGGGCAAGGCCATTCGCTTCCATGAGGACGATGTCCGCGCCATGGGCCGAACGGCGTTCGGGGTACGTGGCATCCTCTTGCGCGACGGTGACGAGGTGGTGGCGATGCAGGTGGCCAAGCCCACCGGTACCCTGCTCACTGTCACAGCGCGCGGCTACGCCAAGCAGACAGCACTTCAACACTACCGCAAGACCGGTCGCGGCGGGCTCGGCATCAAGAACGTTGAAGTCACCGAGAAGAACGGTGAAGTGGTCAACATCGCTCAGGTGCACGCGGACACCGACCTATTGGCGATCACAGTGAAGGGCAAGATTCTTCGGACACCCGTGCAGTCGATTCGTGTCGTGGGTCGAGCGACTCAGGGCGTTCGCCTGATGGACCTCGAAGCCGATGACGCGGTCAGTTCGGTGGCGCTGGTACTCACCGACCCTACAGAGGTGCCTGTTGCCGACGGCGATACGGTGACCATCCAGACTGCCGACAGCGGCGAGACACCATCAGACGAGGCGCCGTCCGAGAGCTGATACCGGGAACGGCAGGGGTCTCCCGCAGCGGCGTGGCCGTCAGGCCCGCTCGAGCTTTGCAAATCGCGCGCGCAGCGTCTTTGACCCGGCCAGCGTGAAGCGGACGACGACCTTGTGGTCGTCGCCAAGGTCTTCGACGCTGATCACCGTGCCCACGCCGAACTGGGCGTGCTTTACGCGCATGCCCGTTCGAAGGCCGGTCGACTGGTCCTCCTCTTCGTACTTGAACGCTGAAGACTCGCCATCGCTGCGCGAGGCCCCGCGCTGTGGTGGTCTCGTGTACGGATTGACACGGTACTCCCAGCCCGCACTTCGACCGGTCCGCATCTGCCCACCGAAACTGCCCGACGACATCTCCTCTTCAATCAGTTCTGACGGGATCTCGTCAATGAACCGCGAGGGCTCGGTGTTCTGATACTCGCCGAACACCCGACGGCGAGCAGCGCTCGTCAAGACCAGCCGCCGTCGCGCTCGTGTGATGCCAACATAACAGAGGCGGCGCTCCTCCTCGAGCTCGGCATCATCATCCCGCGAGCGTGAGTGCGGAAACAGGCCGTCCTCCATGCCGGACATGACGACCACCGGAAATTCTAGACCCTTGGCCGAATGCAGGGTCATCATGAGCACGCGGGCATCGCGGCCACCCTGCTCCTTGTCCACATCAGACAGCAGGGCCAACCGGTCGACAAACCCGCCGAGCGACGGTTCGGCGTCGCGGGCCTCGTATTCGCGTGCGGCTGACACTAGTTCCATCAGGTTGGCGATGCGGGTTTCAGCCTCTTCAGAGCGTTCCTCGCGCAGGTCCCGGAGGTAACCGGACTGGTCGAGAATCTTGCCGAGTGTCGTGGCAACGGTCTCGTCGCGAGCCGTATTGGCGAGCGCGACGATGAGATCGCGAAAGGCCGCGAGTGATGCGACCTGTCGTGACGTCAGCAGGCGCTGGTCGACGGCCGCCAGCAGCCTGGACCATAGCGAATTGGACACGACGACCGGCTGAAGCCCGGCAAAGAGCGGCGGCAGCTCTGAGGCCGACTGGGTGGTATCGACCTTCTCGAGAGCGTCCATGACGCCCTTGCCGATGCCCCGGGTCGGGGTATTGATAACGCGGCGCAGGGCCACGTCGTCATAAGGATTCAACAGCAGCTTGAGGTAGCCGAGGGCGTCCTTGATTTCCTTGCGCTCGTAGAAACCGACCCCCCCGACAATGAGATAGGGGATGTTTGCGGCACGCATCGCATCTTCGACCGCCCGTGACTGCGAGTTGGTGCGATACAGCACCGCCATTGTGGCGTCGATATCGTCCTGCATCGCCTGCCGGGCGACGCGCACGATGAACTCCGATTCCTCAAGTTCATCGGCCGCTCTGAAGAACGCGATTTTCGCGCCGCCCTGACGGTCGGTCCAGAGCATCTTCTCACGGCGGTTACGATTGTTGGCGATCACCGCCGAAGCTGCGTCGAGAATGACCTGGGTTGAGCGATAGTTTCTCTCGAGGCGTACGACGGTGGTCTCGGGAAAATCGGTCTCGAAATCCATGATGTTGGCGATGTCGGCACCACGCCACTTATAGATGGACTGATCGGGGTCGCCGACCACACACAGATTCCTGTGGGCACTGGCCAGCTGCCTGACCAGCATGTATTGAGGACGATTGGTGTCCTGATATTCGTCGACCATCACAAACCGGAACCGCCGCGCGTAGCGGACCCGCACGTCGGGCATGCGGTCAAACAGCTCGACGGTCTTCAGCAGCAGGTCATCGAAGTCAACGGCGGATGCGTCACGCAGGCTTTTCTGATAGCCCGCATACAGCTTGCCGATTTCACGGTCGCGCGGATTCCACGTGGTGTCGAAGGTCTCGGGGCCCTCCATGCGATTCTTGGCGTGGCTGATGCGCCCCAGCACCATCCGAGGCTGGAAGACGCTGTCATCGAGTCCCATGTCCTTGACGAGCTGCTTAATGACCGACTGCTGGTCGGCAGCGTCGTAGATGGTGAAGTCCCGCGAGAGGCCGATGTGTGCGGCCTCGCGCCGAAGCAGGCGGGCACACATCGCGTGGAATGTGGCGATCCACATGGCGCGGCAGCCGGTGTCAAGGAGGGCCTCGACGCGCTCGCGCATGTCGCCGGCGGCCTTATTGGTGAAAGTGACAGCCAGCAGTTCGTCCTGGCGGGCATGGCCCTCTGAGATCAGATAGGCGATGCGATGCGCAATGACACGGGTCTTACCGGACCCGGCGCCCGCCAGGATGAGCAGTGGGCCCTCGATGTGTTGAACTGCGGCCTGCTGCTCGTCATTGAGCGATGACAGAAGATCCAAGCCCGCTATTCTACCGTGACGCTCTTCGCAAGGTTGCGCGGCTGGTCAACATCGCATCCCCGCCGCACGGCCACGTGGTACGCCAGCAACTGCAGTGGAATGGTGAAGGCAATCGGTGCCAGCAGCGTCGTGGTCGAGGGCACCGTGATCAGGGCGTCGGTCGTTGGGTCGAGCAGCCCGTCGAGACCATGGTGGCCTTCAGTCACGAGAGCAATTACCGATCCGCCGCGCGCCTTGGTCTCCTGGATGTTACCGATCATCTTTTCAAAGACCGCATCCGCTGGTGCCAGAGCGACGACAGGCATTGCTTCGTCGATGAGCGCGATGGGTCCGTGCTTCATCTCGCCGGCGGGGTATCCTTCGGCGTGAATGTAGGAAATCTCCTTGAGCTTCAGTGCTCCCTCGAGTGCGATGGGGTAGTGAATGCCACGGCCCAGGAACAGAAAGTCGCGCCTGTTATGGAATCGGGCCGCAATCTCCTCTGTGATCTTGGACAGGCGCACGGTCTGTTCGATCACGGACGGAAGGGTCAGCAGGGCATCGACCGCCGCACGCTGGTCGGTGTGTGCCAGCGTGCCCCTGACTTCCGCCAGCCGCAGCGCCAGCAGATACAGCGCGACCAGTTGCGTGGTGAAGGCCTTGGTCGAGGCCACGCCGATTTCAGGCCCGGCGTGCGTGTAGATCGTGCCCTCGGCTTCGCGGGTCGCCATGCTGCCGACGACGTTGCAGATGGCGAGGCTGCGGGCCCCTCGGCTGGTGGCTTCTCGAAGGGCGGCCAGCGTATCTGCTGTCTCTCCCGACTGGGTGATGGCGACGGCCAGCGTCTGCACGTCGACCAGCGGCTGGCGGTAGCGGAACTCAGACCCATAGTCGACGTCAACCGGGATGCGCGCCAGTTGCTCGATCATGAACTTACCGACGAGCGCCGCATGCCACGACGTGCCACAGGCCAGCATCGTGACCTTCCGGATGTCGGCGAGGTCGCGTGGGGTGATATTGATTTCTTCCAGGTGTGTGAGGGCGGTGTCCGGAGACACGCGGCCCAGAATGGTGTCTCGAATGGCGTTGGGCTGCTCGTGAATTTCCTTGAGCATGAAGTGCTTGTAGCCCGCCTTTTCGGCCTGTACCGGATCCCATGTGATGCGCGTGGGCACGGGCTGCCGCACGGTGCCATCCACCCCGCTGAAGGTGACCCCGTTCGCCGTGACGACCGCGATCTCCTGGTCGTTCATAAACACGACCCGTCGTGTGTGCGCAAGGATGGCCGGCACATCGCTGGCCACAAAATATTCCCCCTCACCAAGACCAATGACGACCGGCGGGCCGCAGCGCACAGCAACGAGCGTGTTCGGATCGTCGGCCGACAGCAGCACCAGTGCGAAGAGTCCGCGCATCAGCGGCATGGCGCGCCTGACAGCGGCCTCAAGACCGTCGTCCTGCCAGCAGTCCTCGATGAGATGGGCTACCACTTCCGTGTCGGTTTCCGAGAGGAACCGGTGGCCCTTACCGATGAGCTCGCGCTTCAGGTCGAGATAATTTTCGATGATGCCGTTGTGTACAACGACAATGCGTCCAGTGCTGTCTCGGTGCGGATGCGCATTCTCTTCGGTAGGGCGACCATGCGTAGCCCAGCGGGTGTGACCGAGGCCGTATTGTCCGGCGAGCGGCTGCTGTGAGACGACCTGTTCTAGGTTGGCGAGCTTGCCGGCGCTGCGGCGCACGTCGAGGCGTCCGTGGTTGACCACCGCGATGCCTGCCGAATCGTAGCCCCGGTACTCGAGGCGCCTGAGCCCGTCGAGAATCACGGGCACGACGGGCTTCGAGCCGATGTATCCGATGATGCCGCACATGGTGTGGTCGAGACCTTAGTCGTGTGAGGACGCCTGCTGCCTGGCGCGGCGTCTGGCTGCCCAGCCATCCTTGTTCTGCTGGCGCGTACGTCCAACAGCCAGGGCATCTGCGGGTACCGGCAGCGTCACAGTCGACCCGGCAGCCACATAGGCATTGTCTCCGATGGTAACCGGAGCCACCAGCGTCGAGTTGCTGCCGACAAAGGCTCCGGTGCCGATAACGGTCTGGTGCTTGTGCGCCCCGTCATAGTTGCAGGTGATGGTGCCGGCGCCGATGTTGGCCTTGTCGCCAACCGTGGCATCGCCGACATATGAGAGATGGTTGATCTTGGCCCCGTCGCCGAGTGACGCTTTCTTGAGTTCAACGAAGTTCCCCACCTTAGACTTGTTGCCGAGCCGCGAGCCGGGGCGCAGGTGCGCGAAGGGCCCCACCTGCGCCTGATGGCCGATGTGCGTGTCTGTGATGAGGCAGTGGTCAAGGACCGTGACGCCGTCACCCAGTGACGCATTGACCAGCCGAGAGCCGGGGTAGATCGTACACTCGCGGCCGACTGAGGTGTGACCCTGTAGCATGACGCCTGGATACAGGATGCTGTCGGCGCCTACGGAGACGCCGACATCGATGCAGGTGGTGGCCGGATTGATGAGCGTGACGCCGGAGGCCATCAGGTCGTCGGCGTTGCGACTGTAGAGCAGACGGGCGACCTCGGCGAGTTCTGCCCGGCTGTTGACGCCACGGACTTCGGCGGCATGAGGGATGGTCCAGGTGGCGACGGTGCGGCGCTGCTGCCGGTAGATGGCAATGAGGTCGGGCAGGTAATACTCGTTCTGGGTGTTGGTGGCGCCAATGCCGCGCAGGGCCTCGAAGAGCGGCGCAAGGTCGAAGGCATAGATCCCGGCGTTGACTTCCTTGATGTCGCGTTCGGTCTGGGATGCGTCACGTTCCTCGACGATGCGTGAGATGTCGCCACCCTCGGCACGGATGATGCGTCCGTAGCCTGTGGGCCGTTCGAGCATGGCGGTCATGACGGTGGCTGCCGCACCGGTGGCATCGTGCGTGGCGACCAGCGCGCTGAGGGTGGCTGGCGTCAGCAGCGGCACGTCGCCTGACAGCAGCACCAGCGTCCCGAACCGCCCCGCCAGTGCCGCCTCGGCCTGCAGCAGGGCATGCCCGGTGCCGAGTTGGGGTTCCTGGAGGACCGTGGTGACATCGGGCAGGTCGGCGAGGTGCGCGGTGACCTGGGCGTGTTCGTGTCCAACAATGACGGTGGTGGAGGTGGGCGACAGGGCATCGGCCGTCCGCAGCACATGGCGCAGAAGAGAGAGGCCTGCGGCTTCGTGCAGCACCTTGGGTCTGGCCGACTTCATGCGGGTGCCCTTGCCAGCTGCGAGCACAACGATATGGACGGGAGAGGGGGTCGGCATGTCAGGTGTCTTTCGAGAGGTTATAGACAAATTTTGTCGAAAGACCGAATTTATCGGCCACTATTCTGGCAGCTTCGCGTGGTGAATGTGCGCCTGCGGTTGCGGCCTCGGCCACCATGGCCCTGAGTGCATCTTGTGAGGGGAGGGCGACCGGCAGCGCCGCTTCAGGACGCGCGGGAATGACCAGGGTGAACTCGCCCTGGGGCGTCGAGATCCTCTCGACTAACTCGTTTGGCGTCCCTTCCAGCGTCTCTTCATGCAGTTTGGTCAGCTCGCGGAATACAATAATAGGGTAATCAACCAATAATTGAAGCTCTTGTAGGGTCGTCCTGACCCGATGCGGGGCTTCGAAGCAGACGACGGCACCGTGGTCGAGCGCCAGGCTCAACCACTGGAACCACTTTTTTCGGTCTTTTCCCTTAACTGGAGGGAACCCAAGGAAGGAAAATCCTGGACGGTCGAGTCCGGCGGCTGAGATGACGGCGGCCACCGCACTGGGACCGGGGATGGCTTCGACGCGGATGCCGGCCGCACGAGCCATCTGCACCAGTTCGGCACCGGGGTCTGAAATCCCTGGAGTCCCGGCATCGGACACCAATGCAATCGACTGACCCGAGAGCAGTTGCTCGACCAACCGGGGCGCCCGGGAGCCCTCGTTGTGGGCATGGCACGACACGAGTGGCGTGGAGATGCCGAAGTGCCTGAGCAGGTTACCGCTGCGCCGGGTATCTTCAGCGGCGACCAGGGTGACCTCGCCCAGCACCCGCAGCGCGCGCGTGGAAATGTCGTCGAGATGCCCGATGGGCGTTGCGACGACAAAGAGCGTACCTGCCACGAAATTATTGTAACCTTGGGAGATGTCCGCGGTGAGACGCTGTGGACCGAGTCTGCTGTCTTCCACTCATGCATGCTGCGGAACCGCTGAGCCACTTCGTCGACGCCTATCTGACCTATCTCTACGAGGCGTGCCCGACACAGGCGACTTTTGACGGAGTTCATCTCCACGACGATCTGCTGGAAGACTACCGGAGGGCCGCCATCGACCGGCACCTGGGTGCGCTTGCGGGATTTGCGCGCCGGCTGGATGCCATTCCTGTGGAGGGCCTCACCCCTGGTGAGCAGGCCGACCGGGCGCTGGTTGGCGCGAACATCCGGTCGCGCCAGTTCAACCTCGAGGTGACCCGGGCGTGGGAGAAGAACCCGCACGTCTATGCCGACCTGCTCGCCTCGTCACTGGCCGCACAGGCCCTCTTCACCTATGCGGCCGAGGAAGACCGGGCGCGCCGGGTTCTGTCGAAGCTGCGGCAGGTACCCCGCCTGATTCTGGCTGCCCGGGAGAACGTCAAAGAACCGCCGTCGATCTTCGTGAAGATTGGGCTGGAAAGCTGGCGGGGCGTGCGGACGTTTATCGACGCCGATATTCCTCGGGCGTTCTCGCACGTCGACGACCTGCATCTGCTGGCCGACCTGGCGGACGCCTCGACTGAGGCCGTGCAGGCGATCGACGACTACCTGGCGTATCTCGAGAACGACCTGCGCCCCCGGGCCAAGGGGTCATTCCGGCTGGGTCGCGATGTGTTCGAGCAGAAGCTGCGGCTCGACGAAGGCATTCAGCTATCGTCTGACCGGCTGCTGACCATTGCCCTGCGTGAACTCTCGCGGGTGCAGGAGGAATTCCGGCAGACCGCCGCGCGCATCGGACCGGGAGACCCGCTGGAAATTTGGGCTCAGATCCGGCAGCAGCATCCGTCAGCGGGTGCATTGATTCCCACCGCCCACGATCAGGTGGCGCAGCTCAGGGCCTTCCTTGCGAAGGGTTCGGTCGTCGAACTTCCCGAGGTCGACGATGTGCTCGTGGCACCGACTCCGGACTTCCTGCGGTGGTCCTTTGCCAGTATGTGGACCCCGGGGCCGTTTGAAACGCGTCTCTCCCGTGCCGTCTACTGCCTGACCGACGTGGAGCCAGGGTGGTCGGCCGAGCGCAAGGACGAGCATCTGCGCGACTACAACAGTCCGACGCTGTGGAACATCTCGATGCACGAGGTCTATCCGGGGCACTACCTGCACTTTCAGCACCTGCGGCGGGTCGCCTCCAAGGTGCGCCGCTCGACACTACTGGCGCCACTGTCGTATGTCGAGGGCTGGGCGCACTACTGCGAAGAGATGATGCTTGAGGCCGGCTTCGGGCGTGGCGACCACGCGATGAAGCTTGGCCAACTGGGCGAGGCCCTGGTGCGGCTGGCGCGCTTTGTGGTGTGCATCAGGCTGCATACCGATGACTGGTCGGTCGAGCAGGGTGTGCGCTTCTTCCGCGAAGAGGCGTATTTGGAAGAAGCGGCGGCCCGTCGGGAATCAGAGCGGGGCACGTTTGACCCGACCTATCTGGTCTATTCGGCTGGCAAGCTGATGCTGCAGAAGCTGCGTCGTGACTGGATGGATGAACAGTCAGGCAAGCCCACGCTGCGCGCCTTCCATGACACATTCCTGTCGCAGGGGGCTGCGACGTTTCCACAGCTGCGCCGGTTGATGCTGGCGCACGCCGACGGCGAGGCCCTGGAGTAAACCGAGATGCCTCTCTACGAATATCAGTGCGAGGCGTGTGGACACCGCTTCGAGGTGATTCAGAAGTTCTCGGATGCCCCGTTGACGCAGTGCCCCACCTGCGCGGGCCCGGTGGCCAAGTTGCTGTCGTCACCGGCGATTCAGTTCAAGGGTTCGGGCTGGTACATCACCGACTATGCCCGCTCGGGGTCATCGGGCGGCAACGTCTCGCCTGGCAAGAATGAGTCGGGTGGTTCATCGGCCTCGTCCGCAGCCGCTACCGAAGGCAGCCCTGCTCCGTCGGCACCAGCCCCGGCCAAGACGGACACCCCGTCGACGTAGGCGCGGCGCTGCTACCGGCCGCGCGTGGTGTCGAGTGAGGCGAGATACTCGCGGAACGGCGCGGCCAGGTCAGGACGCTTGAGGGCGAAGTAGACGACGGCCTTCAGGAAGCCCAACTTGTTGCCGGCATCGTGCCGAACGCCGTCGATTTCAAATGCATACACGGGCCTCGTGTCGAGCAGGCGCCGCAGACCATTGGTCAACTGAATCTCGCCCGAGCGATCACGCGCGGTGTCATGCAGGGCGGGGAAGATGTCAGACGTCAGGATATAGCGTCCGATGATGGCCAGATTCGAGGGGGCCTCGGCCCGCGGCGGCTTCTCGACCATGTGCCTGATGCGGTGCACGCCCAGGCCGAGTTCGGGCGCCGGCTCCACATCGACGATGCCGTAGCTCGACACACTGTCTTCAGGCACCCGTTCGACGGCGATGACGGGTGCACCGGTACGCTGATAGACCTCAATCATCTGCCGCAGCCCCGCCGGCTCGGCATCAATCACATCGTCGGCCAGCACCACGGCAAACGGCTCGCCGGCAACCAGGTCCTCGGTGACCAGGACGGCGTGCCCGAGTCCGAGCGGTTCGCCCTGCCGCACATAGGCGACATTGATGAGGTTCGAAATGGCCCGCACCTCTTCGAGCAGGTCGGTCTTCCCGCGGGTTTCGAGGAACGACTCGAGTTCGGCCGACACATCGAAGTGATCTTCGATGGCGTTCTTGCCCCGCCCGGTAACAAGGATGATGTTGGTAAGCCCTGAGGCCACCGCTTCTTCGACGCCATACTGAATGACGGGCTTGTCGACGAGTGTGAGCATTTCCTTGGGCTGCGCCTTGGTGGCGGGCAGGAACCGGGTGCCGAGGCCGGCGGCGGGGAACACGGCCTTCCGTAAGGGCGGATGCATCAGCACTAGAATAAAGCACCTGAATCATGCTTGATCCCACATTCGTCCGCGACCACCTGGACCGTGTGCGTGCCGGCCTGGCAGCGCGCGGCATGGATGCCAGCCGTGAGCTCGACACTCTCGCCGCGCTCGACCAGCAACGCCGGCAGTTGATTCCACAGGTCGAGGGTCTGAAACGTGATCAGAATGCCTCGGGCGAGGCCGTTGCCCGCGCCAAGAAGGCCGGCGAGGATGTCTCGCACATCTTTGAGGCGAACAAGCAGCGCGGCCAGACCATCAAGGGCCTTGAAGCCGAGCTTGAGACGCTCGAGCAGGAGCGGCAGGCCATCCTCGACATTCTGCCGAATCTGCCTCATGCGTCGGTACCGGTGGGCCGCAGTGGGGCCGACAATGTCGAGGTGCGGGCGTGGGGCGAGCGGCGCGTTTTCGACTTCACGCCGAAGGCGCACTGGGACAGCGGTCCCGAACTCGGCATCATCGACTTCGAGCGGGCCACGCGCGTGTCGGGCTCGCGGTTTGCGTTCCTGATGGGCGACGGCGCGAAGCTGGAACGCGCGCTCATCAACTTCATGCTCGAGCTGCACTCGACTCACCACGGGTATACGGAAGTTGAGCCGCCGTTTCTCGTGTCGGGCAGCACGCTGTATGGCACGGGCCAGCTGCCGAAGTTCGGCCCTGATCTTTTCAAGATTGCGGGCGAATGGGACCTGTACCTGATTCCGACGGCCGAAGTGCCGGTGACGAATCTCTATCGCGGCGAAATTCTTGACGGTCGGCAGTTGCCACTCAGATACACAGCCTATACGCCGTGCTTCCGCAGTGAGGCCGGTTCGTACGGATCTGACGTGCGCGGGCTCATCCGTCAGCATCAGTTCGACAAGGTCGAACTGGTGAAGTTCGCTGCCCCCGACACGTCGTATGACGAGCTCGATTCGCTGACGGCGAACGCCGAGCGCGTGCTGCAGCTGCTGGAGCTGCCGTATCGGACGATGGCGTTGTGCACCGGCGACATGGGCTTTTCGGCGTCGAAGACGTATGACATCGAGGTGTGGCTGCCCAGCCAGCAGACCTACCGCGAGATCTCCTCGTGTTCAAACTGCGAGGCGTTCCAGGCGCGGCGGGCGAACATCCGCTTCAGGCCTGACGGCACGGGCAAGGCCGAGTATGTGCACACACTGAACGGGTCAGGGCTGGCTGTGGGGCGCACGCTGATTGCGGTGCTCGAGAACTATCAGCAGGCGGACGGGACGGTGATCATTCCCGAGGCGCTGCGGCCTTACATGGGCGGGCGCACGGTGATTGGCACGCCGCGGGTGTAGGTCGAGACGCTGGTGCCGCGGTGGCGCACGCCGCCGGGCGCGATGGTGCGATAATCAGGGGCACGCGGAGGGATGGCGGAGCGGTCGATCGCGGCGGTCTTGAAAACCGTTGTACCGGAAACGGTACCGGGGGTTCGAATCCCTCTCCCTCCGCCAGCATCCATGGGGCGGATCACTCGCAGGCTCAGGTCCACATGCGCGCATCACGTTGGCCGACCGTCGGGTGCGTTCTTGCGGGGTGGCTGGTGATGAGGGCGTCAGGCGGCATCGGCGCCACGCGGGGAGCGACGGATCCCGTCGCTGACGCCCATGCCCTCATCGCGCCCACCGGCACGCTTCGCGTGGGCGTCAATTTCGGCAATGCCCTCTTCACCACACGCGACCCGGCCACCGGCGCGCCGCGAGGCGTCGGCATCGACCTCGTCGCAGCCCTTGGGCAGCGCCTCGGCGTGCCGGTCTCGCATGTCATACACGCCACGCCTGGCGATGTGGCGGCCAGCGCCGGCAGCGGCACGTGGGACGTGGCCATCCTGGCGATCGAATCGGCTCGCGCCGATGTCGTGACCTTTTCATCGCCGATGACCGAGATCGAGGCCACCTATGTGGTGAGGCGGGACTCAACGGTGACGACTGTGGCCGACATCGATCGGCCGGGCCGTCGAGTTGCGGCCGCTCCACGCACGGGCTATGAGCTGTTCCTGACACGCACTCTGCAGCAGGCGACCCTGCTGCGCCCGGCGACCAACGAAGCCTCAATGGACCTGCTGCGCAGGGGCGAGGTCGATGCTGTGGCCGGGCTCGCCCCCACACTGCACGAGGCCTACGATCGCTCGCCCGACGTGCGCGTACTCACTGGCGGATTCACGACCGTGAATCACGGACTCGCCGTGCCGAAGGGCCGCCCTGCGGCAGCCGCGGTCGCCGTGGATCATTTCATCCGCGACATGGTGTCGAGTGGAGCGCTGGCCGACATCATCGTCCGACAGGGCGTGCAGGGGCTTCGGGCGGTGCGGTCTGCCGGCGTTCGCTGACGCGGCAGCGCATCGGAACGGCTGACGGAACCGGCATCGCGCCCCCGGGCTCCGGGTTCCCATGAGCCCGCGTGCGCACACCTGTTCCTCCCCCCTATGGGATCTTCATGCCTGCCGCATCAGGTCGCGGTCAATCGCCGCCGCGGCTCTTCGCCCGTCGTCGATGGCCCAGACGATGAGCGAGGCGCCGCGCTGCATGTCGCCGGCGACATACACCCCGGGCACCGAGGTGCGCCACTCCTCGTCCGGGACGATCGTACCTGCCGCAGAGCGAGCCATGCGCCGCCGCCTGTGGGGAAATTGCCATTATCAATGTCCAGCCCGCTTTGATTGGTCCAGTATTGAAGTTAGTTTAGGCGTCCCTTTCGGGGATTATCATGAACATCCGAGGCCTAGACCAAGCCTTGGGCTTAGGGGCTGGAATAGACAA
>Ga0194117_10002322_pt1 | contig 20414 bp, 9 predicted proteins | sample TA2MahsurfametaG_FD_160579 | JGI IMG/M metagenome (GOLD analysis project Ga0194117, IMG submission 160579) | Freshwater microbial communities from Lake Tanganyika, Tanzania - TA2015009 Mahale N1 surface | ecosystem: Environmental > Aquatic > Freshwater > Lake | place: Tanzania: Lake Tanganyika...
CGATCATCATAGTCAGCCCATCTGTGTTATTTGACCCACGTTTCCCAATGATAATCTGGCCAACCAGCCTTTAAAGCCTCTTGTTTCCAGGCAGCAATTTTTTTTTTGCCTTAAGGACTTTCAGCCCAAGCAACGCGTTCAGCAACTTCTTTAGCGACTTTTTCTTTTTTTTAAAGAGCAGCTTTTTCGGCTTTCAGTATTTCTCTGCCCCAGGGGGTATTCTGAAGCTATTTTAAGCGGTTTTCCTATTGTTCTCGCGCCCATCGGTCCTCTCTTTCTATACTCTCCACTAATTAAAGATCATCGGTATCCAATTCATGTCGAGGTATTTTCTTAAGTTTCTCATATTTTCTTCTTCGAGCTCGTCGTCTCGCTCCTCTCTCATGACTATCTTGGAGTGACAGAGCTAAAATCAGAAGTAGGATGAGTTTGGTAATTGATATTTCAATAAATAATATAAGTTGAATTACATTACAATGAAATTAACAGTTAAAATCAACCTCAGTAATACAATTTAAATGTCCCACATAAACAATTCGATGGTCATTCAAATTTTCTAATCATTTTGACAATGATTATCGCGAGTTCCAATTACACAAATCTCACTTAATTCTTTTACTAATTGTAATTACTAACCCCAAAATATTCATAAAAAAAATAAATAAATCATCCATTTAACCAGTCAGAACATCAATAAACAAGTGATTTAGAACAAAAAACGTAAGCACCACAGGTAAACTAATGATTTTTAAAAAAATCAAAAGAATAAAACAGCTTTATCAAGAGATCAAAGATAACTAAAATGAGATATTGAAATATATAGTTCAGGAAAAGTTGTTTAGTCGGTTGCAGAAAAAAAAGATTATTAACTAAACTCAAAAATATTAGATCGAGTCGTTGGTTCCACTAAAAGCTATCCATACTTACAAGAAAGAAATCATGCCAATATGGTAATGCAAAAAACTATTTTACATGAATCTTCAGGGATAGAGATCAATCTTCGTCTAATTTTCATCCAAAAGAAGTTGGTTAAGAATAAAAAGAAGTTAGTAATTTGATTTGACTAAAAAATCCATTTGAGATTGTATTGTACGTTATATTTAATTTTCTTATTTAATCAATTTTTATTTTAACAATTAAAAATCAATGAGGAATAGATTGATATTTTATTTTTCAAACTAAACTATCAATCATGCTTCACTCTCACATCGTCTGATCAAAGAGACCATTGATTCCATTAACACACTCAATAAATAAAATTCGATACTTGGAAAGTGAGAGATTAAAACAAAAAGCTAGTCTTAAATATAAATCTGGAATTAAATACTCAGATTTCGTTTGGAGTCATCATTTCTGATACTTATTGTTTAAAAGTAAATAGATATCAAAGTGACTGGAATGCCTTAACAAAAAGGAGGTTGTAGTTTGGAAGCGAATCTATAAGTTCTTGGAGTTATTTCTTTTGTAAAGATGAGTCTACACCAAATGGTATTTGCAATTCATATAGTTAGACTATGCTTTGATTATTTTCAGTCTTCATTTAGGTTCCTAAGGTTGGATTATGTGACTATATGTATACATTGGGAACAGTTTCTTCAAAATTTCCAAATTACTCGTCTTCTAAATCCTCTTAAATTTTTACACTTTAACTAACTGTAATTGGGTTTATCATATTTTTTTCTAGCTGATTACTAATCACAGTTAATTAATTGCTAATTTTAGGCTAATAAAGTTAATCTTGTTGTATCTTAGCATAATTTGTAAGTTTTTATTCTTGTTCTAAAATGGCTAATTCTGGAAAACTGCTGGCTGTTTGTGTGAAAGAGGGTTATAGAGGCTTCTGCTAGGAATAAAATACGACCTATTCAGACTATTTCCTTTGATTTGTGTTGTTTGCTTAGAAAGATACTGGTTGGACTGGTTATGCAAATACAAATTACTCTGATTATTTTCTCATACTATCGCTTTAAACTTGTAGATTGCTAATATTTTTATTTTCTTCAGCCACGACTTCTGTTTGCTCTGAAAATTTTACTTGTTCTGTTGGTTATTCTTTGTCTCGACAGTCACTTTAAAATCCTAGTAGATTATTTTACAAAGTATGATTGATCTGATTTAAGTTAGGCTGTAAAGGGTCAATAAAGAAGAAACTTTATTATGATCTACTATTTTATGCTAATTTTGTGATGGGGATTTATGTTGTAGCTAATTATATTTTTTTGTTGATATCTTAGTTTGTAGCTGCTTTATATTCCGAAATAAAGCTGTTCGAGAAACCAAAAAGATCTATTTTATGTTCTTCTTATGAATGGCTTTTTTAAAAAACTATAAAATTTTGTTGTAAAGCGGGGAGATTTTCACTGTGAATTCTGTTCAAATGTGGCCAATTATTATCTTCAAAGTCTTTACTATCTTTATTCTCGCTCATCTACTAAAAAGTAATTGTTGCTAATGAAGAGGGAGGATTGACATTTTTTGCATCAAAGTTGAAAAAATTGTTGGTGAATGAGCCACCTTACTCTTTGATTTGCTGCTCTACTTGATGAGGTATTTAATGAGATTTTGATGGTTATTAACTGACTGGATGCTAGAAGTCGTTGAATTCGTCATTCTCCATTTGTGAAAGTAATATAATATTTTATAATATAAATAGGAACTCAATTCGTGGGAGTATGCTCCTGAAGCCCGTACAATAAGCATAGGAGTTCAAGCTACCACCTACTCAACTTAATCAAGCTGATAAACTTATAATTAAATTATATTTTCTTTTAAACATCTGTGATTATAAATAACCAAAATATCAAGGTGGACATTCATTTTAATGACTTTTCTTGAGTTTGCAAGCCTAACACTCCTTATGTTTGTGATTTCGTAAATCAGGAACTCTAATTGGATTCTTATTTCGCTTCCTTTTTTAGGAGGAATTCCATCAAGTATATCTGCTACTATTCGACTAAATTGTTCTTCAATCTTTTCTAATTGACTATCATAAATTTAGGCTTCTCCGTACTGCTTACACTGTTGGCAGCGCATTCGATAGATTTGCAAATCGAACACCAATAACCACGGATACTTTCGTTTTTCATTAATCTTTTGGAATTAAAACCAAAGACTTATTGTTCCCATAGTCGAAGTAAATCTTTTTTGCTTTTTATTTTGAAGGCAATTCTTACAATTAAATCGTAAGTAAATTGAATTTCTACGCATTTCTTTCTTTTTAGATAGGAATGGTTGTAAAGAAGAAATACAGAAATCGTAACCATACTTGTCCATTTACCAAAGAGCATCTTTGATAAATTACTAGCATTAAGATTATTTGTAAGCTTTTTCGAAGGGCGATATTTTAGATTGTTGCATGTATTGTATTAGGAAGATTGAATTTTATTTTTATTTCAAGGGCATATTATTTTGAAGTATATATTTTCCCTCGAAGAGAGTTCCTTTATATGTATCTTATAAGGTTGTTATTTGTGCAATCCCCAAAAAAGGGGTATGAATAAAGAATCTTATAATATTAATAGAAAATCTCTTCGTGGGATTTGAAAAAAAGAAATAAACATAATGTCAAATCATGTAATAATTTTATTTTGATAATCATGATCAAAAAATAGTGATTATAGTTAGTTATATCAACATCATAATCATAATTTTGAACTTAAGGTCTCTAATTTACTTTTAAATTACTCACTTAATTCCTGGGTATTGAAGTATTCAACAGCCTAATTTAAAAACTGTTCATGGGCTTGCTTGAAGTATCCAAATAGCTGGTCCTGCTTTTGGTTATCTTTTATGGCACTTAGATGATCATAAAGATTTTCCTTTGAGCCAAAAGTTAAGCTTAACAATGATAACTGAAACTGTATTTCTTAGGTAAGTGTTTCCTTTTCTTTTATTTGCTTAATGAATGCTAACAAATACTAACTTGGCTTTACATTGAAAGCACCATTACTTTAGAATCTGTCGACAATTCTCTCTGAGATAAACTTTAGGAGTTCAGTTGCCGTTAGTTTAGAACCTAAGATATTCAATACGTGTTTCTGAGCAAGCAGTTTGATTGTAGTTGTAAATATTTTCTGAGGTTGAGCTGGATCGTTTAAAAGATTCATTACATTTTTTACTATTTATTAATTCCACTTGATGAGCGGGTTACGCGAGAACATTAATAATACTTTTCCCAGTGATTCTTCATTATTTTGAACCAAACTCAAAAATTTATTTGTTGTAGCATAGCCTGGAAAATAACTGAGATAATTATGATTTGAATAAACTTAGAGAACAGATTAAACTGGGCAGTTTTCAAAGCCAAGCACTTTTTGTAACATTTTGTCAACCACTGTATTGCTAATCACAGTGAAATGTCCAAGATAATTGTAATATGCTTCGAAAAGAAGTGGAGTCTGACTTACATTTTAGGTCAATTTAATGAGTCTAAGCAAGTTGTGTTGTGTAAATTTCCCTCTTCCTTTATCATTTATGTTGATTCGACGTACTGAGTTACGATAAAAATTAGCTGCCCTATCATTGCTGGCATCAAGATCAACCTGCCTTTGAGCCTAAACATCTTGCTCCGTTGAGAATAGTTGTAAGTTGTTGTACCTGAGGGGGTATTGTAGCAGGGAGGAGGGATAAACTCTTAAAGAGGTGAATATGAATTTTTTGATCATTATTAAATGGATTATTGTAGAATATGTGATCTATAGATAATCAGAAGCATTTTCTATGGACGATAGTAGCTCCAGTCTCTTGATATTCTTGTCTGGTAATCCACATAGTCTGGAAGGTTGAGAGTGAACTAAGGATTGATCCACCAATCCAAACCAAGAACTTTCTCTCAGCAGGTGCAACAACCTTAATCTTCATTGTTGAAGGAGCCAAAGCAGTGACTTATTTGCTCAAACGTTCAGGAATACCGGGGAACATTGTGGTTCCACCACTCATAACGATATTGCTGTAAAGATCTTTTCTAATATCAATATCGCACTTAAGGATTGAATTGTAGGTGATTTCGTGGAAACCTGGCATTTCTTTACCAATAACCATAGGCTTGAAGAGAGCTTCAGGGCACCTGAATCTTTGAGAGCCAACGGTGATGGTTTGTCCGTCAGGTAGTTCATAAACTTTGTTATTTTGAGTTGAAGAGTTATAGGCTATATAGAATAAAATGTACCAGCAACTTCAGCTTCGTAGTCAAGAGCAACATAGGAGAGTCTTTCTTTGATATCTCTGATTGTCTATGATTCAGCTGATGAACTGAAGTTCAATCCGACTTCGTTGAGAAGTTTTCTCATGTACTCAGTCAAATCTCTACCTGCCAAATCATTTCTTTAGATGGCATGTGGAAGGGCATAACCTTCATAGATAGGGACAGTGTGAGTGACACCATCTCCAGCATCAAGGACCAAACCAGTTGTTCTTCCTGATGAGTAAAGTGAAAGCACTGCTTGAATGGCTAGATAGTATGCTGGAACATCGAATTTTTAGAACATGATTTCGGTCATTTTTTCTCTGTTAGCCTTGGGATTTCTGGGAGCTAAATAAGGTCTTATTTACCTTCAGTAAGAAGAGTGGGGTGTTCGTTGGGTGTAACTCTGAGTTAGTTGTAAAAGCAGTGATGCCAGATTTTTTCCATATCTCCCCAATTATTAACAATACCGTGTTCGATAGGGTAGCTCAATTTAAGAACTCCCTTCTTGGCTTGAGCCTAATCTCCGACGTAGGCTTCTTTGTTCATTCCAACCATGATGTTTTCGTATTTGGGTCTTCCAACAACTGAGGGGAATGATGATCTAGGGGCATCATCTCCAGAGAGACCTGCTTTACACATTCCTGATCCATTGTCAATAACGACGGGTGTTCCCTTCTAATCACTCATTATCTATGAATAAAATTATGGCAAACCATAAATCTTCAACACATAAATTACCAACAGATCTTATATTTAATTATTAGCGCAAAACGCATGCAGTAACAAACGAATTTAGTCGGGAAATAGCGAATACTTTATTATTGATGAAACAGAAGATCATTTCTCGCATTTTATAACAAATATCTTATAATATCTATTTTCGATCCAAATTTTGGAGAACTTGCACGATACTTAAATAAAAACTTTGGGCTTTGATAAATTTAGACAATATGGATAATAAATACCAAGTTATTAAACGAAATTAGTCGCATTTTACAAATAGTAAGTAAATTCAGTTTAAAAGATCAAATTACTTTTGGGTATCTATTTTTTTGCTGAGGTAAATAGGGGAATAGGCCATCCCAAATACAGTGCCAAAAAGAGATGCTTTTACGTAATCTTTGAAAAGATAAAATCTATATTGGTTGCAAAACCTCATCATAACAGTAAAGACAGAACCAATCATCATACACTTTACCAGATCTTTCTTCAACGTTTGTCTAAGTGTACTTGAAGTATTTTCATCGTTTACAGTAGTTATTATGTAATAGACCTCCTTAAAGTAGTCGTCAATACTTTGCATTAATATTTTATAAATATATGCATTAATCAACTGACTCCCATAAATTGGAAGACTTCATTTACGAAATTCCACTCCTCACCATTCCTTTGAGTGAATTTGACCCAATTCAAAGGAAATTCTCTTAAGATCCATTTGCCACCACATCCACATTTTCTCAAATAATCCTGCTTGATTCTATTACACATATTGCAGTAAAGATCTCTGCCCTGTTAATGCATCATCTTCCAAACTGTTCTTTACAGTTCTTTTGTACAAACTAGAGGCGTTTCGCAATGAGAACATTTTCCTGGTTGTTAGTTTACTAGGTAGCAATTTGAGCATGGGAGCTCAAAACTAGGATATATTGGTTTTATTAAACCATAGTCCAATGAAGGTTATTTTCTTAACTACAGAATTGAATTTTTTCTTGCAAAATGAAGAACGTCTCTCAATGGTTAGCTGCTATTTAAAAATGCAAAAGTATTTTAAATTAAAGATTCTAACTCTGACTAATCCTTCCATTAAAAGTCCATCATTTAAGCTTCAGGAGCTGATTACTACTTTTGTTAGCTCTCATCTTCTCCATCATTTATGAAACTGTCATTTTCTTATTAATCATGCTCCGAATCTTTGTCTCTTTTTTATTCTTCTACTTGTTGGGACTCTTATAAGTCAGTCTCAGGCTGATTTTTCTTTCTCTCTTTGTGAATTTACCAATCATTTTGTAGTTTTCTTAAAACTTCAATCATCGTCTCCATAAACTCGCCTTTGATGTATTAATTAAGTCTTTCTATCATAAGGTTATCGTAATCTAAAAATAGTTGCATTCTGTTATGTTCGAATTACTCTATCAACTCTTATTGAAGTCCTGCAAGTTTCTGAACAAATTGTACAAGCATCAGTCTGAAATACTTTGCTATGGGTGGACTCATGAGCTCTGCAATGTTCAACTTGTAATAATATCCATTATTTTCCAAGACACTTACGAAATTAAATTGATCTTTTAAAACAAGTGCTTTATATAATTACTCGCAAGGAGTTAAGCCAATATATCTAAATAATTTTTGATTCTCTTGCACACATTTTCTCAGAGCATACTCGACACAACTTCTCGCCTAAGCTGGTGTATGTTTTTAAGTGGTTACTAATATTATGGTATAATTTGCACGTACAATATGTAATCCTAGCTGTTATAGTCTTCGAGCAAGTAAATGGAAAACTTTTTTCATTAGCTCACTTGTGAGCCTAGTTAAAAGAGGATCATAAAGTGCTCCTGATTGAGTAGTAATCCATCTATGGAAATTTTTTAAGAGCTAATTTGCCCAAAGAGATTCTGTCTCTTCATATTATTTTATCCATAGTTTGACCATTTTTCTGACATATTCGAAAGCTTTTTTCACTTGACTCATTTCATCCAGACTTTCCCATTTGTTGGCATTGTTGTTATTATTAGCTTTCGTCACTAGGCCTGCAGTCTATCGATCCTCCAGACCAAGTTACTCTGCTAGTGCAACAGTATTCACAGCTAAATTTTAGATTGCAACTTCAACACAGTAGTTACTGAATATACCAGGATTGACGATTTTTCCAGAAAAAGCAGTTGACTAGTAAGTTGTTATAAGATCTGAATTAAAATCATTCCACCAAGTTACTTGATCTCCACCATGGAGCAATCTACCAAGTTGAATGTTAGTAATATTATCTAAAAGTTGGGCTCCCCTCTATAGATTACAAAGTGGTATTTGTGAATAACGAGCCCACATAATCAAGTTATCGATTTCTTACTTTTTCTGATTATCTTAAAGTACAGCTTTTAATGACTTCTTTTTCCAGTCTAAAATCTAAGGTTTCTAAACATTAATTCTGTTCATCAACAAAACAGGGCATTCTTATTCTAGAAAAGTAACACCTAACTATTTAACATTTTTAATATTTTCCGCTTTTAAAATGGTTAAAAACTTCTGTTTAAGCTGGACTAGTAAATTAGAAAGTTTTTTATTGATAGCTATACCTGCTTATTTTTCTTCGCTAAATGAATCAATAAATATCTTCTAACTTTAGCCTCCTTCTCTTTGTTTGAGTGTTTTTCTGGCTAACATAAACAATTATTCATTGTTAGCTCCCTTAGATTTATCTACAAAGATAATATGATTTTCGTGAAACTTAGGTATAATTATAGCCCAAATAGATCTTCCTGATAGAACTTTTTCATGTACTAATTATACAACTGGCAAAGGTGATCTATCCAAATTAGGCAAGTAATCCCCAAATACTTATTGAATGTCTTCTTAGTTGTAAGTCATTGCATGTCTAGCTGTTTTCCAAAGATTTCCTTTTTTCATTACTAAAGATATTATAAGTGGCAGTCTCGTTTCATAGAATTTTTTTTCAATAAATGCTTCAAAGTAATCCTTTTGCTTTACAAATACATCTTCTTGAGTAACTACTTCAATAACATCACCCTGCTATCTTGGGGCTTTTTTGTTCCCTTTTCCTTCTGTATAGTATCTTCTTTTCATTGTAAGAGCAAGTTGCTGAATTCTACCTGCGGACCAATACCAAACGTTGAAATTACCTGGTGTTTTTTAAGGAATTATTTGAAGTATAGATTTAGTTTCTCCATTTCTTATCATTTCATGTGTATTATCTATTTTTTTCTCTTTCCAAATTTTTTTCTGGTCTCCCAACCAAGCTTTAAAATTTTTCATCATTGAGAATTTATTATGTTTATGATGCGATTTAACTTCAACTTGATTTTTAGAATTGCTTGGTTATAAATTCTATTTCTTTTATTTCATTCCAGACATATCTTCTTTTCTTGCGCTTGTTAAAGCCAAAAGATGTGGAGTAGCTTTTGGATGTGTTAAAAAGGATAAAAGCTTCGTTTGTCTGTGATGTCTCATATCAAATGTTTTTTTTTGTAACCATTAGGGTAGCTATATTTATGGAACTGGATTCGAAATACCCTGTAAAACTGCAGGAATGCAAACCATTTTTTGGACTTGTGTTGATAGTCTTTAGAAGTAATAATTCCAGTCTAAGATTTTTCTTATGTCTACATCTCCTTTCAAGAGACCGTCATGTTTAGTCCATTTATACAAAAACTATCTTTGTACTTACATTTATGCATCAAATATTTGAGTCGGAATAGCTCTTTATGCCACAGGTCGATCTTGTGGGTAGCGAGAGATAACAAAGTAGCAACAGAGTCCACCTTTACCCTTTACTATTTAAGGCCCCAAAAATTATGCTAATCTTCTGGCTGAACTTAATGCAACTCCTTTCGAATTACCGTAGTCTGTCAACTCACGACTTAAAACTCTTGATTATTGTAGATAGTCCAAAATTTGATGAGTATCCATTGCTTGCCCTTACTTTTGTATTATTGCCAAATATTTTTTCGCAGTTTAAGCGCAATGAGCATAACATTCCTGCAATGTGCCACCTTTAAGATACTGTGGGAAAATTTCCTCCTGGAAAACTTTTGTGATTCTGAGTTATCCTCTTCTTTTCATTTCAAATCCTTTAAATTCTTTGATTTTGTTATTGAAATTAAATACAACATATCTTTTTTTCAACATTTGAGTATTATGCTATTGAATATCCAACTGAGTAGTTTTTTGTTTTTCTTTTGCTGCAGGAATCATCATAGCTTTATAAGGTCCATCAATCTCAAAGAATATAGTCATCTATTTTCTGGTTCCATATTTCCATTGTTTATCATTTTCAAGCCATTGGTATTGATCATTTGCGTATTTATCATAAATCAAATGGTTTAGAATGTGACATGGATAAGAGAGTTTAATGCTTCTGCCGGATTTGAAATTTATCTTAACTTCTTCAGGGAAACCTGCAGGTAGTAACATCCAAATACCATCTGTATCAAGTTAAAGAGGTTTACCGATTCTTCCTTCAATGTAGTTTTTACTGTCACTAATAATATTTGAACCAAGATATGTAACCATAGCTGCCATCTACATAGAGTACCATCTAGCACCTTTTCTCATCACGTAACCATAGAAACTGTTCAAAATGATTTTATGTGCCAACTGCATAGACTCATACAGGATCATCATTCCTTATGCATCTTTTGCTCCCTGATTGTCCTTAGCTTTGACCATATCTTTATAGGTTTTTTATGCAGTTTTAGCTAAATGTTTGTATTCGTATCTTCTATCTCTGAAAGCTCTGACTGTGTCAACATAGAATGAATTTTCTCTCATACACACTACGTCTGAACGAGTTTAAGTTAGCTAGATATGAGTTTTTTTATAGACTCTTTGCGAATAAGCTTTGACTTCGGCTTTAATTGCTTTTTAAAGTTAGACTCCTTCTAAAATACTTTTTGATTTAAATACATCCTTAACTCTGAGATATTAGCCTTCGTTCAAAGGAAAAGTACTGCCTCTCCATTACCACTGAAGTTATCTCTTGCATCTATTTTATGGCTGATTAAACAAACATCCTGAACAAGTTTGATCATTAACAATAGCAACTGGCTGGAGCCTATTTGTGAGAATGATATTTGGATACATAGCAGCCACATCAATATGATAGATAAGTGGAAGTGCTTCATACTTATGATGATTCTTAACATCTCTTAAATTTTGGAGTTTGGTAATGATTTAATGTCTCACTTCATTAAGATTGCTTATACTGTAAAAATCTTATTGTGGCATTTCTATACCTACTGCAAATTTGATTATTTCATCTACATTTTAGATTAAATCTTGAAAAGCTTGAGGTTATAAAGTAAAATCGGTTCCAAAATCAGCACGATACACTCCAGTCCTCAAACATTAAACTTTACCACCTGTATAAGTTTAAGAGTCAAGTAAATTTCCATTGTAAAATTTTTATAAATCCTCAACTTTTTTGTTAGGAAAGATTATCTAACGACTATAAGCTTATGCCATCAACAAATTTTAGCAAAGAGTTCCACTTCCTTTTCTTAAGACCTCATCTGGAAACATAGGAATGATACTTGCCAAAGCAAAGATATAACCATGGATATGCTTCATATACAAAAAGAATGTAGCTACACTATCTGAAATCGAATATTCAGCTAATCTTTGAGTGTTGTTTTTGGCCAACCAAACCATATCTTCAGGATCTACTTATATAGGATCGTAGTTTAGCTTTGCCTTAGTAACAGCTTTGAGACCTCTGGAACCTTGAGGCAAAAAGGCATCTCTTTCTACCCAATAAAAGCAATCCAAGTGTGAAATATGGCTTCCATAGTACTAACCATCATGATCAGTAACTCCCATTTCTGATGTAAATTTGATATAGTTAAGTTAAAATCTTCTCTTAAGATAAGGGTAATCGAACCGATCTCCGTTATAACTAGTAATGATGTTGGGATTGTAACTTTGGATAAATTGAGCAAATTTTAGCAAAGTGTGCTTTTATGATGGTTCATTGAATACAGTCACATGACAAGAAAACTCTGGTTTTGGTTAATAGTCAAACTATTTTACATCATCTCCACAAAAGCCTCGATTGACTATCAGAAAAGCCTCTCCTTCGTACATCAAAGATATCATCATTACTTCATCTTTTTAAGAATCTGGAAATTTCAAAGGGTCTTTAGCTGTTTAAATATCATAAGAAAGAATTTTCAACTCAGGAATACCTCTTTGTCCCGCTGCTGGTTTTATATTTTTAATAATTTTGTCCTATAATTCTACATCGAACCATTTTCCAGCCCTCAGGCCCAAATCAATGCAAACTCTAGAGTGAAAAGTGACATCATACTCTCTTATATCAGTGATCAAATCAGTAATATTTCTAACTTCTTTATTTTTGAGACCATAAAAAATATTGTCGTCATTATTGTTGCGCTTTCTTCTTTTGTCTATGATACCCTTTATAGATTGTTTTGCATTTGTGAGATCTTTGACTGTTCTAAAGTTAATTTTTAGATAGCTTTTTTTGCGGCCTGAAAGATGGTTTATTTATTCGAGATCTACTTTTTATACAGTTTCGATCGATTCAATTTTCTCCACTTTTGATTAGAGATACGATTGAACCTATTTTTACATTCCTTTCTCAAATCCCACATAAAAATACGGGCGATAAGGAATCATGCACTTTATTAGTTCTCCTTCTTCGCTCTGGAAAAAGCAAAGGACTGCCATTCTCTCTTAATTATCATGCAGCTTATCTCTAAAAGACTTTGTTTTAAAATTGGTGAGGAAACCTAAGAAGTTCTTTTGACCTTTATTGAATTTGATTCCGACCTTTTCTTCGAACTAATCTCTTTAATCTTTAGTTTTCTCCTTCATTGTATCTCCCGCCTATAATGCGCTAAATTAATTAAGTTTTGAATTTAATAAAAAGGCATTAAAATAGAATATCTGCAAAAATATTTTTTTATTTTTCGATATTGATTATGATTTGGAGGGTAAGATTATAAAATTTTATTACTGTAAAAATAAATCATTTACTCATAATTTGATGGGAGGAAGCACAATACTTCTATCAGATCTTTTGTTTTTGTGATCACCTTTGACTTTATATATTCTTTTTAATTCATCTCGAATCTACTTCTACAAATTTTTCCCTTTGTTGTCGTTTCTCGCTTCTTAGATTATCTTCGAACGGCCTTCAATCATCAACATGTCACCATTTATTTTTTTCTTTCTGTTTCTATCTCCTTTGACATAATTTAGACCAGGCTGCAAGACCTGAATCAAAGGTGGTAGACTTCCTTTGCTTGATTTTCTATCTTTGTGCCTCATGGAAGGACTATTTTTTAAACTTGATGATGCCTTGTCATTTTCAGAAAGATGTTAATAATTGGGTTTTGGAAGTCTGTCAGTCAGATAATGTAATTTTTTCGGTAAGCGTATAGTTGAAAGTAATTCTTGGTTTAACTCTTAGTATTATTTTCCAGATTGTAAGTGCAGCTCTTCAATTTTTTTTTGAATGAGTGCTGAAGATAGTATTTTTTCAGCTGAAGGTCGATTCTTAGGCTTTTGTTGAAGCATTAGTTTGATAATATGAGCAAGTTCTTTAGAATATTTTGAACTTATTGGAGGATAAACACCAAGAGTAACAGCTTTAAAAAGTCCTTCCATATCTTCTGCTTTGAAGGGAGGCTATAATGTTGTCATTTCATAAATCACACAACCTAACGACCAAATATCTGATTTAGAGTCGTAAGGTTCGTCTTTCCAGACCTAAGGACTCGCATAATAAGGAGTACCAGTTTGGGTATACAAAAGTCCATTTTTAGCTACTTTTGATACATTAAGATCTCCTAACTTTGCTTCGCCAGCCCTGTTTAGAAAAATGTTTGCACTCTTGTTTAGAAAACAATTACTTTGAGATCTCTATGCAAGATGCTAAGTTGATGCAAAGTTCTAAGTCCATTAACAGTTTGAATCAAAACACTCCATATTTCACTTTCCTAAAAAAGCTCTTTTTTCTTTTTATGGTCTACTATCTTCTGATAGAGGTCACCATCGTCGGCGAACTCCATAATAATGCTATATTAGAAGTGAAATACCAAAGGTTTTTGCCTTCTAGAAAGACCTCTTTATAGCCGATGATGTTTTTTGTTTTTAAACTGGCAAGGATCCTGACTTAGTTGAGCGCGTTTTCAATTTCTTTCTAAGAAAGATTAGCAAGTTTGACTTTTTTCAAGGCATATATTTGTTTATCTGCGAGTCTTTCAACTTTGAAAACAGTGGAGTATGCTCCCTAGCCTAAATAACTCTTTTTTTACCTAGTTTTGAGCCTATCTCGAAATCCTTAAGCGACATATTAAATATAATTATAGTCGACTAATAAATCGATATTTCTTAGACTATCCTTCAATCAAAACAAAAGAATACTATAAAGGGCTAATGTACTTGGCTTTTCATTTTTTTATAAAAAGAGATATTTGTTGGTAAAAATGTAACGTTTATTTTTCAAATTACATACCAAAACAATCTCACTTTTATGTCTTGTATTTAGATTTCAGTAATTATTAATCATTTGTATTTGAGAAGGTTGATTTAACTCATTATTAAGATTAACAAATAATAAGGACTGACATCATCAAAAAGTGTTCATGACAAAGCGACCTATTGTTGGGTCAAATTTGTGATTCACATGGGTACAACTAAATGTTGTACTATTGTATGTTCCAGCTCCGCAATCTTGGCATTTACTCAACTCCAAGTTGAAGTAGGGATGGCTAGTACTACATTGAACACAAGTTCGACTAACTTTATCATAGAAAGATGTCGGTGACACACAGTCTTGAAGTTTAGGATTGTTTCTTTTTTCCCTAGTATAAGTTTAAGTATAGGCAGTCATGTTGTTTGTGATTAGGTTTCCTGCCTGAGGACTAGTAATATACAAATCCATGCAGGTTTTTGTGGCATTATTGTAGTATTGTCCAGTTGAACAGTTACTGGCAATCAATTCACAAAGTTTTGTGGCTGCATTATAATTATAACCTTGTGGACAAGCAAGATGGGTTGGTAATTAACATAGCTTTGTTACAAAATTATAACTGTATCCTGAAGGACATGTCTAACAAAGCTTTTTAATTTCATTTTAGTAAGATCCTGCAGGGCATGTAAAGGGCTCGCAGTTTTGAGTGTTGATATTGTAAGTGTATCCACTCTGACATACAATTAGTTCACAGCTTTTCGTAGCTGTGTTGTATCTGAATCCTGGAGTACAGTTAAATCTACAGTTGATTCCATCTGCTTATAGAACATATCCTGCTAAACATTCGCATTTTCCACTTGTACTCAAATACATGTTTTTACCGCATGTCACTTGTACTACTTTTATAGGTTAACAGAGCATAGTTAAAGTGTTAAGATATTATCCAACTTTACATGTAGGTTTGCAACTCTTATAGATATCGTAGTAATGGAAACCTTATTTGCATACACATTGTGCAGTTTTTACATCATAAACCATGTTTAATGGACAGGACCAAGGTTATACGCATTTTATTAATGTTTTGTTCCAAATTTGTCCAGCGGGACATTGTGGTTAAATGCATTTTCTTGTAGTTTTATCGAAAACTGGGGTTAAAAGAGTACAAGAGCAAGTATCATTTACTTTGAAGTAAGTCTGATTAGGCTAGCATCTATTGACACATGTTTCATTGGCGAAGCTATATTATTGCCAAGTTTAACATTTTTTATCTAAAGGTGAACATTTTTTAAGGTTAACATTCCATTTAAATCCATTTTAGCAAATTGGTTCTTCGCATAGTCTTGATGTCTTGTTAAAAACTGGCTTTTCGGGGAAACAAGAACAAGAATCATTTTGTTGATAATAAGTATGATTCACTTCACAGCGAGTTATGCAAGATTCAGTAGTAAAATCATAGTATTGCCAGATATTACAGATTTGTTTTACTGGAGAACATTTAAGAAGGAACTTATTCCAAAGAGATTGGTTGTCACATTTAGGCTCAACGCAGCTACGTGTTATTTTATCAAAAACAGGGAACGCTGGTTAGCATTGACAAGTATCAGATTATTTAAAATATGTGCGATTGTTTTGGCATTTCTTGTCACATGTCTAAGTCGTAAAGTTATAGAGCTCCCAAGCTTAACATTTCTTCATCAAAGGAGAACATCTTTTTAGATTTGTATTCCATGATGAACCTTCAGCACATGGAGGAATGATACATTTTCTTGTTTTTGGTTCGAAAAGAGGTGCTTAAGGGAAACAAGAACAAGTATCGTTTTCCTTATAGAATGTATGATTGACCTCACATTGGTTGATACATTCTTAAAGTGTAAAGTTATATTATTGCCATATTTCGCATTTTTTAGTTTCAGGTGAGCATTTTAATTTGTATTTATTCCATTTAAATCCAGTATCACATTTGGGCTCTACACAAGCAAACAAAGTAATATTATAGAATGGTCTTTAAGGTGGACAAGAACAAGTGTTATTTGCAGAATAATATGTCTGATTTACTTCACATCTATCATAGCATTTTTCATCAGTAAAGTTATAGATTTGCCATTTTTCACATTTTTTAGTAACCAACGAGCATTTCAAAAGATTAGGATTCCATTTATTATCTGCAGGACAAACAGGCTAGGTGCATTGTTTTGTAATATTATTGTAAACAGGTCTAACTGGAGGACATGTGCAAGTATCATTACTAGATATGTATGTCTAATTATCTTCACATTTTTTGATACAACTTTAAGTAGCAAAATTATAAACTTCCCATTTTGCACAAGGAATGCTCAATGGAGAACATTTTAAAAGTTGATTGTTCCAACTTGTACCAGCTGGGCATACTGGTATTGAACATGTTCTATTTTATTTCACATAGTTGGGTCTTTAAGCAGGGCAAGTACAAGTATCATTCTTTTAGAAATAAGTTTGGTTACCTTAGCATTTTGCCTCACAGTCTTCGATAGTAAAGTTGTATTTTTGCCATTTCTCACATACTTTCTTGACTGGAGAACACTTGATTAGATATTTATTCCATAAGAATTGACTCTCGCAAATGGGTTACTTGCAAAGTCTTGTTGTGGGATCGAATAAAGGATAATCTGCAGGACATAAGCAACCATCAGTTTATTTGACGTAAGTATGGTTTACTTCACACTTGTTGACACAACTTTAAGTAGTAAAATTATAGGCTTGCCATATTTAACATTTTTTATCAACAGGAGAACATCTCAGTAAACTCGGATTCCAAAGAGTTCCATTTTGACATACCGGTTCTTTGCATTTTCTGGTGGCTAGATCTAAAACAGGTTTTTGAGGTGGACACAAGCATGAATCATTTACTTTTACGTAAGTAATGTTCACTTAGCACTTATTAATACAATCCCCAAAATCGAAATCATAGGTCTGCCAAGCTTCACATTTCTTATCCAAAAGTATGCATTTTAATAATTTAGGATTCCATTTCAAGCCAACATCACAAGGAGGCTAAGTACAGAGTCTTGTCGTAGAATTGTAAAAAGGCTTTTAAGGGAAGCAAGAGCAGGTATCATTGATAGGGAAGTATGTATGGTTTGCTTAACATTTGTTGACACATAATTCACTTTAGAAATTATAAATTTGTTATTTAGCACAAGGTTGAGATTAGGGAGAACATTTCAATTTATGTTTATTCCACTTGAATCCAGGATCACAAATCTTTTCAACACATTTAAATAAAGCATAATCGTACACAGGAGTAATTGGAGGACAGGTCTAGCATTTTTGGGCCAACTTGTTCCAAACTGGGTTTTGTTAAGGGCAGATTTGGCAAGTTAAAGTTGTAGCATTCCATACAGGTTTTAAGTCGCCACATTGTTGAGGCTGAACTTTTTCACATAATTTTGTGTTTGCATTCAAAGTGGTACCTTGAGGGCATTCACATATTTTAGTAACGGCATTCCATTGAGTGGTGACAGGGCAAGCTTAACATGTTTGAGTAATACTATTGAAAATTGGCCTAGTTGCATCACATTGTATATTGGGCACACATTTTTTTAATGCGACATTATAAGTTTGATTGATCGGACATAAAGGTATACACTATTTGATTTAAACATTCCAAACTGTATTAACAGGGCAAGAAATACATTTTTTCTGTGTTATATCAAAGAAAGGAGTCGCTAGAGGGCAAGGCTAGCATACTTTATTGACGCCATTCCAGATAGGTTTATCATTAGGACAGATACTTGTTGAGAGTGTAGTATTGTCAAGTATGATCGAACATTTCTTAGTTGTAGGATTATATTTTTGATTTTGGCCACATTCACAATTATTAGTCATCAAACTGAACTGGGACCCTGTAGGACATCCGTCACAAGATTTGGTACCTAAATTGAAAGTCAGACCTTCAGGACAGTTGAAACAATCCTTGGTCAAAGGATGTACATATGGCTTTTCAAGGGGGCAGTCTGTCAAGTTGTACTTTATACTTGAAGCAAAGACCTCCATTTTGTATTGATCTTCAGTAGTGTTTCCAAATATCCAGTTTTTAGCATTCAGATTATTTTTGTAATTACTTTGGCTCAAATCTACCAAACCCGTCGGGGTCTGAAATGTTAAAGATTTGGGCACATTTGTGCAGCTTGAATCAGTAATTTGGTTGGTGACATAGATGTAATTTTCTTGTCTAATTTGAGATTGACTCAATGGATCAGTTATGGTACATTTGGTGCATGAAGCTAGCTCTTTCTTCAAAGTTTGCAGTGCCGTATTAGCTGAATCAGATTGTGCTCTTAAGAAATTCTTCTTTTCGATGATTTGTTGTGTTGAATTGCAAGGTTTAATATTCAACGGAAGAATTAGATATGCTTCAAGATTTGAGAGAGCAGTCTTCTCTTCATTAACTGCATTTCGAAAAGCGGTGACTTATTAGGTGGGTATAATGCCAGTAGTTTTAATTTTCGCACTAAGATTGTCGATCTGCACTTTGGCTTTGGCTATGGCTTCACCGAGCTGTGCCATCCGAAGTTGCAATCCTCTGGCGTATTATTAATCATTATTTGTAGTGGTAACCTGTTAATGCGATGAAGTATGAAGAGTGAGAATGATTTTTAGTGATGCGAAGAGGAGTAAAGTGTAGATATTGGGCATGCGGTTATCCTTAAAAATATAAATGGAATTAATTCAAACGTAGAAAGCTTTATATCTCAATCAAAGAGCCTAGTTTAATTCAATTTTACATTGATTTTGATTATAAGGGTTCATAAAATAAATAAAATAAGTAGAATAAAAGTTTATTTTGATTTATTTGATCTATCAAACTCCAGATCAATTATATTACCACCTAAACTGAGTTCTTTTATGCTTAACTTGATTTTTTGCAGTGTTTTTGTTCAAACTAGCTGCCATAGGTTTAAAATCCCTCTCTTCATTTAACTAACCTATCAACAAAGAAAAATAAATTTTTAAATCTATAATTACAATCAAATATTAAACGAATATATTTCACATAGTTAATGAGAGTCCTGGATTTACTTTTTCGTTTTAACTGGGAGAACCATCGTTTACTGTTGCCCATCCGCCTGTAAACTTAACTTCATCTAACAACATCAATCTCTTAGTGTTAAGACCACCATGAGGCCAGGCATGGTAAAACATCAACCATTTACCACTCTTTTCATCTTTTACAACTGAACAATGGCCTGGACCCTACCAACTTTTTTAAGTCATTGGACTTCTAGTTCTCAAAATGGGATTATTTGGATTTTTAGTATATGGCCCCAAGGCATTATTAGATTTGGCAATACCCACTGCATAACAGTCATTGTTATAGCCGCATCCACTATAAAACAGATAGTAAACTCCTCCCTCTTTCACAAACCACTGTCCTTCAATAATACCGCGCTACCAAGCCTGATCGTTTTTCATTAACAAAATGGGGTTACCTCTTGTAGCCATTCCTGTTGGGTCAAGCAAAACTGCCCAAAACTCAGTGGGATGACCGTGAGCATTTCCATCTACTTTATATACCAAATAATTGTTTACTCCCTCCCTGAGTATTGTTGCGTCTATTACTCCTTAGGAGGAATTCGTTATTAAAGGAGCTCCTTTATCGACGTAAGGACCTAAAATATTGTCAGATATTGCTGCACCAATGCATAACTTGTTTGATTTATCTTTGGCTGTGTAATAAGCCACAAATTTGCCGTTAATGTTGTGTATCTCTGGTGCCCAATAACTACAGCAGGCAGTCCAAGAAGGTGGCGTAGGAAAAACCCAGCCAACTTGTGTAAAATTGGTACCTGTAGAACTTTTCCAGATGGGGAAATAGTGACCATCCCATCCCATTGTGGTTACTGCATAATACTATCCGTTAGAGTAGATAACTCCTGGGTCAGGAGAATCGCGATTCCCTTGCACAGGATTAGTGTAGTTTAAGACTAGAGCGAGGCAGAAGGCAAAAAGAACAATCTTTTTAGCTGTTAGAAGCATATCAAGATATTAATTCATACATAATTGCCCATATTTAAAAGA
>Ga0194117_10002331_pt1 | contig 20386 bp, 13 predicted proteins | sample TA2MahsurfametaG_FD_160579 | JGI IMG/M metagenome (GOLD analysis project Ga0194117, IMG submission 160579) | Freshwater microbial communities from Lake Tanganyika, Tanzania - TA2015009 Mahale N1 surface | ecosystem: Environmental > Aquatic > Freshwater > Lake | place: Tanzania: Lake Tanganyika...
CACGTCTGGCCCAGGATTGGAATATGCCTTTGCTGCTCGAGAAATTTCTGGACAATCCTTTCTTGCCTTCTTTCTACAAGGACCCCGAAAGGTATGCCTTCTCCACCGAAACCGCTTTTTTGGCGGAGCGGTACCGGCAAATGCATGCCGAAATGGACTTGGTGGATTGGCGACAAGAGGGAATGGTGGCGGACTATTCATTTTATAAATCCTTGATATTTGCAAGCAAGACCTTGCCACCACCAGAAGCCAAGCTCTTCAAAGAATTGTTTGCCATCATCAACCAACAACTGCCTCAGCCGCAATTGTGGGTGTACTTGAGCAGCCCGCCAAGCAGGCTACTCGGTAATATTCGCCAAAGAGGCCGTGAGTTCGAACAAGAAATTACGGCGGATTACCTAGCAGGGGTTGAACAGGCCTATGCCACTTTCCTGGAGCAAGCTGGGGGATTGCGTTGCCTCTGGGTTCAGTGGGAGGAGGGCTCGGATTTGATGCTGAATCCCGAACTTTACGAGCGCTTCAAACAACGGCTCATGGGTGATTTTCGCTACGGCATGAACTTTCTGAATCTCTCTGAACTTTAGCGGCCAATGCCAAACCTCAATTTTGCGGAAACGTGCAGCCTAATGGTGCGGCAAGGGTGCTTGGTTCTGGTCCTATGGGGCCTAAACTGCGCTGTAGATTCCTCGCTTCGGGCTCAAAATTCCGGGTCTACAGGAACCCTGTCCGGGAAGGTGACGGATGCCGACGATAAAATTCCCTTGATTGGGGTCAATGTGGTGATCAAAGGGAGTAGCCTAGGAAGTTCGTCCAATTTAGACGGCTTGTACAGCATCGCAAGAATACCCGCGGGGCAATACCAAGTCGAGGTTTCTTATCTGGGTTACGAAAAGAAAATATACACCGGGGTACGCATTGAAGGAGGTAAACCCGCCTCCCTCAACATTGTATTACGACGTTCCGCGGTGACCATGGACCAGGAGGTTGTGGTGGTTGGCGATAAGCCCTTGATCGATCTCGAACAAACCAAAACCGAACAACGCGTGGGCCAGGAGAGCATTGAAGCAGCACCCACCCGATCGGTGCAATCCGTGCTTAACACCCAAGCCGGGGTTATGCTTAATCCGGAGGGTTTGAGCATCCGTGGAGGCAGAACCTACGAAACAGCGTTCATGATTGACGGGGCATCGGCGACGGATCCCTTGGCGGGCACGGGATTTGGAATTGATTTAGGAACCAACTCCATAGACCGTATGGATATCGCTACAGGGGGTGGTGATGTGACCCAGGGCGATGGTTCGGCGGGCATCGTGCGCACCAAGACCCGTTCGGGGGGGGATCGCTGGGCTTATTCCTTGGCAGCTCGTTCAGACCAGCTTGGCTTTAACAGGGCTTGGTCGTCTGTTTGGAATAACCAAGTGGTGGAAGGCACCTTGGGCGGTAGCCTCAAAGGGCTGTTCCCCCAACCGTTGAGAATATTCTCCTCCTTCAAAGGGAGCTTTGATGACCAATATTTCCGCACCCCGGCCAAACAGGTCCAATCCTCTTTGTATCCCAACCCTGGTTTTTCGCCTATGCAGGATAACCGATGGGCCGGTATGCTCAAATTGGATTATGCTTTTCATCCTGGCCTAAGGTTGAGCGGAACCTACTTGCGCTCTTTGACCATCAACCAGGACGTTAATATGTTACGGATCATTGGGAATGATGCTCCTTTCCTACCGGGATATCAATTCGAATTTGCCTTGCAACCAGACAATGCCCTGACCTATACCCACGATACCAACCTCGAAAGTCTGCAGCTCAATCATACCACCTCCAAGAAATTTTCCTATACGGTGAACGCATCACGCCTCTATGTTCGATTGCGGGCGGATGCCAACGGGCGTGATTGGAGGCCCAAGGAGGTGGATTCGGAATTTGACCCCAATTCCATTGTGACCTTTCCGGTGACTTATTTTAATCCGCTTGACTCGCAGGTTTTTGTGAACCCGGGTCCCGGCTTGTACAACAATGGCGGCATTGGAACCTTGTGGCATGACCACTATGTTTTGGAATACACGGTCAAAGCCAGCGGGAATTATTATTACAATTCTCGGGGTGATCGCCTGATTTTTGGGACCGAATTCAAGGATCAGGATTTGCAATGGATTGACATTATTCGGCCTTGGATTGGCGCGCCTATTCCTTTGGCCGATGGGACTTTCTCTCAGAGTTTTCGTTTGGGGGATTACAGTGATGTATGGAGGGTTCAACCCAAACGCGGCGCTTTCTTTCTGTCCAACAAACTTAAGTACCTGGGATTGGTTGCTGAGGCCGGACTGCGTTTGGAGTATTGGATGCCCGGGACCTTTGTGGACAGGGCCATAGGAGATGCCCGCTCTCCCATTCGGGACGAAATCCGCAAGGACTACATGGACCATACCTTTTCCGTATTCGGGATGCGTACCAAGGCCCGCTTATTGCCCAAATTATCAGCCTCTTTCCCGATTCGTGAGAACCAGGTGCTTTATTTCAATTACAACCATGCAATGGTGATGCCGCATCCCAGCTGGTTGTACCAGGGTTTGAATCCTTTGTACCAGGATCGTTCGGTGTTGGCCAGGGTAGGGAATCCGGATTTGAACCCGGAGATGGATATTTCGTACGAGTTGGGGTTGAGGACCCAGTTGACCCCCAACGATGCGCTCACTGTAACCGCTTATTGGAAAGACAAATACGATTTTATTTCGGCGGCATCTACTCAAATCAAAGATTTTACGGGCAGGGAGGTGACCAGAACCCTGAGAATCAATTCGGATTATGCGCGGATTCGAGGTTTGGAATTGGGCTACTTCAAAAGAATAGGACAATGGTTCCAAGGACAGGTTTCGGCCTCCTACATGGTGGCCCGTGGCCAAAGCTCCTCTGCCAGCGAAGCGTTGACGGCCATCCTCAATTCCGGGAATCGCCAGGATACCAAAGAAACCTTCCTTGCATGGGATGCCCCTTACGATATCAAGGGTAATGTTATTTTCACCCTGGACCGTAAGCGTGGGCTTTGGGGGAAGTCCTGGTTAAACTGTTGGTCCTTGTACCTCGAAGGCGTGCTGCGCTCTGGTCGGCGTTATACGCCTTTCACCTTTCAAGGCATAGAGCCGGTGTCGGGTAGGCCTATTTACGAAAGGGATCCTCGTCCGGAGGCCTTATGGTCGGCCTTGGGCCAGGGCCAGCAATGGATGGATCTTTCGGTTCGCAAATGGTGGCTTCGAGGGGCATACCGCTGGGAATTGTCCATGCAATTGACCAACCTCCTCAACCAAGCCAATGCCATCATTCCCAATCCGGTAACCGGAAGGGCCTGGGAGCCCGGAGACCCTGTGCCCTCTTCTTGGCGAGATCCGGCCTATTTGGATCCCCGCGATGCCCGATCCAGAGGCCTTCCGCCGGATAATCCCGCACGGTATATGGCCCCAAGGCATTTTATGTTAGGGATAGCCCTCAAATACCGTTGAGTTTCTGGCGTAGTGATTACCGGGCTTTGGGTCAAACCCTTACCTCCGGGCGATTAGGGGTGGATCTACCGCAGCCGAATAGCTCAGAAATGAGGATTGCGGCGTTCAACCCGGCATTGGCGGAGGAAATGAGCCTTGGGATGAATCTTGCCGACATGGGCTCGGTTTCGGCGTGGATTCAGTCCGCCCCCCACCCTATGGCCATGGCCTATGCCGGTCATCAATACGGGCATTTTACGATGCTTGGAGACGGAAGGGCCCAGCTCTTGGGGGAATGGCAAAATGATTTAGGAATTTGTTACGATGTACATCTGAAAGGAAGCGGTCCCACCCCTTTTGCCAGAGGTGGAGACGGTTATGCAACCCTCCATGCGATGCTAAGAGAATTCATCATCACGGAAGCATTGCATGCGCTGGGTGTTCCGACAACCCGTTCCCTGATGGTTTTGGAAACGCCCTACAAGGTTTGGAGGGAAATGGATCAGAGAGGCGGCATGCTTTTGCGAACAGCTCCGCATCATGTCCGCATAGGTACTTTGGAATACGCAATTCGTGCTTTTTGCTCGCAGGACTATGCACGCTATGTCATGGCGATTTTGAATCGAAGCGTGGAACTTTGGAACGGGGCCAAAGCCCTTGAGCAGGGGCGTAGCCTTTACGGGGTAGGAGCCCTTGAACCCGAGGCGGTTCGATGCTATTTTGAAGAATGGAGCAGACGTCAAGCCGAACTCTTGGCGCATTGGATGCGGGTTGGTTTTGTGCACGGGGTTCTTAATACCGATAACATTAGTTTGATGGGTATGACCCTGGATTTGGGTCCCTGTGCCTTTGTGAATGCCTACGATCTAAAACGTTCGTTCAGCTCCATCGACCAATACGGGCGCTATGCTTGGGGTCGTCAGTCGGAGATCATGGAATGGAATGCCGGGGTACTCCTATCCTGTTTATTGCCTTTGCTGGATGGCGATCGCAACGAGGGAAGGGCCGTGTTGATTGCCCAGGATTTGCTGCTACAATACCGTTCCGGCGTGGAGCAGGCCTTGAAGCGCATGCAATGGATGAAATTAGGCCTTGACCCTCAACGATATTCAAACCACGAAGAGGCCCGTTCCCTGGTCTCGGATTGGCAGGTTTGGCTTGAAGAATCCAGGCCGGATTATGGCCTTGCCTATCTGAATTTGGAAGAAATCCTTCAGCAAGCCATGCAACAAGATTGGGAGCCACTTACCAACCATGGTCAGGTCAAGGAATCTACAAGGATGCAAGCAACCCTTGATCTCCCGACGAAGGATTGGGTTGCCCGTTGGATTCATTTTTTGGAGGGGGTCGGTGAGGGTGCCTGCCTGTCTTCTTTGGCCCTGATGCAAAGCCAAAACCCAAGCATGATCCCACGCAATCACCTGGTCGAAGATGCTTTGGACCAAAAGGTCTTCCATGATCGCGATGCAGGTTGGGATGAGCTTCTGAAAGCCATCCGTGAGCCCTATCAACGAAGCGAACTGCAGCGGAGGCTTAACCAGCCACCACCCCTGGGGGATGCAGGGTATTGCACCTTTTGCGGAACTTGACCTTATCTAAGGTCGGACATTGCTCGTCGAGCTGCTTCCCAGAAGAGGATGCCTGCGCAGACCGAGACGTTGAGGCTGTGTTTGCATCCCCATTGCGGGAGTTCCAAGGCCCAATCACAGGCTTGGAGTAGGGCAGGATCCAAGCCGTCCATCTCGTTGCCAAAGACCAAGGCCAAGGGTTCTTGCCCCTCCCATGACCAATCGGCTAAGGAATGCGAGGGTTCAGCCTGTTCAACGGCAACCAAAGTATACCCTTCTGACCGCAGTTGCCCCAGGGCTTCGAGCGGATCATCCCAAGCTCTCCAGGCTACGCTTTCTTCAGCCCCCAATGCGGCCTTGTGAATATCCCGATGAGGTGGGCGGCCGGTGTAACCGCATAGGATGATTTCCTTAAGTCCAAAGGCATCCGCAGATCGGAAAATAGAGCCCACATTTTGGAGGCTGCGAAGGTTAGTCAAAACGGCAACCACGGGTATTTTGGGGTTATTTTTGGACTGTTCCACGGGTGGGCGGTTCAGTTCATTCATGCTTTTGAGGCGCATGCCAGGGAGGAGATTTAGAGGTTTTGGCCTCCAAGTTAATTCACGGCCTGTGGTCTGCATCGGCGTGGGCTCGTTGCCTGCTTTGTGGAGCATTGTCTGATTTGACGCTATTCGAGATGTCCACCAAGAACCCCACCGAAACCCCGTTGATGAAACAATACGCGCAGATCAAGGCGCGATACCCCGGGGCAATGCTCTTGTTCAGGGTAGGGGACTTCTATGAAACCTTTGGGGATGACGCGGTGCAATGTTCCAAGGTTTTGGGAATCACCTTGACCAAGCGGGCGAATGGGGCTGCCGCAGAAATGGCTTTGGCAGGATTCCCCCATCATTCGTTGGACCAGTATTTGCCCCGTTTGGTTCGAGCTGGGTTGAGGGTGGCGGTCTGCGATCAAATGGAAGATCCCAAACAAGCCAAAGGCATTGTCAAACGGGATGTCACCGAATTGGTTTCTCCTGCGGTGGCGTTCAGCGATTCCTTGCTGGATCATGGGCGGAATAATTTTTTGGCGGCCTTCCATGGGGCCGGCAAGGGGGTTTATGGACTGGCCTTCTGTGATGTGACGACCGGATCCTTCCAAGCCATGCAGGGTACACTCCAGGAAATTGGTAGTATGTTACGCCGTTATGCACCCTTGGAATTGTTAGGGAACAAATGGCAGAAAAGCCAGGTCCTGGACGCATTGGGTGACGGATGGCCTTGGCAATGGCTGGACGATTGGGTATGGGAAAGGGAAGGCGCCTTGGGAAGATTGCAGAAGCAATTTCAAAGCCTCTCGGTCAAAGGTTATGGCTTGGAAGGCTTGGAGGCTGCCCAAATCGCGGCAGGAGCCATCTTGCATTACCTCCAAGAAACGCGCAGAGATGGGCCCTTACCGCTCTTTGGCTTGTCCCGATTGGATACCGCCGATTCGTTGTGGATGGATCCCTTCACGGTGAGAACTTTGGAATTGCTTGAGCCCCAACAGCCCGGCGGCATTTCGCTGGCCGTTTCCTTGGATGCTTGTTGTACACCCATGGGGACCAGGTTGTTACGGCAATGGGTGGCCATGCCGCTCCGGAACCGTGAAGCCATCGAAGCCCGGCAGCATGTGGTGGAATGGGCGGTGCATCATCACGCAGAGGCCGAAGGTCATCGTGCAGATTTGCTTGAGGTGGGGGACATGGAAAGAATGGCAGCCCGTGTAGGGGTTATGCGTAGCGGCCCCAGGGAATTATGGCGATTGGCCTTGAGCATCAGGGCTGCAGAAACCATACGCGATAGGATATCCTCGGAACCCGAATCCAAGGCATTGCAAAATATATTGGCTGAATTCCCGGACCTGCTCATGGTTGCTCAGTGTATCGAGTCGGTTCTTCATGAGGATGCCCCTGCGATCCTTTCCAAAGGAGGGGCTATCCGTCCAGGTTACCGCGAGGATTTGGACGAGCTCCGTGCCCTCAAGGAAAATGCCAAAGGATTCATGAACCGCATGGTCGAAGAAGAGATTCAAAGAACCAGAATATCATCGCTCAAAATCAGTTACAACCAAGTGTTTGGATTTTATCTCGAAGTCACCCACGCCCACAAAGACAAGGTGCCCGTCGAATGGATCCGCAAACAAACCTTGGTCAATGCAGAACGGTACATCACCCCGGAGCTCAAAGCCTTCGAAGAGAAATACCTGTCAGCCGATCAGCGAATTCAAGCCTTGGAGCAAGAGACCTACATGCTCTTGCTTCAAGAAATTGCGAGCCATGTGCCGGCCCTTCAGCAGGCTTCACGGCGCCTGGCAACCTTGGATGTGCTGCTGGGTTTTGCTCAAATCGCCAAAGACCGAAATTATGTCCAACCTCGCTTCACCGATTCGGTTGGACTTCAGGTCAAACAATTAAGGCACCCCGTATTGGAGCGAATCCTTCCGGATTCCAAGCCCTATATCCCCAATGATTTGAACCTCGACCCCGGCCATGAGCAAATATGGATGATTACAGGACCCAACATGTCCGGGAAATCAGCCTTGCTTCGGCAAGCGGGCCTTCTGGTCGTGATGGCGCAAATTGGTTGTTATGTGCCCGCAACTGAGGCCTGCATGGGTCTGGTGGATAGGCTGTTTACGCGGGTGGGGGCCTCCGATAATTTGGCCGCGGGTGAGTCCACGTTCATGGTGGAAATGCAAGAAATGGCCACCATTTTGCACCATATGACCGGGAGTAGTTTGTTGTTATTGGATGAAATTGGGCGAGGAACTTCGACCTACGATGGGATTAGTTTGGCATGGGCTATAGCAGCCTATCTGCATGAGCATCCTCGGCATCGGCCGATGACCTTGTTTGCGACCCATTACCACGAACTGAATCGCATGGCCGACAAGTATCCCCGGATTGCCAATTACCATGTCTCGGTATCCAGGCAAGGCGATCGTATGGAATTTCTTCGTACCCTCCAACCCGGAGGTTCTTCCCATAGTTTTGGATTGCATGTTGCCAGGATGGCAGGCGTCCCCGCGGCGGTCATTCATGAAGCCGAAACCATGTTAGAGCATTTGGAATCCCTGCGTGACGAATCCACCCAAAAATCTTCTTCAAAGCCAACACCTCATAAGGACGGGTCATGGCAAATGTCCTTGTGGGGTGAGGGTGATACGCAAGCCCTTGAATTACTGAAGTCGATTAAGTCCCTAGATGTTAATGCAATATCGCCGCTGCAGGCTTTGCAATGGCTTATAGAAAGGCAGAATGAAATAAAATCTTAGTAGAAAACGAGGGAGGGGGTAGCTATCTTTTTTATTTGCTATTCAAAAATCTCTAAATTTATTTGATCCGGATTTTCTTCCTCTATTTCAGGGGTCAAATTTTGACGAAGTTTAAATCTCAAAGTCGGAAGAAGCCGTGAGGTATCGTCCTTGGATAAGATCCCTTTTCCAAGAAATCTATTTTGAATGGCTGTGAAATTCCAGTTGTTAGGCGAAACTGTGCCATCGCTTTGAATTAGGTTTTGGTAAACTCGAGGTCTAGGGACTAAACTCGCTATAAATACACATTCTTTATTTGTTAATTGAGAGGGGTGTTTGCCAAAATAATGCCTTGAAGCTTCACCTATACCCCAAATATTATTTCCGAATTCGATGACATTTAAATACACTTCCATCATCCTCTTTTTGGAGGTAATTTTTTTGTTTTCTATGATCCATGTGATAAAAATTTCTTCGGCTTTTCTTGTTAAGGTTTTCCGATGATTTAGAAATACATTTTTTACGAGCTGCATGCTAATGGTACTACCCCCTCTCGCGAATTTACCTTTTTTGAAATTTTGAACAATGCTTTCTCTGAAAGCACTCAGATAAAATCCTTTATGACTGTAAAATCCTGCATCTTCACTGTACATAACGGCTTGTTGCATACTGAAGGGAATCTCTTCGATTGGAGTGTAGTTTGAATTGGTAGGGCCTACCATGAAGGATCGAATAGGTTTACCGTCTTGAGAAACGGTATGCAAGAATGGTTGATTCATTTTGGCAAGATTTGTTTTCCCCATTCTTGTAATTTGAAAATCATCTTCATTCATTTCGCTATAAAATTGACATTTTTCAGGTTGATGGGAATCAAAATCCAACTTAAGGAACCATGAAAGTTCGCCACGAGCCTTGATTCCTTTTAGGTTTTCAAAAGCCCCTTCAGGCAATGAGGAAATAAAACTTTCAGCTTTTGTTTTTTGGGTTTTTAATTGAAAAGAGATTTTATTGTTTTTTCCATGCCTCCACTGTGAATAAATTTCGGTATTTAGTTTGTTTAATCGGATATTGGAAGTGCTATCAATTTGAAACAGGCCTTTGCCCACCTTGCCATTAATATTTCCTCTGAGGTTAGATATAATAATTTTATTTTCTGAAATTTTGGGATGCATCAACTCTAACCCCTGCGCAGATCCTTCGATATTATAAAATAAAATATGGTTCTTGGTGCTAAAAGAATTTAGTTTAATGGTAGCTTTTTCCATACGGCATTGAAGCCCAAACATATTTTCAAGAATGGGTACTTTTAGATTATTGTCTTGGGTGGTATATGGATATAGTTCAATTTTGCCCGTTAAATCATCACCAAAATCGTATCCTTTAATTTTTAATTTGGATGTGGTATGATCTTCACTGAAAACTACGAGACCTTCAATTTCTCCGTCATTTTTTTCAAAATTGTTTATCGAAACTTTGTAATTCCGATTTTCTTTTTGATACTTTATTCTTAAATTATTGATATTTATTTGATTTGGTAATTTAGTGAACAAAGATGCTATTTGCTTATATCGTGTGCTAGGATTGTTAACGGATGCAGAGTCAGGTGTAGACCTCTCTTTGGAATCGATAAGTTCACAATAGTTACAATAGCCTTCTTTCCTTACGCCAGTAATGAAGCCTCCATCAATTTCTAGGGAGTTGATTTTAGGGTTTCCCGTAAGAAGTGAAATAATTCCGGGCTTAATTTTTATTTTGTTAATTTTGGCAATAGGTTGTTTTCCTCTTTGTAGATTGAAATTTGAGATTTCCACAGATATTAAGCCACTGAATTTAGCTTTCCCGCTTTTGAGCTGGTATCCTTTCGATTCAATTTTTTGAGTGATTGAATTCCATTTTGAATCAAGAATGTCTTGGCGAAATATTAGCCACCAATTTAGAATCAATGCACTGGCCACAAAAATAGCCGTAATAATGACGAGGTTTTTGCCTTTGGTGAAAAATTTCAGCCGGCGTTTCATTGATGTAAAAGCAAAATTTCGTAGGGTTGAAGAGTAACTCGATTCCCTATGATGATTGTCGAATTTGTGTTCGGATTTACGAGGGGGTAGGTGAATCCATTTTGCCAACTTGAATTTTGAAGTTGAGAAGGTGTTGTATACTCAATGACCCTGTTGCGTGTATTGATGATGGCCAGCACGGTATCGGATCCAAAGGTTTTGTGAATTACGGCAAGGTCCGCATGGGGGTAGGAGGTGAGGATACCGCTTCTGGCCGCGGCATGGCCACCGTAGAAGGCCATCATGCTGCGGTAGGCGCGCAACATCCCAGGGTTGGCTTGCCAGTTGATTGCCGAGCGCGAGAAGAAGGGAATATTTTGGGCGGTTCCGACTTCTTGGCTTCCGTAGAGCAGATGCGGTCCACCGCTCATCAAGGTCAAAGCAGAGGCAGCCAGGGCCCCATTCACCCCCCCGAAAAGGGTGACGGGCGTGGCATCCCAGGCGGATTCGTCGTGGTTGGTCGTGAACTGCAACCAGTACTTTCCCTGTGGTGAGGAATTGGTTTGGATCAATCGGTTGTTAAGAAAATTCTGTGGAGACTGTCCCTGCCAAACTTGTTGGAGAATGGAATACGAAGACCAAGCAAAATTCAGGTCAAATCCTGCGTTGAAATGATCCAGTCGGGCTCCTTCCGCAAACAAGATGCATTGACGTCCTGGAATGGAGTGGACAAGGGACCAGGTATCCTGCCAAAAGTCATAGGGCACCCCGTCCGCATAATCGCAGCGGTAACCGTCCATATTGGCTTCGTACAACCAATACAGCATGGCATCCTGCATGGCTGTGCGCATCTCCATATTCTGATAATTCAGATCAGCCACGTCCAACCAATTGGTCCCCGGCGGATGCACGACCTGGCCTTGGGCGTTGCGGGTATGCCAACCCTCGTTTTGAATCCAAGGATGGTCCCAGGAGCTGTGATTTGCTACCCAATCCATGATCACGGCCATCCCCTTGGCATGGGCTGCGTCGGTCAATCGCCTTAGGTCGTTTAAGGTCCCATATTCGGCTCCAACGGCCTTGTAATCCCTGATGCAATAAGGAGAATTGATACCCTTAAGAATCCCCACAGGGTGAAGGGGCATGATCCATAATACATTCACGCCCAGTAGTTTGATGGAGTCCAAACGATCGATAACCCCTTGGAGATTTCCTGCAGGACTGTAGGCCCTCATGTTGACTTCGTACATGACGATGTCTTGGGTAGCGGGGATGCTTTGGAATGGAATTCCGTATTGACGGTACTTGGGATCGGGATTAGGAGAGAACGGCATCGGGGTTTCTTTTCGGCAAGCAAACAGAAGGCAGATGCCTAAGGCAACTATCAATAATCGAGGCAAATGAATTGGCAGGATTCCGAAAAGACCTACTTGGTGCATACCGCAAAATAGTCCAAAGCCTGCGGGCTTAATGGGCAAATGGGGTAATCGTCGGAGCCAATCTGGCTGACCAAACGATCATTCTTTTGTTCCAAGCTGCGCCGATTAAGCCGATTGGCCAGGTCGTAAGGGACTTGAAGCCATCGACGAGGCAGACGGTATTGTAGGTTCAAAAAATCCCATCGGGTGAATTTGCGAACAGATTCTTTGTTCTTCTGGTAGTATTCCATGACCTTTTCATTCCCAAAGACTCCGCGCAGGTCTACTTGACCAAAGACGGATTCCAAAATTTCGCGCATCGCCTCCGGATCGTATTCCCTCACATGCCAGGGGTTACGGGTAAGGGACATGAGTTTGTTCGGGGTTGTCAAAATCAAAACCCCACCTGGTTGCAAGACCCGATGAATTTCTCTAAGAAATTCAAGATCATCCTCAATATGTTCGATGACTTGGAAGGTTACCACGGCATCAAATTGATTGGAGTTAATGCCCCCCAAAGGAGGAACCGTCATCTGTAAGGTTCTGGCATTGGGGGGTACATGCAAGTTAGGCACCGGAAATTTGTCGATGCCCAAATACTGTTGGCAGTGTTTGGCCAACAATTTCATTCCGTATCCTTCACCACAACCCACTTCGAGCACGGAGCCCTTCATCCAGGGGACGGCAGCTTTGTAGGCCGCCATATGTCGCTGGTAGATGGGATTTTCAGATGCATCCTCCGCGGAAGAGCGTTCAGCTGTTTGTATACCCATAGAGGACCTGGATTCGGTTTTGAGGAGGGAGAGTGCCCAAAGATAATTTGCCCTTAGGACGTTGTTACCCATGCAACAAGGTCACTGCAACGCATTGAGACCCTGGAAGATGGGATGCGGATAGCGTTTGTGCCCTGCCTGCAGGGGATGGGAGGGTTCATTTTGGCGAGGCTCACCTCAAACGTCCAATCTGACCACTCCGACCGCAGGGCCATGAGGATTCCTGCAATAACCTCTTCCAAAAGGTCGCGGGGTTCCAGGAACACGGCTTCGGCAAGCGCATAAATTCGACCATAATCCGGCCACCCCGGGCCCAAGGTGGGTTGTCCGTGTCCGTGGATCGCATGCTGAGGACCAAAAGCCTTAATGTCAAGGATAAATGTATTCCCTTTCACCTTCTCGTCGGGATACAACCCGTGGAAGCCTTTGAATTCAATACCCTCCAAAGCAATCTCGACCATGGTTTTACGTTTGAGCAACGAAGGTCTTAAATTTGCCTCGCAATCCCAAATTTAAAGCCTAACCATGCGCACCGATACCTACCAGCACCCCGATCATTACTTGGTGGATGAATTATTGACCGAGGAACATCGCCTCATTCGCGACAGCGTTCGGCAATACGTCAAAAAGGAGTTGAGCCCTATCATCGAGGACTATGCCCAAAGGGCCGAATTCCCCAGACATATCCTTCCCCAACTGGGCGCTATCGGGGCTTTTGGGCCTTCGCTGCCTGCGGAATACGGGTGCGGTGGGATGGACCAAATTGCCTACGGCATCATTATGCAGGAGTTGGAACGCTGCGATTCCGGAATTCGTTCCACAGCCTCTGTACAGGGCTCCCTGGTCATGTACCCGATTTACAAATACGGATCCGAAGAGCAGCGCCGCAAATACCTCCCCAAGCTGGCCACCGGCGAATGGATGGGTTGCTTTGGCTTAACGGAACCCGACCACGGCTCCAACCCTGGGGGGATGACCACCCACTTCCAGGACAAGGGGGATCATTACCTCTTGAACGGGGCCAAGATGTGGATTTCCAATGCCCCCTTTGCCGATATCGCGGTGGTTTGGGCCAAGGATGAAGCCGGTAAAATTCGAGGCCTTATCGTGGAGCGGGGTATGGAAGGATTCACCACCCCGGAGACTCATAACAAATGGTCGTTAAGGGCTTCGGCGACCGGGGAACTGGTCTTTGCCAACGTCAAGGTGCCCAAGGAAAATCTCTTGCCCAACATCAGCGGTCTCAAAGGTCCTTTGGGCTGCTTGGATTCGGCTCGCTATGGCATTGCCTGGGGGGCACTGGGCGCGGCGATGGATTGTTACGATTCGGCCAAGCAATACGCTTTGCAAAGAATTCAGTTTGACAAACCCATCGCCTCCTTTCAGTTAATCCAAAAAAAACTGGCCGAGATGCTCACCGAAATCACCAAAGGCCAGTTGTTGTGCTGGCGTTTGGGGGTTCTCAAAAACGAAGACCGGGCCACAACCGCTCAAATTTCCATGGCCAAGCGCAACAGCGTTGAAATCGCTTTGAATATTGCCCGCGAGGCCCGACAGATTCATGGCGGTATGGGCATTACCGGAGAATACCCCATCATGCGGCACATGATGAATTTGGAATCGGTGGTCACCTACGAAGGAACTCACGATATTCACCTTCTCATCACCGGCATGGACCTCACTGGAATCTCTGCATTTCGCTAGTCTCCTTCTCGGTCCAAAGTCGCCATCCTTCGTCTCCATCGTTCGTCCATGTTGATTCTTGCCCCATCCGTTCTCTCAGCTGATTTTGCGCGATTAGCGGAACATATCCAGACGGTCGAAAGCGCTGGGGCCGATTGGTTGCATTTGGATGTGATGGACGGCCTATTTGTTCCTAACCTAAGTTTTGGACAACCGGTGGTGCGAGCCATTCGTGCCGTAACCACTCTGCCGTTGGATGTTCACCTAATGATCCAAGACCCGGGGCGTTACCTGGACTCCTTTGCCCAAGCGGGGGCTGATATCTTGACCATCCACCTGGAGGCCTGCGTTCATCTGCATCGTAACCTGCAACAAATCAAGGCGTTGGGTCTGCAGGCCGGGGTAGCATTAAACCCCCATACCCCCGTTGAATCCTTGTGGCCCGTATTACCGGATTTGGATCTGGTCTGTTTAATGTCCGTCAATCCTGGTTTTGGGGGTCAGGCCTTTATCCCGGCGACTATGAATAAGCTCGCCGCTTTGGACCGTTACCGAAAGGAGCATGGCTTCACTTTTCGCATCGAAATTGATGGGGGGGTGGACTTGATTAATGCAGCATCCCTGATGCAGGCCGGCGCTGACGTTTTGGTCGCCGGGAATTCGGTTTTTGGTCAGGCTGATGCAGCCCAAGCGGTGCGTGCCTTCAAAGCCATTCGTTGAGTGAGGGTCCCCGTCACCTTCTTGTGCATTGCCTTAACCCTTGTAGGGCTAATTCACGGTCCGGTATTGGGGAAGGACGTTGCAAGTGAAGCAATAGAATCCGATTCAGCCTCCATCAAAGGGGTTGTGTTGGATGAAAACGCTCGACCCCTTGTAGGAGCTAGTTTGATGCTCCCCACCTCGGGTTTCGGTACCATAACGGATGATCGAGGCCGTTTTGTATTAAGGGTTCCGGCTCAACGGGATCTTGTTTTGGAAATCCGTTACCTGGGCTATCGAACGGAGCGTAGGAATTTGCTTCTGAGGGTGCGGGAACTCTTGCCGATGCGTATTCAAATGGAGCCTTCGGTGATCACCGTTCAACAAGGGGTCACGGTCGAGGCGGATCGTGATCGGTCCATGGGGGTTGCCAAAATTGATCCTCTGGTTTCGCGTAGGGTTGCCAATCCTAGCGGAAATTTCGAAACCGTCCTGCAGGCCTTTGGGGCCAGGTCCCAACAAGAATTTTCTTCGCAGTTTCAGGTAAGGGGAGGCAACTACGACGAGAACATGACCTACCTGAACGGCATCGAATTGTACAGACCTGTCTTGATGCGTTCCGGGCAACAAGAGGGCCTTAGCTTGATTCATCCTGATTTGGTGGAGCATATTCATTTTTCGGCCGGAGGCTTCGATGCCCGTTACGGGGACAAGATGAGCTCTGTATTGGACGTGACCTATCGTCAACCTCGTTATGCTTCGGGATCTGTTCAAACCGGGCTCACCGGGTTTTCGGTTGCCGCAGAAGGCCTATTGGACAGGGAGGGAAAATGGTCCTGGCAAGGCGGTCTGCGTTACCGCACTTTGAACTCCTTGTTGCAGAGCATGGACACCCGCGGGGAGTACAGGCCCACGGCTTCTGATATGCAAATGATGTTACGATTCCAGCCCAATGACCGGTGGCAATGGAATTGGCTGAGCCATGCCGGTCAAAATGTGTTGGGAGTCATTCCATCGAACAGGGAAACGGTCTTTGGTACGGTCAAAGAAGCCCTACAGCTCAGGGTTTATTTCGATGGGCAGGAAGCGATGAAATTCCGGAACGCAACCCACGGGACCAGCCTTATTTTCAAGCCTCATCCTCGGATGACCTTGACGCAGTCGGCGAGCTTGTATTGGAGTGATGAGCGGGAGCGAATTGACGTGGAATCGGCTTGGTTGCTCAATCAATTGGACGCCAATTTGGGCTCCGATAATTTCGGGAATGTGCTGTTTACCAGGGGTATAGGGGCTTTTCAGCAGTATGCGAGGAATGCCTTGAACATTACGGTGTTGGCGGCGGAGCACCGCGGGCAATGGCAAAGTGGAACAGGACCCCATTTTGTGCAATGGGGACTGCGGGCTCAACGCGAGCGCATCCAAGAGTACCTGTGGGAATACACGTTGGTGGATTCTCTTGGATTTTCCATCGCTCCCGTCCTGCAGGTTCCACCTTTGGGATCGGATGCGGATACCGTGGTTCAAGTTTATCAATTCCTCTATGCAGATCAGGGGATAAGCAGCCAACGTTATTCAGGATTTGTACAGGATCAAATTGCCTTGGACCAAGAAGGTCGTTGGCGACTGAATGCGGGAATTCGCTTCAACCATTGGACCTTCAGTGGCGAAACCGTTTGGAGCCCCCGTGTCAATTTGTCTTGGAAGCCCAAATGGTCCAAGGATTGGGCATTTCGCCTCGCCGTAGGTCGCTATGCCCAACCTGCGTTTTACAGGGATGCCCGCTTCCCGGACGGCCGCTTGAACAGGGAGGTACGGGCCCAGCATGCTACCCATTGGGTTCTGACTGCCGATCATCGTTTCAAAGCCTGGGACAGGCCTTTTCAATGGGTTATCGAAGGCTATTACAAAGATCTGACCCGCCTAATTCCCTACGAAATCGACAATGTCCGCATTCGATACCTAGCATCACCACCTGTTGAGGGCTATGCAGCCGGTTTGGATTTACGAATCCACGGGGAATTTGTTTCTTCATTGCAATCCTGGGCTACCCTGTCATGGATGAAATCCTCGGAACGAAACGAGGTGATAGGTTGGATGCCTCGTCCAACGGACCAGAGGGTGCAGTTTGCGATGATGTTCCAAGATTATCTCCCCACGTATCCCGACTACAAAGTCAGTCTTAACCTGGTCTTTGGATCACGGCTTCCTTACGGTCCTCCCGATTTCGCCAGGCCCAAAGACACCCTTCGAATGCCCCCATATCGCCGGGTCGATATCGGTTTCAGCCGTATCCTCTGGGGTGCAGGGACCCAAAAGCCTTTGTTTCAGGGCCGTTTGATCCGGGTTTTTCGTTCCGCTTGGATGAATTTGGAGGTCTTTAACTTGCTGCAAATCAACAATACCATTTCGTACACCTGGTTGTACGATACCCAGGGTTATCAGCAGAATGTGCCCAATTATTTGAGCGGTCGAGTCTTGAATCTTCGCTTGGTTTTGGAATGGTAAATTGCGATTTCATGCTATATTTGCAATCCTTTGGGCCCAATGGGACATCCCGCTTATGATTTTCTCCTCCAATTGGAGGATTTACAAGGCGGGGGATGTCGGAAAGCCCGATTTTGTTCTTTGAAACGCGTTTGCGGGAATAGCTCAGTTGGTAGAGCACGACCTTGCCAAGGTCGGGGTCGCGAGTTCGAGTCTCGTTTCCCGCTCAGTAGCCCAGGTGGTGAAATCGGTAGACACGCAGGACTTAAAATCCTGTGACCGTTGAGGTCGTGCGGGTTCAAGTCCCGCTCTGGGTACGACCCTGCATGCTAGCCCCGCCTGGACCAAACAGTCCCGTAGCTCAGTTGGTCAGAGCACTACACTGATAATGTAGGGGTCAGCAGTTCAAATCTGCTCGGGACTACAAGCAATCGCAACATTAGCCGCATCAATCAAGAGGGGGATTAGCTCAGCTGGCTAGAGCACCTGCTTTGCAAGCAGGGGGTCATCGGTTCGAATCCGATATCCTCCACTGATTATCAATGGTTTACGGGCAAGGGTCTCGTAGACCCTTTTATATGTGCATACAATTTGCATACAAACGGCCTCAAAAGATTTCTTCCCACAGTTTGACCTCAGCGACCAAGCGAGGTATCTTCGGTGAGGCTAACCCAATTTCTATGAAATACGCTGTTTTATTTTTTGCATTGATGTTTGTGGGGTGTGATGGAGGTTCTACTACTGAGAAGGCGTCATCATCTGAGAAGGCGTCATCATCTGAGAAGGTGTCATCATCTGAGAAGGTGTCATCATCTGAGGAGGCACCGTCAATCGACGGGGGCTATGAGATAAAAATAGACGGAAGCGCTATACAAGTAGCAAAAGAGGATTTTCCAAATGAGATGAACATTGATGATGCTGTGGCTGCATGCCAAAACCTCGGCAATGGCTGGCGATTACCGAGTAAAGAGGAACTTCAGGAGGTTTATAGTCAGCTGCACAAGCAAGGCAAGGGCAATTTCAAGAATAGAGCTTATTGGAGCAGTTCGGGTGACGCGAATCCCTATTACGTGTACTTCTACGATGGCAGTGTCGACTTTCAGTTTGCCGAGGACCTCAGCGGCAACTATGTCCGTGCGGTTCGCACTATGCCATAACCTTTAGCAATCGATAAATTTTGGTAAAATGATGTTTAAAAGGGTAAAACCACTAATTTTAATTGTTTTTTTTGATTTTATATTGTATTATTATTAAGTAACTTAAAATTGTATTCTATGGATGATTCAACTCCTTGGTGGATTTACCTTTTGGTATTTGGTCTTTTGTTCTACTTCAATCCATCTGAACAAAAGCATGAAGAGGCCGTGGCTCATAAGATCGAGTCGTTTTGTAAGGATAACCCTTCCGCAACGCCCGAGGCCATGCTTTTATGCAATTAGTTTGGATTAGGGCTCATAAAAATGATCATACCGGAACTGGTGACCCGTCAGAATTTCTTGTTTTTTTCATTAACAAAAATTGAAAACGAAGAACAATCTACCATTATTGGTATCGGCGTGGCAAATTATGTCTTTATTTTCGGTGATATTGGAGAAAGGCTTTCTCAAAGCAAAAAAAGCGAATCTTCTTCTGATTAAGGGCCTCCAATTTCCCGTTAATTGCCTTTAGTAGCTACGCCGATGAAAGACATTGTTACGTTGCTTGCATTGATTTTTGTAGGGGTAGCTACAGCCTCGATGGCTCAAAATCCAAATGCAATTCCAACCAGTCAATCCTACAAGACGTCTAATAAGGGGTACGAATGTTATGCCGTTACTGAGAGGAAAGATTGTGAGAAGTGTGAAGCCAAAGGTGAATACGGACAAGTCAGCACGCCTACAATACCTTGTTTCAAATGCAAGGGCGTATCAAAGCCTACGCTTGCAAAATTTCCTTGCACATCCTGTTCCAATACACGCGAGGTAAAAGATCCCAATTATGTCCCCCCTCGGAAGTGCGAGGGTTGCAATGGGAGAGGCAAGGTTTTAACATTGGGGCACAAAATTCAGGTCGCGGATGCCGACTATACGGAGCAACTCAGTTGGGATGACGCTATGTATGTATGTTCAAATTTTGGTGATGGATGGAGACTTCCAACCAAGGAGGAATTAACAGGAATGTATGAGTTTCTCTACAGGAAGGGTAAGGGTAACTTTAAAACAGATCACTTTTGTTGGAGTAGTTCGGAGAATAATACAAATACCGCATTAGGCTTTAGATTTGAGAGCGAGCAAGCCAATTATAACATCTACTCTAAGGATTACACGAAGTATGCGCGTGCAGTTCGTACATCTTATGAGTATGAGACTTTTACCATTGATGGTGAGACATTTCAAGTAGCTAATGAGGATTTACCTGCAGACATGACCTGGGATGACGCAATAGGTGCATGTCAGAGTCTCGGTAATGGCTGGCGGTTACCAAGTAAAGAAGAACTTAAGGAGATGTACAATCAGTTATACATAAAGGGCAAGAGTAATATTAAACTGCACAATCCGTATTGGAGTAGTTCGGAGAATAATGAGGGTTACGCTTGGGACTTCAGTTTTGTAGACAAATCCTACTACCTCTGCAACAAAGGATTCAAGAATTATGGGCGTGCGGTTCGCCATTTAAAAGCACCTCACCAAGGGGCGAACTCCTCAAACCAAGGAAAACAAAGTGTGCCCTTCGTTTCCGCCAAACCAACCCAAGAACTAAATCCTTCAAATCAAGCAAAACAAAGTGTGCCCTCCGCTTCCGCCAAAATAATACAAGAGACGGTTGAAATAAATCAAGAAACACGCATTGAAGTGACCCCTGTGGTCGAGATGGAAGAAGAGATCTTTTCGGAGCCCGAAATTTTCAATGTTGTGGAAGAAATGCCCTCCTTTCCGGGCGGTGATCAGGAATTGCTTAAGTTCATGGCAGAGAACACCAAATACCCACCGCTGGCCCGTGAAAACGGATTGCAAGGAATTGTTGTGGTGACTTTT
>Ga0194117_10002346_pt1 | contig 20303 bp, 16 predicted proteins | sample TA2MahsurfametaG_FD_160579 | JGI IMG/M metagenome (GOLD analysis project Ga0194117, IMG submission 160579) | Freshwater microbial communities from Lake Tanganyika, Tanzania - TA2015009 Mahale N1 surface | ecosystem: Environmental > Aquatic > Freshwater > Lake | place: Tanzania: Lake Tanganyika...
TTTTCTTACAGTTTATAGATATTGTTGCCCAAATGCTATTTCTCCTTGAAGTAACGGCACAATCTAGCACCCTAGTCATAATCAGGACATATGATATCCAAGAAAAGACTGTTTTCGATAGCCCGGAGTTAATGTAGATTACTTTACATTGATTTTGTACCTTCAATGCAGCTAAAGCTTCCTTTGACCCATATTTAGCATTACTTCCTAAATACCATTTCATTATTGAGCATAGTATAGCATTTGGCTTCGATTTTTCCTCTTAGCACATAGGACATGACGATCATTCCTGGATGGTTATGGAGATCCATAGTCTACCCCGTTGTCATATAGTAGAGAGATATCCTTATATTATGTTATTAAATGGGAGTACGGGCGTAGATACCTGTAGGCAAGTCATTTAGTGCTGGCAAATCCAAATGCTATTCTTGCAAATTCTTAAGTTTTTGCAGAAGAGAATGGGTTTGGAGATGTTGCTGTATTGTGCTTTTTTTAGGATGATAAGTATACAAAACGTTATATGCTTGTACAAAAATTTCAGCGAGGGGATTGTTCTGCATTCTATAATAGAATTATATACGAAACAAAAAAAAACTTAAATTAAATACTACTAGTAAAAATTTAGTGACAGATTTGTAGAGTTCAATCACGCGAATTCATAGATTTTTTTAGTGATATCGAGGCAACTATTGCTTTAAAATCTATAATAACCCTAAAAGTCGTCAACAAGTTCAATGAATTCTTTCAACTTGATATAACAACGACCTCTGTTTGTTATCTTTACCCTTTTATCTTCAGGTTTCTCAATATTGTCCAATCCAGCCAAAAAAGCAGCGCGCCTATCCTTTGTTCGGTAAATTGTTATCGAATCATTGAACGAAAAGTTGATACAATAAAAGGCATAATTTGACTCCAAAACCACCCACCAATGTTTAATTATTATATTTCTCTTGTGAATCACGAATTTTGTTGGTCCAGTAATAACAATCGAATATTTTTCGTAAGGACAATGACAGAAAGCAGCATGAACTTTTCTGATAATCTCTGACTCATAATTTGATGTTTAGTTGTAAGGACATTAGTTTCTGTATTTGCGATAGATCTTGACAATTTCAGCTGGTTGATTTGTTGGTTAAGTTTGAGTTGTTCCCATCATTGAAAATATATTTATTATAAAGACTAGTAATAAAGTCTAGAGATTTAAATATGGTTTTGAAAATTAAAATCTAGAGACCCTAAGATTTGATAATTCTCTACCTGTCTGAAGATACAATTTGAGGTTTAATTTAATAGTTTCTTTAGTATTTTTTTTTTATTTATACTTTTTTTGGAATATACATATATATTGGAGATTTATTAATTTCTGATACCAAATGCAAAATCGTTAACCCAAATATATCTCTATTATGCGTTAAACTTAGATGCAATCCCAAAGTCTGCAACAGATGGGAACTATAAAAAAGACCTCTTTGATATATGTATTCTAGTTAAAATTTAGTTCTGTATTATGTTACTCTAATAAACTAAACTAATAAAGAAATATTAGTTATAAGTTAGATGTGAATGCAACAAAAAACAAGAAGGAATATCAAATGAAATTGCTTTAATTAATCTCAACAGCAAATATATTTTCGTTATAGATCTATACCATACAGTAAAATGTTTCTCTGTTGTAACCGAATGTACCCAACTACGACAAATCGTGCTCTAATCGACCTTTAAGGAAATCTTTCCATTCAAACACCAACTACAAATCTCCGAAACAGATTTAGTCTGGTAAATGGATTGATTTTATACGGCCTCTCAATCTTTTTGCAAACATATACACACAAAATTCGATATTTTTGTAGCCTTTGTTACGTGTTTTTAAAATTGAAGCCATCTACATTGCATTTTTGAATCCTTTGCCGAAAAGCACACGAGTATTGCTCTTTAACATTTTTAATGCCACTATTATTGATTTCCTTTAATTGTCTCTATAGACTTATTATCCTGTAAATTTAAGAAGAGGTTTGTTCGCAACAAAAAAAGCCGAGAAGATAGGATTCCTCATTCTAAATGTGAGAAGATTGATGGGACAAGCTTCTGAATTCAAATTAAAAGGATTACTAGTGAGTTCTTCCTTAAGCATTATGGTCTGCACCTCTCTCATACTCTCCAGTTCCGGCGTAAAACTTCCAAGTTTAGAGAACTCACCAGGGTTAACCAATCTGTTAATTATCAACAGATAATTCAGACAAACGAATTCATTTTATGTAAAAGGTGAGTAAACATTTGAAGGAACCGTGATATTATCTTGTATTTCTGTAGATGTCTTTCGTGGAATGGAAATGATACTCAGATCAATAGATAGAAAAGGATAGTAACTGAAATACTCTATTTGCATGGGTAGACTACGCTATTTACGATATATTCTGTCTTTGTGTTTGATGAAATTGCTGCTATAAATTTCAGGCATCTAGGCTGCGTTATAGTAGATGTATTTACAGAGATTATGACGCTAAATGTGTTCCAATAGCTTTTTAAACAAAAATTGGCTTGTTTACTCATCACACTAAATGGTTGGCCCCCAGTATTTTATGACAATATCTGTTTCAGGCAGTGCACAGCATAGCGATACAGCTTGCAAAACTTAATTGATGTAATGTTTATGAAGGTAGTACTGATTGTTTCTTATCGAATGGTCCCAATTTCCAACTTAGAAGATGTTTCTATACTTCTGGTTGATGTTCAGTTCTTTCAGAAACGTAAAAAGATTGTTGACAGTGAGATTACCTGCCTTCATCTTGAAACTTTTGAGCTGAAGACCAACATCTGGTTATATTTCAACATTGCTTTATTATTTGAAAACAGGGATGGCATTGTAATTATGAAAATTGAAGTTATTTTTCTTCTTCTGTAGAGGTTAATCTCGATGCAGATCGTTCTCCTCTAATTTATCCGGCATTTCAATTAATTTAGATCTTAGATATTCTTCTTTGACAGGGATGAGATTATAGTGCCTAAAAGGTAATATTTTTCTATACTCATCCTCTCTTTTTCTCGTCCCAATGAATCGAATACTACCAACTTTATATGATCGACCAATCGACTCCTCATCCTTCAAACTTTGTATTTGTCTGTTTCTTGATTTGAAAAGCAAGTTATCTGGCATCTATGTGAAACTTATTTTTTAATCAATTGTATTGATTGATTCCCTTTTTGGAATAGGTGCGAGGTTATAAACCATTCTTCTGATTGTTGACTTTTATAATCTCTCATTAAAATTAGTGTTTTCATCAACGTCTGTTTTGGATCTTATCAGGATAGGGCTCTAATAGGGTTCGATCTCTTCCTTTCTTTATAAATAAGCCTTATTTTCTATTTTAACAGATTCATTGTGATTGTATTGATTTACAATAGTTGTACTGTACTTGTTTCTATCCCTTACCACTTGGAAACTATATCTTTTCCTTCGCCTCGATCGCTATAAATCTCTATCCACAGTGACTTTCCCTGCCATAATTGCCATAATTTCCTGCTGCAACTTGATGATTTTATAAGCCTTACTGACTGATAAATTAAAAAGTTTTTCTATACATGGTAGACTTTTAAATTCTCTGTCTTTTAGACCATTTGTAGCAGTTTCATAATGGTACAAGAAAAAAGGATCGTATGCATGTGTAAACTGTATGAACTTTCTAAGAAATGAATTTTTAATGAAGCCATGGTCATTATTGATTTTTTAGAATATGTAAAAGTTTCCATTCAGAAGTTCGAACTCGTCAATCCCCACATTCCGCTACTCGTAGTTAAACTTTAAAGTATTTTAAGCCACCAAAATATTACTGTTTCTCAATTCATCCAAAATGTAACAAATCTCCTCCAAATCTCTTTCTGATATCTTTTCCTTCCGCTCAACATTCTCAATGGCAAGTCTCAATTTCGCGACAGAAGTATTATGCAAAGCAAGTGATTTATTCGTATTAAAGTAGTGATTGCGATTCTCCGTTGTCTTCTTGATCTATCTTGTAATTTCTATCTAAACAACGTGATCGGGTAGTGAATCGAGATAATTCAAAAAATAATTTTGGTAGTTCTACTCTACATCTTTGGATGACCACACCTTCATGAGCTATTTGATGAGGATTTGTCTTTTTTTGTTATCTTTTGTCAGGTTAGCATGGAGATGGTTATTTGATCGGGACATTTGGCTTATAATATATTTATATTCCTTATTGCTGTATTATAAACTAAGTTCATAATTTATTTTTTGATAAAACTTTCTTTGATAAGAACAATTATCAAGAATGTTAAGTCCACTTTTTCACTATATAAAATATAAAGAGGTGGAATGTTTATCAGTGTTAATTTAGAATTAAATTATAACCGAGAAGTTATCTACAATAATCTATGCTAAACACATATAATCAACAGCTGCTCATTCTTCGTTTCTGATTCCTCGTTTTTCAGGTTTCATTTAGTTTCGAGATTTGATTTTTTTCAGCTATTCCTGAGTGTAAAATGATATCTCTTTTTTTTAGTTTTTCTTCTCGTACTTTGAACCTTTAAGTCCATATACTTTAAAACCATACACTCGTGGTATGTAGCTAGCTTGGGGAGTATAACTCAATAGATCTGGAAACGCCTATCTAAAAATAAAGTTACAATCAGCATTACGTTAGGAAAAGAACATCCAAAGTAAGCGCCATCAACATCAGGACATTTCTTTTTAGGGACATAAACTTACTGACAACGCGGGCAGTAAATTTTGACTCTAGATGTCCTGATTTCCTCACTCATTCCGACTGGCAATACATGTTGTCTCTCACATAAAACTCGTGGACAAACTCCAAAAACTCCCTTCTGGTACTTATCTTTCATAATTGAGAGTCCTTTGGGTGTAGTGATATACCTTGAATGAATAAGTCCGTAGATATCAGTCGCTTCCTGATAAATCGAAATGTATCTAAATCTAACATTCTCTACCTCTAATCCTAAAGTTCTTCCTCCTCTGGTGGATCCGGTTTAAGTATCATCTCGATTGCATCGCTGAATGATGAAGGTATTACTTGTAATGATCAAACATCTGTTTGAGTCCGTACAAATTGAAACTATCTCTGATGTACTATTCGTCAACTTTAGCAAAGAAGGAATGATCTTCGAGTGAGCAGAACCAGCTGATCCAACCATAATCTTCTTCGGAACTATAGGAATCACTCTATGACATAAATGAATATAAATATTATAAATAAATTGGCTGATCATCCCACCCTACAAACAAAAAAACATCTACATTTTTATACTAGTCTGTATGTAGTTCAATTTTATATTAGATTATTTTGGCATATTCTTTAACACTTATTATAATTGATGAGAAGACTCAAACAGATCATCCTGTTTCTGCTTGTCGTCATCACCATCTACTCCACCATGTTGTTTTACCTACTCATGTCAGTACATGCTGATTCACGACTACAATAAATTGATTTTTTGGAGAAAACCAAGTTTGAACCCTACAATAAAGTACTCTACATCGACCGACTTGTACCCATCTCAGACAGGTATCTCAATGCATACCAAGACTCAAATATTTCAGCATTTCGAAAGTCAGCCATAAACTTACAAAAAGTACAAACTGCAAGCACTAACCTCGCCAAGCTGTACTTCTCATCGCAGCATCCTCGTTCGATCCCATCAGCATTTACTCTAAGTTACTGAGGTAGTTATAGTTGGGCTCAAACGAAATTTGTATACCTTAACTCTTCGCCCTAAAACGACTACGGCCTTTGGTTCTTAATAACTAATAGAATATAAATAAATATGTTTATGAATTAGGTGACATAATCAAGTATTTTACCATTTAGGTCTAAATTGAAATCAGCATTTTTACACACTAGGAGGGAGCTTTGTTGACTTTGGCCTATCTTGCACGCAAACAACTTGGATTACTCTATAGTAATATAGTAGAGAAGATCAAAAATGTGGTGTTTGTTGATATTACACATCCTTTCTTGAGAGTTTAACACGATCCTCCTTACAAGTTGTTACACAAACTGAAAATGGAGATTATAGCTTAGAAGGAGAGGCTTAAGTATTTTAACAAAATCAAGTTTATAGTAGTGACTACACATAAGTAAGATACTCTTTCTTAACACTTTTTCTATGAAATTCGAGGATAATCTATCACTTTCAGCAAAACTGTACTCGTCTCATCAAGAGAAATGGCTAACGTCCATTACTTTTTACCTCCCAATTCTCTCAGTTTCCCACCTCTGGTGAGAAGACTTGCACAATTAGTAGCCAAAGATTTCGTATAAAATTTAAGTCCTGAGCAAATTTTAGCCATTCTTAGATATGGTGAAAGCTATCCCGATTAAAAATTATAGCTAGAAGCAATCAAAAACTGTTAGAAACATGAATTAAGCCGAAGTGAATTCATTAAGCTTAACACTTAATGTAATTAAATTATTCCCTTCACTTTGGCTTAATAAGAAATTTTACTATTCTATTCAGCCTCACACTTTTCTGTTTATTCAGATAACTATGAAAAAGTCTATCCATTTGACAACTTAACTTAAGGATCAATATATGTTTTCCAAAAAATGAACAACCCAATCTATATCATTAACTAGGAAAAAGCTGATGTTATGCTTAGTAAACAAAAAATAGGAAGTCCTCGCAACCCTCTTAAACTCAAAGAATAGGAGTTACATTAGATTTCTCAACTTCTGTTCACAAACTACTCCATCTTAAGGATTTGCCCAGATATTATTCTCACTTTCCCATTGCATTTTGCACAGGGAAACATACACCGCCGTTTTCTTGGTTTAGGTTAGTAAAATTGCTTCGTATAGTCAAGCATATTTGAAAATTTTTCGTGGTAGTTGTTTTTAAATTGGTCCTTATTCAGAAATATGGTGATTTTCACTCTCATTTGTTCACAATTTAGAAAGTAAGCCGTCTCCGAAAGACTGTTTGAGCAGTTCGTGATGAACATTTTGCTTCTACTTGGCAAATAATAGATTCAGAGTCAAATAACTTGTGGGATATATGTTCTTTCTTTTAGTATTTTGGTAGAATACATAAATAGAGTTATCTTATATCTTGTTTCTTTCTTTGTACTGAAACAGAATTGGGCTTCTTTTGTACTTTTGTCTATCTCAGCAGTATGCATTAGTGGCTCATTATTTGGACTCTTTAATTATTGGAAGCTGTTCACAGTGGCTATATTCTTTTTTGTAAATGAACAAAATCTAACAATCTTTATGATCAAACTCTATTTTATAAAGGAATAACTGCCTTTTTACAATGGAAGCTATCAAGGTCTCGCTGATTTAGGACTTATAACTATGTGGCTGTATACTTCTCTCCCTTCCAATCAAGCAGTCACCCAATCAACATCCTTCTGGTCTGCCTAGTAAATTTTTACAGGATTGCTGTTAGTCTGCTTAGGTTTAGGAATGTAAGCTTCAGGTAGCACAATTGAGACGATGATAACAATCTACATGAAAGTAATAATCGTGCTGCGTATGTTGAAAATAATTCGTAAGTGATAACCAAAAAAAATCAAATAAAAATATAAAGTCTTTTATTTTAAACTATTATCCTATTTAGAATTCTGGAACAAAAAAGAAATCTCTAGAATGATTTGAGATTTAGTTTTTAAATCAAAGTTGCTTATCAGCATGAAGAAAACTCTGGGTTTATGAAAACTGAGTTATTGTGAACTGCATTTGAATATTCTGTAAGAGAAGTGTGTTGGATGTTGTGCTGTTTCCTCTTAAGCTAATGATTTACCAATAGATTTAGATCGAAGTTGGTCAAGTTATGGCTAGCATTGTAAGAATTCGTAGTAAGCCTTTACCTCCAGTTCTTTGTGCTATACATCGATGTATTGAGAATGTTGTTTTGCAATCGTTGACTAGATCAATCCATCTTTACTTCTGAACAATATTTTGAGTAGACTATAACTTTGGCTGCTATTTCTGCTCTTATAGCTGTTGCTGCCTGAGCACATCCATTTCCTACAAAAACTTCTTTTTATAGTCTGGTAATGACTCGTTATTCATAAGTTAATTATTATCATAAAATTGCCATATTTCATTTTCTCTTTTACTCCTTACTACCCACTTCAGTACTCTTTTTCACTCCACCCGCCTACCAGATAGCCTTCATTGAGGTATTGCTCACACTTGAATTTCCGATAGTTAGTACCTTGGGTAACTTGACTTCAGGTTTACGTAGGCCATTTCCACTACGATTCATCAAAGCAGGATTATGGGTTGCAGGTTGTAGATTGTTGTTTGGAATGCTTTTGATTCCAACTTGCTGGTTATTAGCTATATTTGTGCTTTTATTGCGTACATTTTTGTTATCTTTTTATTTGTTATGCAAACTTGCTTCTTTAGTTTTCTATTCCTTGGCTTTCTCAGCTAACCTGAGAGCTACTCCTTTGGCTAATTTAGGCATCTGAGACATTCTGTTGTTAAGACACCCCAAGAAACTCATATTCTTCATCCCATTTTTGATTCTTTTATTGTTCTTGTAAATCAAATCAAAACCCCCTATTTGTTACTCATCACCTGTAAGTCTAAATAACAAAAAGACTACAATTTTTAGAGATTGATGATAGTAAGAGTATCATCGAGCAGTCCATTTTTAAGTACTCTATCTACAGAAGTATTGGCAGTCATTGAAGGACTTCCATTAATTTCTATCAGCCAAGGTTTTAAATTCGCATCGAACATGACGTCAAAACCATACAACTAGAAACATCTCTTGTCATTCGATATTATTTTCGAAGTAGCAATCAATGTTTTGATGATGAGCTCTTGTATCTCGAAGAAAGCTTTTTCAGTCTATTCTTCACCATACTTAGAAAGCAGATACAATCTTAATTTATCCATCAAATATTTACCACCTCTCTCTTCATCATAATTATCACTCTGCTTCTGCACTGCAACATTCGTCAGATGCATCTCTAAATCATACATACTTTACAGTTATTGTAGATATCGCTTAGGTCATAACGATAATGAGTAAATCGACCGAATCCTGAACGATAGAGATACACAGTTAGAGGGGAGTGGCTTGTTACTAAAACGTAGATACGCATATCGAACTTTTTGTGGCCAATTAACAAAGGATTGTGGATGTACCTTTGAACGATATATGGTTCTGGTTGGTTTCCTGGATCAGACCAATCGCTAATGTCTCCAATCGCACGAAACAGAAAGATACCCTTCCCTTGACTGCGACCAATCTACATAATTAGTATTCATACTGGTTTCATAATCCATACTCCTTTCTGATCTTTGTATTTTTTGAACTCCTCAGCAAAAATGGGATACTAACTGGGTAGGTTGTAAGTGAGAGGTAGATAGTCATATCCAGTAGCTTCCTCCGTTTTTCCCTCACGTTAGAGTGTTTTTTTATATCGTTTGACATTTTTTGATAGCAGATCTTTCCTACAAATTTCATAGAAGTTTCTAAAATGGTTGATCCTCTTGTCAGGAAACAGTCTGATCTTATCAAGCGTTTCAGCGATATATTCTTTTTCACACCAATAAATATTCCAGTCATCATCCTCCGTTTGCCTATACATGCGATTGGCCAAACTTTCTTGAATGCAGTTCGTAAAGTATGTCTTAAACTTGATTTAATTGCTGTATGGGGAAAGAAGTACTAAAGGATGGGATAATGTTACTTTTTTATTATTTTTCGAAAATACTCGGACATCAATAAAAAATTATATAACACCCAACGGATTGCAAAATAGCACCTCTCAATCAATTATTAATGAGAGAGGAATTTATTCGAATTTACGGTGTATAGAGCAGTTGGATTCTGATTAAAAGGACATGATTTCATCAACAACTTATTGTGTTTCATAAAATTGAAATTATAAAGAGCTTACTAGGATAAGTGACAGATACTGTGATATATCAGTTGAACAAGTTATCGTCGTCATCTTCTGCACCTTTGCTTGCACCACCTTGACCTCCTTGACCTCCTTGTCCACCTTGTCCTCCTTGATTTCCTCCTGGTAAAGGACCTTGTGGTTCCATTTCGATGTCTCCATTAGCAAGTCTATCAAAGAGTAAATTTGCTGCCAATTATTCGTTCTTGTCACATGCAAAATATGCCTGTGCTGCCTCAATCTTGCTAAATCCGAGTTGTCTCAGCTAAATAATAAGTGTTTTACTCTGTTGATGGCTGCTTCATCTGCAGCTGTAATCATGATAGTTCCAGGGGGTGGTTGTTCTGCTTATAAACCTTATTCTCCTTCCATATCATCATCGCCACCTTGGATGATGCGTTCGAATTCTTCGGGATGTTGGGCAATCAACTGAATCCATTTACGATTACATTATAGATTTGAGGAGAAGATTGACTAATTTGGGCTAGAATTGGCTGAAGTGCTGCAGGATTCGATCTAATCAGATCTCTGAGTTGTGCAAAATTTGGATGACTAAATAAAGCTCTCAGTTGTGATACTCCTAACTCTCCAGAGCCTAAATTTTGTCCTTGTCCTCCTTGCTGAGCAGGCTGAGGCTGTCTATCAAGTCCCGCAGGTATTCCATTCAAGAGATACTAAACTGCCCTTTCAGTATTAAAGAAGGCAGCTCTTAGAGCACCAAGACATTGTTATCTTGGAAATCCCATACTGATTAGCTCGTTTATTTGTGCTTCTTGAGCAGCATTTAGCTGGTTTTGTTGAGGTTGATTTTGTTGCTGAGCTTACTTTTTCTCTTCTTTTTTTTACTCTTTCTTCTCTTCAGCTTTTTGCTATTTGGGAGGCTATGGCTTTGATTCTTCTTTGGGTTTGGGCACAGGCTTCGCTACCTGACTCATAACAACAATAAAATCAGTTTCCTTGATAGCCAATTTCTCGATAGTATCCTAATTGTTAACAGTCTTGCCCTTGAACACAATTTTGAGTGAATCAGCTGGCATACCTTTAGCCTCCTGAATTTTATTCTTAAGTGTGGCAATCTGACTAGAGAAAATGTTACGTTATCAGCAGGCTCGACTTCAACCTGAAAGACCTCACCCTTCAAATTTTTGATATTGAGTTTCATCTAACTTAAATAATATTTAAATTCGAAAAACAAATCTAATGATACTATAAATCTACCTTAAAGCCAATAAGTTATTTATCAAAGAAAATAATTGGTAATATTTATCTATTCATAGCATCATTCTGTTTTAGACTCACCTGTGATTGTTGGCTCACTTATAATTGTTGAGGCCGATGCAAACAAAGATGAAAAAATTTATGGAATTTTATCCTATGAATCCCTTATTTCAATACCTTGTCTGTTTCCCTAAATCAACTTTGAAACTACAGAGTCCCTCAAAAACTCACTCAACACTGCTCTCTATTTGAAATATTTCTTAATCTCTCTCTTCTTTAGCCTTCTCTAAACTAACACATCTGCCTCACATCTCTGCTTGCTTAGGATGTTCCGCAGACATAAGAACATTATCAAGAAGATATGCTCTATAACGAAGAGAATTGAAATGAATTCGATCTCGTGTTACTCTGCAGGTGGTAGAAATTGAGACACCATTGGAGTTGGCTAACAATAAGGTTCGAATGGAGAATCCACAAATGTAGGCTAATTGAGCATCGAATCCATACTTTCATTGAAAACCATACTTGCTGCTGCGTTTGTCGATTCCATGACTGATTCAATAACTGAGTTGGCAGCATTGGAAACCATATCTAAAATTTCAGTATTACCCAATAGTAAATCCTTTCCCGATTAATACAATTTCGGGAAGATGGTTGCGATTTGATGTGAGCTAAACGCAAATAGAAGAATATTCTAAATAGTACGTATCTTACTGTAATGATAGCCGCAAAACAGAGAAAGAGCACGATGTTATTCCAATATCCCATGCCGACATACTTGGTGGGTAATTTCCTTCTAAAAATGTGTAAAATTTTGTATTTATCTTGCAAAGTTTCGATACTGTGTGCGATCAGAATCAGCAAAGGAGCGAGTGGGAAGCACTTAATTTTAAAATATTTACTGAACTTATCATGACGAGGTACCCAAAATTTGTCACTATTTCAAGGTAATCATCAAAAGGTTCGTAATCGACCTTGTTAACTTCAAGTCTCACTTGGCACTATAACTGCTCTCTTTAATTATGTGGGTTAGCGGGTTGCAAAGTATAAGTCTGCTTTACTCTAATCAATTTAGGAATGATGAGCTCGGCAACTAATCGACGTATGATATCAATGAAAAATAAACTCAAAAGTTGCTATCTTAAACCCACAATGTCCATCCTCACAAAAGCGATGTAGAAAAGATCGGCAAAGGTAATGATAAATTCATAGATAAAAAATTTTATTATGATACTGTTCTCGTAAGTACTATTGGAGAAGTGCTGTTAGTATTTTGTGAATTTTTTGGTAAGAGGACGATATACTTGCTAATCGAAAATGTTAGTCACCAACACGTGTACCAAATTGGGAATTTGTGCCCAACTTGTCCTCATGTCGAAAATTCCACCAGGCCTTGCCCAAGCTGATATCTACTCAAAGTACAAAAACTTATGGTTCTCATCCACAAAACCTCTAGCATTGAGTGATAACACCATGAAGTACAAAGTTGCAACAAGAACACTGCTACAGACTGAAATCGATAGAAAATGTCTCCATATCTTTTGTAGCAGTGGTACATATTGTTCCTTTTGACCTGAAATCCTTGATTCCCTAACCTTGCATCCTTCCCTATCTATCATATTCTGATGCTCAGACCATTCCTCATTATAGCCTGTTTTTTAGCAAGCAGCAGTCCATTTTTAGCGATGCTACCACTGAGTCACAAAGATAATACTCCAGATCATAATAATAAATGCATAAATGAAATCGGCAGGACTATCTTCAGCAGTATAGTGAAACACATAATTCCAAACCGATGTCAACACACCCACTAAAGCAGGAAACACCAACCATTTCTGAAGAAAGGCGACAAAAGCGAAGTAAGTTTGTGTATTGGCGCCAAGATACTCTTTAACATTCCCCAACACTATTCTTCCATATTTTGAATCTTTATGTATCGGCACTAATTATTTAAATCCTGCATGCTTCATAATATCCGCCAATGGGTAGAACTGCAGCTTGACATGGTTAGTTGGTCCATTCTGTTAGATACAGTAAGTAAGCAGGTAGTTGTACTTTGCTCTGAGTTATTCGTCCGGAGTAAACAATGAGAGATCGTTCTCATCATAACGATCCTCATTAGGAAGGTACTTATCTATCTTGCTTTTATTAAAGACTGAGTATTGCTCTTGGATATAAATTCTGTGATTTTCAGGAGACAGTCTTGCACGCACCCATTTGAGATAATTACAAAACGTTATCTATTTTCTCTCCTATGCCAAGTAGATCTCTCTATTGATAGTCTTCAAATCAAAACCATAAGACCGTTTCTGTTTACGCTTTAATATCTTCAACACTTCTGCCTGATGATGTACTTCCTTCTCATCAATGCCAATCACAACCAGAGTCTATTTTTATTACTTGTTGGAAACGATTGTAAAGCCGTTGTTGGGTCTGTCAAGTTTGAGATATTTTTCGAAATAGATTTTTATCTACTATTCGTATCTATCCTGAAAAGCCATAATGAAATCCCATTTCTCAATCGTTTGAGGTGGCTTACCAGGAAAGGTCTTCTTCATCCATTCCTTGTATCTCTTCCAAAGAGTCAGTTCTTTTTTCATTACACGTGATATAATTATATCTCGCAGATTTAAAAAAATATAGGAAAGAAATCATAACAAATCATATTTTTTACAGCATACCTACCATTCCTTCCTCAACTATTCCACCATATCTTGATAACCTTAATAGTTTATTATAGAAACCATGGTTATACGCGGTCCCCATTTGCCTGTGAAGGCTCTTCCCAAATTCGCCCGAGTACTTGCATTGATGATAGGTATTTTTTGTTTTTATGCGATTTCAATGATACTTTGGACCTGATCATCTACTCCACCTTTATAAGGATTGCGTTCAATATTCAAAGCTACTATTAAGATTCTTGCTCTTTTCTTTTCGATGATAGTTGTTAATGTTCTCTTGCATTATTTTAGACCAGATACAATGATTTTCTTGGCTTTGTCTTGCTTCTGTATTTTCCTGATTGCCTGTTTGTAGGCCAGCCGATTGACTAGTCTCAAAACGAGATCGTCCAGTTGTTCAGAAGGACAGTTTCGAACCCATTCTCTTAGGCAAATATTGTTATGAATTTTGCCTGTAAGTTTGCCAATACTAGTATAAGTTATTGGCTAGATAACTATTTACTTTTTAAGTGTTGTCTCTTCCTTACTTAACAATGTCTACTGTTATGGTTTTTACTTTTACTCTAATTTTGGTTTTTACTCTTGATTATCACTCTCCCAATCTTCCTCTTTGACTGCTTTCTCTTATATCTATTTGCTGGTTTACGAATGTTGCTTTTGACCCAGAGTAAAGATTTTGTTTCGGTCAGACTGAAAAGCTTCCTTCATTTTTTTAATCTGCGAAATCCTTTTCTTACTGCTAGTTGTATTTACCCTGCGTTTGATCGGATGCTATGAACTGTTCTTTTTATTATGATGCTTGAATATTTCTTTATGGATTTCTATTAAATGACCAAGTTTCTTCTCTTTTTTCTGCTGTATCTTCTATTCTTTCTTCTTTATCCTCTATAGATCATTTATCAAATCCTTTCGCTATAATCTCACCCAGCTTCCTATAGCTTTAGTCTCCCTCTACAATTCTTCCTATAACTCACGCTTCTTCTGCTTCCTTTTCTGGTTGCGAGACAACACCACCTTTGTCTTGTTTGTCTTATTCGTAAACTCCTGCATCGCGTGTGTATATATTTGCGTGTAGTAATCGGGATGTAAAGCCATATCATGTTGTTAGGATGGTATATTCTGGTACCACTAATTGTACTGATATGGATTGGGCCAGTTATAGACATGTAGGTAGATGGAATTCATATAAGCAGAATAGCCCTAATAGCTAAAATCCATATTATATAAGTAATTATAAATTTCGATTGAATGTCTGAGCTCTCGGTACTCGACAAACTAAAACTCATCCCCAACAAACTCATGAAAATACTCAATCTTGAAAAAATCGATCAGCATGACTCGCTCACCTTCCTGTACAAAAATTATAAAATACATCCCTCTTAAATAATCACAGCAATACTCGCACTCATCATTGTTGTGGTTATGGCACTTGATGGATGTAATATCATTGCTAGTTTTATCTGCTTTGTGCTACCCCTAGCCAACTGTCTGAAGTAACTTGCTGCTAGCGAAGAGAAGAGACAGTTAAATTTCATAAAAATTAGTGGGGATGAGCAGAATAGCCGACTAACCGATGAATAATTTTCACAAATACTTTCATCCAGTAAAAAACAGCACTCCACCATCAAAATACACATCGTCTACTTCATCTGCTATACTATTATAGAGATACTTTCTCCGATGATGATATGGATTGTAGGCTCATTCTCATGGCTAATTATCCGTTGTTTTTTTACACTAGGCATGCTCAGCAACAAAATCAACGGAGCATCAAAATTACTCGAACTAATCAAACCTTTCATCAAAATCTAGACAAATGTATACAGTTAGGTTGAGATGCCGCAACGTAGAAATGCAAGTTTGACCAATAAAATCTGACATGATTTTGTATGATGGATTATTGATGAGCAAGAAAAATATAATCAACATAGGAAATGGTACACCTTTTCCACCTCATCGTCATGGTACTTGCTGTGAATTAGAGTCAAAGCCGAACACAAAGCAGATCCTTGTGTCCTACCTACTTACAAAATCAAAGACTACATCTTTACCTTCCCATCGCCTATCCCTTTCAAATCGTAGTAAAGCAGCAAGATTTTGCCAGGTTATAGCTACTGTACAGAATGCAGCCAACTTAAGTTAATTAGTGCTTCTCCAATCAAAATGATGAATCTCATGCCGTTGGAAGTCGGTACAAACTCAGTCCTCAACTTGACGACCTGTCGGTTGATGAGGACTTCTGGTTCCTCAAGTAGCAATTTCAAAGCCCGAGACTCATCCATCTGAGTGTTGGTGGATCTAGCCTAAATTTGACTGCCATATTTAGTGGACTTGTCCGAACGCGTGCTCATATCCTGTAGAAATGAGGTCTGGTTGGAATGTTTTTGAGTCTCTGTTTTTTATGATGCAGTGTTAAGTTTGGTGAGGACTTTAGCGAAGCGATCGCTTTCGTTTCTTTTTGATAACATTATATACTCAAATTGAATGTTATGATTGGACTGTTAACAGTTAAAAATAGAGCTTAGCCAGCAATAATCAAATTACAATCCTACTATTTCCACACTACCATTATGTATAATTAACTACAAATCTGATCACCATTCGTCTAGGATTGATTTGCAGCATTATTGCTAATTTATCGTTAATAGCATATAGCTATCAAATAGATATGATTTTCGCTATAAACTTGAACTAACTTATCAAAAGTTTTTATAAAACAGCAATCAATTATTTCTGGTCAGGTTTATAGAGATTTGCAAGTTAACGATTTTATTTTCCGCCTTTATAACATATCAATCCTCAGTTTAATTATACTATTTTAGCAGAATACCAATGAGCTCCATCAATCACTCCAACCACGCACTCTAACACAAAAAACCAACCTCATCCTCCACTTTCAGCTCCTAAGTCTTAAGTACCCACAATCTCATGAACAAAACTAACTTTCGGGCCTCAAACCTGAAAACTGGAAGTATCGAAGAATACAAGATGTCCTCAGAGTCCTCTGGTTTAATGATGAAGAAAGACAAAAAGCCTACATATGGAACATAGAACTTAGACAGTGCACCTCACAACAAAAACGACAAGAAATAAAATAAACCAAGAATGTCTATCGAGAAATAGATTTAGATAGATGAAGAAATGTGGCTTAGATCTACATGCTATGGCTATAAATGATACTTTTTATTTTACATACTATCTAAATATCTATAATCCACACTTTTGCCTACTATTATGAGAAAGATTAGAAAATATAAATATCACTTGGCTTTATGCTTCACATTTTTTATTGCAATCGGCTTGTGGTAATGGTTTTTAAAGTTTTTTCTGATTGCAGATTCCACCTGCTGATGCTTAGGAAAACCCATGGCGTAAGTCTAGTCTTCCTTGTCTTACTAATATGTAGGTTGTGAGTAATAATTTTAATGTTTTAGTCCCTACTTCTGCTCCCGGATTTCATGCAAAGCCTAGATAGAGTACGTAAACAGCATAATCTAAAGTATTTTAACTGCATTTTCATTTTAAAAAAGACGATTAAGCAACCCAATAGAGTACTCATCTAGCTGCTTCAACTCTCCATATTTTTCAATCACCAGTTTTTAAATAAGTTTCATGATTTTCGGTGCATTCAGAGCTATCAGTAGAAATTCCTACTTACCGATCAGTTTATCCTTATCTTCCATGTACTTAGGTTGCTCAATTGTAATTCGATCGATTTTTCTGATATTATGTCTTAAATCATCATAGATGTTGTAATTGGGCATTCTGTGTGATAGTAAAAGTTTGCTACTGCTTCGAATCTAAGAATTTTATCTTAATGATCTTGACTAGTCGTATCTTTTGCTCGATGCATTCAGTTTTTAATAGAGTCCAGTACCATCGTAAATACTTGGTCTCGAAATTACTGAATGCTTTTAATCTGTTTGAATGTTCATCCTGGAGTCATTTGATTTGGTTACTTACTCAGTATAGAGTGGCCGGTAATGTATTTTTCGATTTTTTATAGCTTTTGTCGAATTTTACTGAGTTTTCTCTCTAAAGTAAGAAGACGTCCTTTGATGGGATTTATCGATGACTTGAGATTCGTTGCCCTGTCTGGCCACAAACTAATATGAGTAGATATCTTTGATATTTTCCTATAACACCCAAACCTGCTTCAGCAGCTTCTTCTCCCGCTTCTTACAAGCTTACAACTCCTTATCCTTGATATCAAGCTAAATTTTATACTTCTAGGATTACTTCTTAAAAACCTCCAAAACCTTAGTTATGCGATCAATATCCTCCTTACACTCACTTAGAGTTTCTTAAAGTTGTTTGATATGTTTGCTCATAACCGTTTCTTTAAACTTCTCAGTACTTTCCTATAAATTTCTAATCTCCTGGTCCTTCTCATCAATAATTTCCTTATGAACAACCACCAGTTTATTCATCTGACTGTGTATAACATTCCCAATTTTATTGTTTATAACGTTTATGTACTCATCCAACTTACCTCTCGATTACTTTATCTCGATATTGAGATCCTTTATCCTCTTGTCTATCAGTTCCTACGAGGTAAGAGGGATGATTTTTTTATCGGAGTGTCTGCTCATCAATAATTATAATACCTAATCACACATACATTATTCTTTTTTATTTAGTTTATACGATAATCCACTCTTTAATATACAACTATCAAATAAAATTTAGTATTACTCAGATTATGCACTCGAATTTATTTGTTTCGTAGATACGATCTATCTTCTCCTGCCAGCTGTTATGACTCTACGGCATCTACATGAGTAATGGATCAATTGCGATGGCAAAACTATTCTCTACCATATGCCATATTACTCTCGAGAGCAGACTACCAGCAAACTACAAGCATGGATTTGTATTGATTTCAATGAGCCATATTTTGCCTTTGGAATCTATCAAAAAATCAAAACCGAATATCTAAAAAGCAAATACATTTCTCTCTGCCCTTAGTTTGTCTTCAGCTGATTTGATACTAAAATAGGCTATTTCTTTCATCCTAGCTATTAAACTATCGTAGTTTATGTCTTTATTTTTGAGGAAAGATTATAAATCTGAATACGATAACTTGTTATAAGGCTAATATTTGCCGTAATCTTTGTGCTTTTTCTGCACTGCATCGTTGGTAAGATGACCATAGAGATTGCTTGGGTCGTAGTTGAATTATTTGCAACATGTTCTCAAATAACCTTCTTTATACCAGTACGCCTTCAATTGACCACCAAATGATGTTACCAAAGCGTATGATCTTATATCGAACTTTCTATTTTTATAAAGCAAGGGATCTATGTACTCTTGTACTAGTGCACTTTTACCACCCTCAGCTAGCTCCTTCACTGCCTTCAAAATATTTTCTCTCCCCTCTTGTACTGTAATGCCTGTACCTCTATTAGTATCCTAGCCAGGTTTAACAATCCATGTCTAACTCTTCGCACAAATATCTTCGGGCAACTGTGCAGAACTATTTTCCAGATGATAAGTCTTGGGTATAATCTAATGTTAATTAATTTTCTCATTCTTGCAATACTTCTTAATATTTTTGAACAAACACTTCTTATCTGATATTTCGAAATGATTCTTCAGATGGTTATGCATGTTAAATTTTGTTATTGTTAGATCTTTCAACCTTCTTCGACTAGATGGGTAGATCTAATGCTCAGGAGTTGAATGAGTGTCACCTATCTAAGTATGGATTGTATTTATCTAACATTCAGTTTTGGAAATTTAGTTAAAAATTGAGACTTTTTTTGCTTACTACCAGTCACAAAACTGCGTCCATACTATATTTGCTTCGCTCTTATTGGTAATTATCTTCAAATTGGGCCTACGTCTTATGAGTTCATTCACCAGTCTCGAATTGTTCCCCTCATCTATAAAAACCTTGAGCTTCTAATTTTTCGCAAACCGAATCCGACTGATTCCATGATCATTGAGTATATTTTACAAAAATCTGGTTTTAATGCTCTACTGCTTTTAGAGAAAGGGTCGATTTTTATGAAATTCGGCTGGACTAAGAGTTTATTCGAAACAATTTTTCTATCTTGAAAATTTACGACTATACTTCGTTCCAACAAGGTTCAAAGCCATCTCCTCTCTATTTATTACGTTGTCTAGATAACGTTTTTTGTTCGAAGAATTGTGAATGGGGTATATTTTGGGCAACTCGATGAGAGGTTTCATTTTTCTAAAGTTAGAATACGTGTTTTCACGGGGAATAGGTGTTCTAAGGTGTTCGGGAGAACTAATGGAGTGGTTTTGGAGTCGAACAGTGTCAAAGTAGTCGTCTTTTTTTGAAGTTCTTTTCATGATTAATAAATTTACATTTAATAGCTCGCAACGAGAGAAAAAGTTTAAGAAGAATTTAGATCTTCCATATCCTTCCATTTTTGATGATCTGTTAGCATTTTAGTAAATATCTTTATAGAAGGTTTGAAATTGGTGATCTTGTAAATATTAAGATAAAATACAAGTAATCTATTTAAAGTTTC
>Ga0194117_10002354_pt1 | contig 20276 bp, 15 predicted proteins | sample TA2MahsurfametaG_FD_160579 | JGI IMG/M metagenome (GOLD analysis project Ga0194117, IMG submission 160579) | Freshwater microbial communities from Lake Tanganyika, Tanzania - TA2015009 Mahale N1 surface | ecosystem: Environmental > Aquatic > Freshwater > Lake | place: Tanzania: Lake Tanganyika...
TATCGAATAATGCTGTTTAACAATCATCAAGCGATTCTGCTGAGTTAGCTTTTCAATCTCTCAATTCTGGAACGGAGAGAGCAGTCCAAAAACTAGGAACCTGCGAAAATTTGCAAACCACCCAAAATGGCAGGGTCAACTTCGTAGGTAACTTTGAATCTGACTTCAGGTTTATTCTTTTTCAAAGAAGCCAAAACTTTGTCCTTTTCGGCTTAGTTGAGATCAGTTGCAGAGATGACTTTGATGTCTTCTTATTTGTTGAGGATTTTGCAATAATTGAGATAGGTATCGATGGTTTTTTATAATTCGGAAAGTCTAAATTGTGAATTTGTTACCTTCCTGAGTCAATGATAGTGTCGATAAAGTTGACTGTGACTTGACTATAATTAGAGGGGGCGAATGACTCAAAAAGTTATTTTTGTTTGTTGCGGCGTACTGCTGAGTTTTTGAGAATCTATCTAAAAGCTGCTGATTCTCTGAGAACGCTTCTAAGGTGAGTCAAATCATCAGCGACTGTTTGAAGAGCATTACTTTTAGAAGCTGCTGTAAAAAGAGATCCTGCGTATCTTCCGGAAGGTGTATCGGTGAAAGCTGGAGGTGTATGTCCTGCGTATTGATGGAGTTACCTTCGATGGTTTGTGCGGCTTCTGAGAAGCAGAAGCGAGGAATCATCATGAGTCTCTTTAAAATCATGGTTAATAAATGTTTATTGAGGTTCAATTTAATCAAATATCAAATAAAGACATAGAGATACGTTGTAAAAATTTGAAAAAAATGCACAGATAGATCTGTTTTTAAACTGACTTTATTTGAACTCAAGGTTAATAAATAATATTTTCAACATAATATGTGGTATAAGTACGTCGACAGAGTAGGTTATGATGCAGTCAGAGTCTGGAGGTACCTCTTTTTCTTATGTAGGAGAACTAACCTTAAATTTAATCAAGACGATAACGGAATGTTGAAGAGCAAACATCCTGGATGGTTCAGCTAACATCTCTTCAGAGCCGCAAGATCTGAAGGACCTGTAAAATATTATTGAAATAGATCAGAGGCGCCTTCGGTTTCCTTTTTGTAGCAGTTTTGAATGTCTATCTCTGGTACTCTGGAGAACAAGAAAAAGTTCAAGCCCCCATCAGAGCCGAAAAGAAGAGACTTGAAGACGAAAAGAACAACAAAGAAGCTAGAGACACTCTTTGGTACAACAGATTTGACGTTGCTTCAAGACCTATCAGATCAATCTAGAACTTTATGACATTTATTGCCTCCGAAAAAACTTTGAATGAAGCCTTTGAGTATATTGGCTACAACGGAACAGTTGAAGCCTACGAAGATTATCAAGCAGGTTTAGATGGTATTGCTTCTGACGAAGATCGCAAAATGTTGGCTTACTACAAAGAATCACTCAAACACAAAAGCCATCATTGATTTGTTTCAGCCAGATTATAGAATTCTTACAGAATGAATTAAATTATTTTTAGCAGATCATAGTCAGCTCAAATCAAGGTTTTGTCCTTGAGGATTTTCACATTTTCTTTGTTTGTGATGTCCAAAAATTGACAGATGTCGTTTACGTATGCACGGGCCATTGTCTCGCAATCGTCTTTCTTGATGAGATAGGCTATATCAAAAACGAAGTACTGTCAGTTTTGATGTTGTTTTCGGTGTATGATACGATTTGTCTGCCTTCGGCTGATTCATTCAACACCAACTTTGCGTTGAACCAAGTGACATCATCTGCAGGTACATCAGCAGCTCCCAAGTTAGGTTTGGTTTATTCTATTTTGAATCTGGAGTACATCTGATGGGGTAAGCTTTGGCGATTCTTTGATAGTATGGAACAGGCCATGAGGGAGTTGAAACAACTCTTTCCCTGATGGGATTGCTGTTACTGAAGAAGAGATCCTTGGAGAAGAAAAATCTATTGCAAGATACAAGATTTTTCATGTTGTTTGTGACTTTAAACATTCCAACTAATTATTATTTCGCTTCATGTGATATTGAACAATGAGTAATAATGCCAACTTAATTCAAGAGAAGTTAATAATACAAACACATGTCGAACACAATCTTTTTTTGAAGGTTTTAAAACTAATGTTTGATTCTATAAAAAACATGTTAGTATTTATAATTATTTTAATAAATGAACGATTTATAGACTGCTACTCAACAGAAGTAACTGCCTCTTTCTTCCGAAAAGGTGGAAAAATACCCACAATAAATTTAGTCACTCTAACACATCACCTTACGAGAACTTAAACTTCGCAACTTTTAGACTGAGAATGCGATCCAAGTATTATTGTTTGGAGATAGGCAGTACAAGCGCGCATCAATTACATGAAAAATAAAGAGTAAAAAACACTAAAAAAAGTGTTCATAGTAAAGCGTAAGCTGACATGTTTATAGAATGTGAAGTCAAAAGCCAAATAGCACAAGTAAACTTTTCAGGAAGTAATATCTTGTTTAGTTAGGAAAAGAAAAAGCAGCAAGAAAATCAAGTTAAAAAGTCATAACTTAACAAACTCATCAAGGATCACCTCAAGTATAACAAGAAAATAGTTGTAACTCTCATGAACCATAAAATCGGAGAGGAGACGAAGTCTTTCAAGGAAAAATTAAGTGTAAAGAATAAATAATATAGCAATACTAGATGCTGACTCAGGTTCAGAGATAGAATATGAGAGAGTAGAACGCTGAAAAGGCAAATAGAGTGCGTATTGAGCATATTGAGGCTCAGTAGAAGAGAAAGATATATTTTCTGGATAAATTGACACAATTCAAACATAACAAATAGCAAAAACTCAAAGAGGAACTCAAATAAAGATAGAGGCAGGAAATGATGATAAGTGAGTTAGAGTAAAAGGAAAGGATGCTATTGTAAAGACTAAGTGTTTCTGAAAAATTTAGGCTGAAGAGTCAGCAATAATACTAGGAAGCTAAGAAGAAATATCATTCATTTTATTAGGCCTCAAAAGGATTGAATCGTCGAATAACGAGAGGTCACTCTGCTAATGAAGAAGATGACTAGAATTAGCGCAAAGCTGATATTTTTATTTCTTGATAATAAGTACTAGATCTTTATATATGTATACATTTTAACTATAATTCTGAGCAATCATGTGGACTTGTAAGGCAAACTTTCATAGGTGTGGTACTCTTTCTATAACCCCCGTTCAGTGATGTTTGAAAGACGAATGATACCACCTGAAGATCCATCTCTTCTCATTGCCAAAGAAACAGCATTGATGCAAAAGGCTTTGGCCTATTCAAAACTCATTCCTTATCTGTAGTTAGCATCGACATAACCGTAAATAAAGCCACTGCCAGATCCACCCATAGCATAGTTTCTTAATAATGTGGCACCACCTAAGTTTACACTATAGACTTGAGGTCCTTCATAGGGATCCCAACCTGCAACGATGTAGCCAGTTTATAATCCTTTCTCATAGTTGGCTTTTTGGAACATTCTTGCTGCTGTTTTGACATGAGGGAGTTTACCTTGCTCATTAGCGTGAGAATCAATCAAATATCGAATTTTGTGAGCAGTTTGCTGTGATTGTCCTGCAAGACCGCTTCTCAATACAACAATATGTTCATGAACATAGTCAATTTTATCAGCTACCCTATCAACTACGTAGACTCCTCCTGCTGAAGTTCCTGAGTGAGATATGGGTTACTTGAATCGGCAACTGCGATAACACCTCTGTCATATTTAATGGCCATGATGGTAGTTCCCATGGTTTATTTGGGATAGAAGAAATCTTTGTGTTGAACCTCCTGAGTGGTGGCTTTATTGTACATATCCTCTTGATTTAAAAAATATTTAAATGGTTTGTTATAATTGAATCAAATAAGATAATGAATCAAGGGTGGGGTTTTTCGAAAGATAATAATGTCAAAATGGCTACAAATCAAGTCGTATAGAAAAAGAAAGAGGCTTTCTGGGAAGTCGCGAATTAGAATGTTATAGTTGTGCCGGATATCGACGCAGAAACAGAGGCTATTCAGGCAGATGTGAGCAATCCTATGGGACTTTAGGCCCAGAAACTTATTTAGTTTTATGATTTGCAAATTGAAACCAGAAAAAGTACACTGCCTGCTCCATAGTAAGGAGTAGATTTAAGTTTGCTCTTAAGTATGATTCGTACAGGTGATTAGTTACAATAAAAAGATGAGCCTTGGTAATTTTCAAAGTTGAAGACATAAGTATATTAGCTAGTAAGTAAGCTTAACAAACAGCTATGAATTTTTAAATGATGCTTTATAATCATTGCCTTTATAATTTATCTTAAAAGAGAATGTTAAAAGGGATAAAGAAAACAAAGCCAGTCGCAGATGAAGAGGAAAGTCATATTATAAACCCTAGAATCGATTAAAATGCCCCATTGAAGAACGAGTTAATGCAAGAAGATTAGATGAACGTATAACCCAATTAGGATGAACTAATCAACATCGAGTTGGAAAAACAACGAAAACAGAAATATCAAGAATGTTATGATTTGTTTCTGCAAGGGTAAACGATAAAACTCTAAGAAAAATTAAAAGCATTAAAAAAAGAGGTACTGTCTTAAAAACATGGGGGTGCTTAAGCCAAAGTTAAAAGTGGCAAATTCTAATACAATATAAATTTTGATGATGACGAGGAAAAGAAAACTAAATAAAAGCTGAAAAAAAGAAATAGACCGATTATGGCTTCAAATCGAATAAAAGAATATTGTATTTACTGTCCGGATAATGAATAACTACATCTTTTGAGTGCATCCAATTATGTGTACCTAGCTTTGGCCAAACGTAAAACTTTCAGAAACTATTTCCACTTTATCTTGGCTCCAGTTGATCACTAACAAACAATGATTGGTCTCAACTAAGATTTGCTGACATAGATAAGTAATTATAAAAAATGTCTGCTGCAAGCTTTTGACAAAGTAAACTTCCACGTCATATTCTTCGAGCAGTATTTTCAATAAAATAGCCATATTTTTATTTAGTGCTTGGTAATAAGTTACAATAAGGCCCAAGATTTGCCATTTTACTTTAAACAAGGGCTTGAAGATATCGAGGGGAATTGGTCAACTCATAAAAATATAATCAAAATAGAAAAAGAAAAAGGGGGGATTCAAAAACAAATTCCCAGGGCTATCAAATATTTCTATATAGATTTTTCATTGGGATATGGCTACGCCCATGTTATAGAAAATGAAAGGCAGTGGAAAAGATAATACTGTTATGAAATGCTTGCAACAGCTTTAGGTCTAGAGTCTCATCAAGTAAAAACAACTTAATAATTTACTGAAGAGTAGGTTGCAGTAAAACGTGAAAAATTCTAGAAGATATGGAGCCCTTTCGACTGGACCAAATTAATTTGATGTTTAAACAATAATTGAAAAAAACTAGTTTTTTAATAACTTCCTTTTTAAGTTGATTTCTTGTCTTCATGAGGATATTAGGTAATCTTATGGTTTGGATTGTAAGAATTGGGTTAAAAAAAATTGACCGTTTTATTTTCATTTGTAGTTAAAATCAGAAGATAAAGTTTGAATTTAAATTTAAAATCATTCTTCCAATGTAGGGATAATTAACAGAATACTTGTTAAGTTTAACCTTCTCAAAAAACCTTAATGAACCTCTTCTACCTCTATCTCTAAACTCTCGCTCCTCCTATAGTTCTTAGGAAATCCTTAACAACATCTACAACACTCTCAATTCCCAAAAAAATTTTAAGACATCTGATAAACACAAATCTTCGTTCTGCAGTGAATAAAGTACGTCCCAAATTCCGACGAAATGCAACTGTAAAAAATCCAAATGTCTAAAACTATACTGTGAATGTTTTGCCAAAGGTACATTTATGTCGAGTTAGGATCTTTCTGTAGCAAGGACTGTAACTGTGATTGCTGTCAAAATAAGGAGTAGTTTAGTGAAATCCGAGCTCGTGCGATAGATGAGATAATGATAAAAAGGTCGATGCCATTTGGATATAAGTCATTATCTATGAAAGGTTGTAATTGTCGTAAGACAGGATGCAAAAAAAAATACTGTGAATGTTATAACCAGGGGATCGCATGTAATTAGTACTGTAAATGTGTGAACTGTGAGAATTTAGCTTGTCACTGAATGATTAATATATCTTTATTTATTGTAGATGATAATATAATGGTCAGGAATGACCGTTTGGATACAGTTAAAAAAAAAGGGCTTTTATGAGAAGATAAATTGTTTTTATTTTAACGATTTATCATCCAGACTAATTTTTTTTTTTCACAGCTTATAAGGTTACGATTATTAGAAATAAGTATAAAAAATGGGTTGCATCTGTAGCTGTATCAAGCCTTAAGTTCCATTATAAATTCCAGACCAAGTTCATTCCGAGAAGAATTTATAAACGGAGATCCCGAACGATCAATTTATAAACTACTCACACTAACAATTAAGGGATCATATTTTTATAAACTAAGAGAAAGGTAGCAAAGCGATAAAATAAAATTTGAAGGTAGAAGACAACAGAGTAAAATATAAATATTATTGAGATGCTTTAAACAATAGTTTTATTAATGCTGACGTTTCAGTAAAAGAAATCCTAAAAAATTTGTACTCTAAGTTTAGAAACCTAAGGGCGCAAACAAATTTATAACAAAGATCCGATGCTTACTTAGATCAGCCAATATTAGATGAGAATATCATTAAATACTTTATTTTTTTCTTTACAGCCGATTAAGTCTATAGAAAATATTTGGACAAACAGATTCGAAGATAAAAATTTGAATAAATAGCACAAATTGTTACAATACTGCGACCGCATATAGCAAATTAAATTAACATATAGTTACGGGATAAATTGTTGAAATAATCTAATTATCTTATCTACAAGTCATTTCCCCGACTGAGTAATCAAACTATACAAGATTACTATAGAATGTAACCTGGGAAGATCAACTACTTCCCCAATTTCTAAATTGTCGAACTCAAAGAGAATATAAATAGGACAAATGCTTGGCTTACGATAAAAGTCGATCTCGCTATTCCGCATTAGTATTTAGCAGTGAAGCCTCCTTTCTGCAAAGACGGAGAAAGGAAATTAATTTTATTTCCTTTTTTCTGCTACCAAAAGTAAAACTAAAAATAAAATGAACTAGTTCACACTAAGAATAATACTAAGATAAATGTAAAGTTGAGACAGATTTTGCCCAAAGAGTGATCATATGATAGCCTTTAATAAATAATAATTTTGAAAACAAGTAGGACTTATCAATTGAGGTCGAAAGGGCTAAATACTTTGTTTATTTAGAACTTTGGCTCAGTTTGTCTTAAATTTTATTTTTTGCTCTACTCAAAAATGTTTGGGATCGCTCTGTTATCGTCAGAACCTCGCCTATTATTCTATTTGTAATTTTCTCCGAACTCTTGATTTTTATCATCATTCCTGTAAAATATTACATCTTCCTAGCTTCCACTGCTACTGTTGTCGAGCTAATTGAAGTCTTGGAATTTTTACCAACCTTGGCTTGCCTTAGGTAGGTCTTTGTAAAACTACTATTCATTTACATCCTTTACTATTTAATTCCTTTTGGTGGGCTATCTGTAGCTTTTTTACACACTTTTATCAATTACACGCCAAGGAGATGCTTAATTTTCTGCGTTTGTAAAATTATTTTTTAAAGGCTAACTCATTCGAGTGACAGGAGAAATGCTTGGTTAACTGGCAACATTTACTACTTCAGTCAGACGTGGTTTTATTTGCGGATTTACAACTTTGGAAGTGTTGAGAGTATTGGAAAGCAATTGAGGTTGCTGGACATTGAGTGGACTTACTATTCTTTGATTGGGACTGACTGAAGATGAGTTTTTGTTCATTGGATCAAATATTCTATGTCTTCTCTGCATTTTGCTATCGTTGCCGACTTATTTGTTACCTCTCTGATTGGCTGTTGAAGAATTGTTATCTCCCGTTACTATAGAACAAGTCTATTAATTCTCTTTTTTGAATGCATTAGAAATATGAGTAACTTCTATCATCCTTTTCGATTTTACTTGTGCTTGCTGCACTTAAGGAGCTTTTTGTACTTGCTGTACTTGTTGTATTTGCTGAGTTTGAGGCATTTGGCTCTTTTCCTTTAGCTGTATTTCCAAGTGATGAATCCAGTCAATGTACTCTTTCTACTTAGTGTCAAACTCTTTCAAGCGAGTAGTAAAGCGCTGTTAAACTGTATTTACTCTCGCCAACATCCTTGCCTAAACTTATTTATGCTCCTTGTTGATTCTCTCGACCTCTTTCTTGTAGCCTTGCTCTATTTTTTTTACAGTTTCGTTGTAATTTTATTTGATTTTTGTGAGACCAGACTAGTCCTGTTTTTTAGCTAGCTTCACCTCCAGCTTCTTCTCAAAATTTTCGGTCATCTTGCCAACTAATTTTTTGGTTTCGCGAACAATAATCTGTATTTTTTTTTCGATAATTAGCAGTATTTCTTTGGTATGGTCTTCGGCAGGTTGTTCATTTAGTCTTGAATTTTTGTGGGAAAGATTGCTTTAGTTTTTCATGTGCAAGTAGGACTCAGTTTGCAGTTCCAGTGACTTTATTTTGTCAGTAAGGTAGGCAATTTATTGTTCGATAATGTCAATATGGTGGTTAGTTGAGTTCTTGGCGTGTTTGGAAGAATGAACAGTACGTGAATCTTTGACTGAGGATTACTATTCGTCGAAAATGATGACATTAATTTTGCCTTTTTCCATCGTTAAATATTTAATATACATAACATTTAAACTATCTTCGTTTTTGCCAAACAATAACATTACAAAAGATAAAATATTTTTAGCTTTATTAGTGTTGGTATGGGTGCTGATTAAAGTTTATTAATAGGTATACGTTTATAATATAAATGGATCAACAACAGTCTTTTAAATTGTCTTTGGCTGCTGCTAATCACATACAGTCATTCAACTACATCATAGATGAAGGTCTCAACAAAATTTTGGCCAGATTTACTCCCATGTAACTCAACCAGACTGATTTGGTCACAGATAATCCCAACAGCAAAACACTTAAACTTCCCTGTAACTCCATAAAAATAACATACTCTCAATTGAGATTGGGCCAGCCTTATCGATTCAGTGACCCAACTGCGCTCACTCAAGAAATTTACCCTCAGGAATGTAGACTGGGTAGCAAAACATATTGTGCAAATCTCATAGCTGAGATAACTAGAAACATCGACGGTAACGTCGACAATTTTACTGCAGATTTAGGACCGATTCCGATTATGGTACGTTCGAAGAGTTGCCATTTGAATGGATTATCCTAACAATAGTTAATCCAACTCAACGAAGATCCCAATGAATTTGGTGGTTACTTCATCGTTAATGGTAACTAAAAAATGATCAGAATGCTGATTGTACAGAAAAGAAACTATCCAGTTGCTTTTTTGAGACCTTCTTACACTAACCGAGGGCCAGGATACACCTAGTTTGCAGTACAAATGAGATGTGTCAGAGAGGATCTCTTTGCAAAAACATTCACTCTGCATTATATCTCTGACGGTAATGTTTATCTTAGAATTTTATATAAAAAACAAGAGTTTTTGTGTCCAATCATTATCATTCTCAAAGCCATCGGAGCTTTCTCAGATCGAGAGATCTATACTCGTCTTATGAAAGGAAATTACTCAGATTCAGATAGAAGTGATAAGATTGAAGTTTTGATTAGAGCTGGCAGGTCTATCGGTCTTTATACTCAAACTCAATTTTTGGAGTATTTGGGCAAAAACTTCAGACTTCTGCTAGGAATTAGTCACTCCTATACAGATAAAGAGGCAGGAGAGATCTTTGTTAGCGAGAATATCTGTGTACATCTTGATAGTCCCAAAGATAAGTTCAATACAATTTGTTTGATGATTGATAAGCTCTATGCTTTGCTCAGTGGCGACATTTCTCCATAAAATCTAGACAGCTTAGCTGTGCATTAAGTCTTATTACCTGGTCATGTCTACTCAATGATTCTTCGCTAAAAACTGGAAGATAATTTAGCTATATTGAAAGCTAAAATGCTAAAAAGTCTAGCTCAACCTAAAAACCAAAATACAAACACTAAACATTCAAATCCATCATCAATTATTTAGCTGGAGTTCCTGAAAAAGAATCTATAAAATGGAATGATTGGTAAGGCTCTTGAATATTTCCTCTCTACTGGTAATCTTAAATCCAAAACTGGATTAGATCTCATGCAAGATAAAGGTTTTTGTGTTATTGCAGATAAACTGAACAACTTGAGATTTTTATCACATTTCAGATCAATTCATAGAGGAGCTTACTTCGCTTAAATGAAAACCACTACAGTTCGTAAACTTCTACCTGAAAGTTGGGGATTTTTATGTCCTGTACATACTCCTGATGGTGGACCTTGCGGTCTTCTAAATCATATCACAATCAGTTGTTGCCCTTTAACTCACTAGCCTTACAATCCTCTTGTGCATTAAAATATTCATGATCTTTGTGTTAAACACGGTATGATTTCTCTTGACAACTTTACTTATCTTGCTGACCAAGATTGTTACCCAGTGATGATTGATGGTAGACATGCAGGTTATGTTGAACAAAAATTAGCTCAGTAACTCGTGACAGCTATGAAACACCATAAAGTTAATGGTAAAGCTATTCCCAAATAAACCTAGATAGCCTTTTTGAGAAAAGGACACTTTAAAAATACTGTTTTCCCAATGATTTATATCACAACTGCACCTGCTCGTTTCTTGCGGCCTGTAAAATATATTCCTTTTGATAAACCTTAATGGTTGACTCCTTTCGAACAAATATCAACTGACATAGATTTGCCTGAGGCTGAACATCAATAATACTCATCAACCTACTTCTTATCTATTCTCCCTCAGCATATTCCCTTCATGAACTACAACCAATCTCCTCGTAATATGTATCAGTGCCAAATGGCTAAACAGACTATGGGTACTAGTGTGTTGAACTGGGACTACCGTTTTGATAATAAATTGTACAGAATTTTGCATAGTCAGACACCTTTGGTAAGAACCAAGTACTATAATGATTTCAAGCTAGCTGATTACAACTCTGGAACAAATGCAGTCGTGGCTGTACTTTCTTATACTGGTTATGATATGGAGGACGCTATGATTATTAATAAATCTTCATACGAGATGGGTTTTGGACATGGTTGTGTTTATAAAACTGTGGAGTATGTGCTTGCTAAAGATGAGAAAAGGCCACCTAAATTCAAATTGTTTAAAGATGCTCCTTTGGAAATGCAGAAGATGTTTGAAATACCTCCCAACATTGAGGCTGATGGATTGACTAAAGTTGGTGCTCCATTGAAAAAAATGTCACCCGTGCTTATTCTCTATGAAGTTGCTAAAAAATCATTTAAAACTTTCTATAACAAATAGTCTGAAGGCTGCACCGTATAGAGTGTAATTGTTACAAGCGGAACAACAAAAGTAGCCGAGAAGATATTTATCAAGTTGAGAATAGATAGAAGACCAGTAATCGGTGATAAATTTTCATCAAGACATGGACAAAAAGGTGTGCTCTCCATGTTATGGCCCAAAATCGATATGCCTTTCACTTAAACTGGTATGACTCCTGATGTTATCATCAATCCTAATGCTTTTCCCAGTAGGATGACCATTGGTATGTTGATTTAAAGTATGGCTGCTAAATCAGCTGCTCTTGAAGGTAGTCCTGTTAAGTATGAGGCATTTTAGGTCTACTAAAATGATAATGTAGTTGACTACTTCGGAACAAAACTTCTCAATGCAGGTTTCAACTATTATGGAAACGAAACGATGTATAGTGGTACTTATGGAACTTAACTCAAAGTCGACATCTATATGGGATTGGTTTATTATCAAAGATTGAGACACATGGTGCATGATAAGAGTCAAGCACGTTCAACAGGTCCCGTGGACATTCTCACTCAACAACCTTTGAAAGGTCGTAAGAAAGGAGGAGGTATCCGTATGGGTGAGATGGAGAGAGACGCAATGTTAGCACACGGTCTATCACAAATCGTGAATGAAAGGTTGTTCCTAAGTTCAGATAGATCTCAAGGCTATGTATGTAATAAATGTGGTTTGATGGTATCTTGCTTCAAGAAGATGTAGAAACTATCTGAGTCTTCATTACAATAGGTGTTCGATGAGACTACAGTGTGCACTAACTGTAAGAGCAATGACTGCAGTTTAGTAGCTATTCCTTATGTGATGAAATATTTGATAAACTAGTTGGCAGCAATGAACATCAGGATGCGCTTCAAACTGAAAATGTGAAGACTGTGATTTATATAACTAATTTTAATACAACACTTATCGACATAATTCAACTTGTTTTCTCTTCCTCAATCTTGAGTTTAGTATGTATTTGTATTGTTTCAAATATGAGGCAAAATATAAATCCTTAAGTTTCAATCCAATCAAATATTTCTTTGCTAAACTGAACCCAAAAGTTGCTTTCTATCCTGCTTAGCATTAATTATTGCATCTCTTGCCTTTTTGTATTTGTCACGCATCTGCTGAGTTATTCTTTGCTTCGCTTGTGCACGGACTCTCTTGAACATTGGCGCATTTTTGAACATTGATGGTACAATCACAAAACGGATCTGTGATCCACGAAGGTAGACTTGTTAGACTGGCATGGATCTGCCATCTTTGTTGAACATAGTGACATCATCAAGCCTAACATTCATGGTGTCTTCTGCATCTGCGAGATAGCCTCTGAACATTTCTCCAGTTTTCATTTCGACTGTGACTATGTGATGTTTGGCTTCGTGGAGTAGTTTGACTGGTGCTCCAATCATGTGATTTTATAAGGGAAATATTATAAAATGGATTTTATACTGGCCCATTCACGATATCGTAGGCGCAAATTTCCATAAGCAATTGCCCTCTGTGATGAAATGCTTGCCAAAAATAGTAGAGATGAGGCTGCCTGGGTTCTTAAGTGTCAATGTCTTGTTCAATAAAATTTGATAGATTAGCTTTAAACTTAGGAGGAAGGCATTGCTGAATTGATGATAAAGGAAGAAGATACTAATCGATTTGCAAGAGCAGGAACTTCATTTAAAGGCACATCAAATGCTAATCCTATCATGAGACCTCTCAATTCAGGAAGAATCAATACAGGATTTCAAAGAGCAGGCACCAGTGCGGCTTCGAGAGCTGGTTCGAGAAATAACAGTATGTTGCGTACTGGTAGAGTAATGACAAAAGGAGGCGTTCCAACTACATCAAATGGTCGAGTGTTAAGATTGGCAACAGCATCTCTGGAGCAATACGGATAAAACTTCTTCGACAGTTCGAAGGCAGATCTAAAAAAGTTGGCTCAACGTCGTTCAAAAGCGCGTTTAATTTTCCAATACCTCTTTTATGTGGAGCACAATATAAAAAAGTGTCTATAGTTAGCAATTTATGCAACTGAAATGAATAATTACTAGGATCCTTGGTGGAAACTAGCGTTGGGTAAGTGTTACTACCATTTGAGTTTTTTGAAGGAGGCATAGAAACAGTTGCTTTCTTCAGTGAAGCACAACAACAATATCGATGCGTTTCTGTATCTTAGCAAAATATACGAGAAACAAGACAATGTCGAGAAATCGATCTCTATACTACAAGATGCTAAGAAAGTGCATGCTTTCTAACCTAAATTGGATATAGCTATCGGGAGAATATATGACCAAATCCACAACCTAGAAACATCCTACGAATACTATAAACAAGCATTGGCGATGGAAAATTGTAACATCGAAGCAGTGGCTAATATCGCAGCATACTGTTTCTATAAAGAACAACCTTAAGTTGCACTCAAATTGTATCAAAGGCTGATTGAACTTGGTTATTAATCTCCATAGATATGGAATAACATGGCATTGTGTTGTTTTGCCAACCATCAATACCATCTCTTCTACTCTTGCTTCGAAAGAGCCATACTTAATTCTAGAGATTAGTTTTTGCTGTTCAGTGATGTGTGGTATAATGTGGGGTATGTGTATACTTTGATGGGAGATAAAGATATGGCTTTGTAGGCTTACAAACTAGCACTAACACACCATCCTGAACATATTGAGGCATTAAACAATATTGCAGTAATTTAGGCAAGTCGAGACAAAATAGACTCAGCTATCAACTACGCTTAGAAAGCCTACCGATAGCTGATCAACTTTGAATCAGCATACAATTTATCAATCTGGTATTACAAAACAAACAATCTCTAGAAGTCACACTTCTACAACTGCTAATCTTTGAAGTTGTATCCAATCCATGCAGAATCAAAGTAGTTGCGTACGCGTTTACTGCGTAAGTTGGATACTTTGTGATTGATATTATTAGCTTCATTGGTTGATATTATAATGTATAATCATAATACTAAATCATTTAACGTTGCAATTCATGAAGAGGGCCAAATCCACCATCTGCATCAACGATCTGCAATAATCAACCCACCACAACAATCGAAACACGCTTAAATATAGCAAAATACCCTCAGTTTTACCATATACCCGATCACTATCATATCTCATCAATAATCAAAATGAAATATAAACTTACAATAAAAAAGGCAAGCATAGTGTAGATGAAAGGGTTGACTGTTTGGAAAAACAGATTGTTCAACTAGAACAGTAGATACAGAATAGTAAGGGGTTGAGCAAAAATTATGCCAAAGAACTTGCAGATTATTAAAAAATCACCAACAATATGTAGCAAATTGAAGCTGATAAAAGAAAACAAGCTGAAAAATTGTCTTAGTTGAAAAACCAATTATAAATGATTAGATAGTAGAGGTAGAGTGTACAGTTCAATGCTGATCAGAGGGTGGCAGAGAAGTAGTACTTTTAGGAGTTGATTGCCAGCTACAAGAGATAGTACGAAGATGAAAGTATCAAAGTCATGCAGTTGATAGAATTATAACAAAAAGCAGTTACCTTAACAAAAGACATCTAGGATTTATAAAATAAATTAAAAGTATCTGAGAGTAAGCTCCAAGAATGGAAAGAAGAAACTGCATTCGACCTCAATCAACATAAAATCAGAAACAATATTAAAATTGCCAGAATGGAACTGATTCGGTTGGAAGATGCATGCGATGCTCATTGCAACCACTATAAACTTAAAAGAATTAGATAACTCTGCTGCCAGTACTTCAAAATCTATGCCAAAAAGAATGGAGTTGGTTTGGAAGAGTCTGAAGAGGGAGTCGATTTATTTTTTTGCAAGGCTGGCATTGTAAATTAATTCAGGGAATTTTTGAGCGAAAGAATAATATACAATAAACCTTAATGCAGTGAATTCGACCAATACTTTGAAACCCTTCATAGTATTGAGAAGATCTACAGAAGCAACCGCAATAAAATCTGCCAGAATACTCATTCACTACAAATTTAAGAAGTGAATAGACTGAAGAAGCAGAAATAATAGAAAGTGAGTGTTTTAAATGAGACTAGATAAAATATCAAGTTGAAAAATGGATAGATCGATAAACAATTCGGGATGTAAAGTCTAGCAGTAATTGAATACCTACGCGAACGTAATAATAACAAATACGATATCAATGAGATCAAAACAAAGCTGAAGCAAAATAAAAAGGAAATGACTAGCAGGATACATAAAATCAAGTATGCGTATCATAATATGAAACATCTAGAAACAGTCATCCGCAAAGATATGCAACCCATCAATAGGTCACCCTCTTAGCCCAATCTTAACTGTCTTTGCTTGGAGATTAAAAACCAATAACAGATCTTAGCAGCGATTGACACTTAATTGCAAAAGTTAGCCACAGATAAAGATAGTTTACAGATATACATCACCAATGCAGTTTCAAAGTGGAGAGAACGAGAGTAAAAGAAAGATCATCTTAAACAGCTCTATTAGGAACTTTCACAAGCAAGTACATATTTAACTATGCAGAGCAAACCAATAATTATGCCCTTACTCGGAACGAACAGATTAAAGATTAAACCACTCCTGAATTAAAAATTATGGAGGGATCAAACTATACCAATAGATTGATTCGCAGAGATAGCATGAATTCACTACATAAAAGCAAATCAGTACTATCGATCAGCAATCCCTATAAATCCATCATGTAAAAGCAGAATAATATCTACCAACCCATTATCGAAGACTGCCAAATGATACTATCCAAACAACTCAGCAGGCACAAAAATAAACAAATTGAATTAAGTGCTACTGAGAAGAGTAAAACAGTCAAGAACAAAGTTTGTGCAGAGTCCATCAAAAAGACTATACTGTTCAATAAGAGTTAGAAAGAAAACCAATGCTAAAACAAAACAACGAGCAAAAGCAAGAGTATGTTGATGAGTCAGACCAACTATACAATCTCTGCCAAACCAAGCATCACACTATAATCGGCTAATAAGATGAAAAGAGTGGATAATCATAAGCCTAGTCTTTCAAAACTACTACTATCCAAATTCAATCGTTGAATCATTAATAAATATTTTTCGTATTCGATTCATTGTTTTATAATTATAATTAACTGATCTCGTTAGGAATGCGCTTTGCCAGCAGAGAAATACGCGAAAAGATGGCATAAAGAGGCTAATCTTCTCTGAGTGATGTCAAAAATACTACTAAGCGGAAGTATAAAGAAGTGCTGAACTTCATGAAGGAGTGGAGTGAAGATCTCATGGAAAGAGAAAATGAACTGCATTAGCAAAGATAGTTATTCTCTACTACTCCATCGCAAAAAGATAATCCGAATTTAAGCTATTCTAGTTTAGACATCGATCAACTCATAAAAGAGTAATTCTACAAAAAGGTTTAAAGTTTATACATGAAACAGTTGGTGATAGCTGATCTAAGTCAAAATGAATTGAGTCAGAATCTTTCAGAATAGAACAGTCTTAATCATTCCCATCATAGCAATAACACCTTTGCCTAAGAATAGTACAGAACAAGCAGATAGGACAAAGAAATGGTTAATAGTAATATGAGAATTTGTGATGCATGAGGATTTATATTTGCTATGATTACACATCATTCATTAATTCCCGCCAACCTGCAGGATTTTCTTGCTTTTCTTCTTCATATTCTTGGGCAACTCAATATTTTACTTGTCCTCTCTTCGTCGCCTACTCGTAGAACTGTTGCCTACTAATTTGAGGTTCTTCTTATCGTTTGAGACTGGACTCTTTAAGCTAAGCAATTGAGACAGAGGATTCGATATGTTCTGTTTTGACTCATTGATGAGATTGTGTTTTGATTCGTTGATAAGATCAAGTTTGGATTATTTTTTATTCTTCTTGAAGGAAGTCATACATTATTTCTTCCCTTTTACTTCAATGTTATCGAAATGATCGTTTAGTCCTTGTGATAAGTCCGAAACAACTTTTATATGCTATTTTCTTTTACGGCTGAACTGTTACATGCGCATTGATTAGTCAATAACAGAAGTGAGTGAAAAACTTAGCAGATGGCTATCATTAGCTGCATTGGAGTCCACTTCTTGGATAACTTTATTTTCAGCAAAGATATCTTCTGAATCTGTGAATTTGAATCTATTTGAAGCAAAAGGTTCAATTTCGAGCATCTTGCTGTTATTACTAAGAGCAAGGTGGTCAGTTTTGCTTTTGTCTGTTTATCTGAAAAAGTAGAGATCGTTCTAGAGATCTCTATTCCTTCTCTTCTATTTTTCAAGTTATAGGCGAGTTGTGTTTAATTATTGCTTTAGATCACTGATCTAAAGTTTGTATTCCTCTTATTTCTGGTTATTCTATTCTATTTTGTTTTTGAGAGTGCTATTTTCCATTTTCGTTTGGATGATCTCTTACTGATTTTTCATTTTTTATTGAATTAGTTCTTTATAGGCTTACTTCAACATCCTATACTCTTACTTCAGATCTTGGATTGAACTCATTATGTTTTGGGTGTTTGTATTGTTGTTCACTACTGATTTCTGCTTCTTTTTAGTATTTGAACTGCTCAGCTGATTGTTTTACATTAACTGATTCCTTCTGCGTTTGATTTACTATGAAATTTTGGAGGGAGATTACTGTTTGGAAGACTTTAGGATATTGTTGGAGTGACAAAGATGTTCTAGCATGGAAGGTATGCGTTGGTTTCTGCCTGAGGGACTGCGTTGGTTACGGAGAGAAGGACTGCGACATTTGGTGAAGAGATCGGGTTTGATAGAGTTGGATTGTGGGGATAATAGGGCCTGCATGTTAATAATCTAGCTGTTAAACACTATAATTTATAAAGCATGATTATATTCTTTTATTTCGATAAGAATCGGAGGCAAAGTGAAGATTAATATCTGTTATTTGATTTATTGTTTATATGAGAAGTGTCTTGGAGTGGAGTAGCAATTAATTTATATTGAAAATATTAGGATATGAGTGTTAGATTGTCCTCCATTTTCAGCAATATACCTCAGTAAGAGTTTAACACAGCCATCACAGCTGGTCTTCTGCTTGCCGCAGCCGCATCCATCTTCTACTTCTTTTTCGGTCGACTCTACTCTCTTCCGGAACTGTTGTCTATCACCCTAAAGAACCCTACTTGTAACAACATAATAATACAGCATCTTCATCTCGAAATTCGCTTATAGTTATTGCAGGTTTTGTATTCTTTTCTGCTTTTCTACGTACTCTCTACCATGAACATATTAATAGTTATTTCCCCTTTGATAACGATCTATACCTCAAAAAAATATCGACCTTGAGGCTCATTATTTCGGGAGTTTTGGTGGGACTAGGCTCACAGTTTGCTATCAATGAGAATTAGAATACAGGTTTTATGGGTATACATCGCTTCACGATTAACTCAGTCATCTACTTGTTCACTTATTTCGGTGTTACTATACTCACAGTTACATACAAATTAGCATAGTACATCCCCAAAACTCCAAGAATCATTGAAATTGCCAATAAACAGTTACCCCGCAACATTTCTTTTGATTCCTATCTGCTCGTCACCCTGCTTACACCTTTCATCTGCTTTTTGATCTCATCAAGAAAATCATTGAAAGGGATGATTGAGTCACTGCTACATTTTGGAGTCGGGATAATTTCAGCTGGATTTTTTATGTTGCTGGGTTGGAGCACCATCCAGAATACTCTTTCTAAATTTAGTTTTAGCAAAAATTGGACTGGTTAATCATTGGTTTCGATTGCAGTTTCGGCCTTGGTCTTCTCAGTTGTGCACCTTATTGTTAGATATGGATTGTAAATGTAGATTTATTTAGTAAAAAGCCTCTCTTTAGCAACGAGCTGATGGATAAAAAAATGAATCTCAGTTTGAAATGTTTGTTCGGACACATTCTTGTTGGTCTTGGCTTTGGAATGGGAGGTTTACTCTTTGAATCATTTTTACTGACAGTTCCATCATCAGAAATTAGAATCGCCGTTTTCTGGGGACTCCCTTGTGTGTTCGCAATGAAATCAGTCCAAGTTTTGTCACAGAAATCTGAGCTACCACCTGTAGCAGTCTAGGAGGCAAAGGAGTGAGTGAAGTAGTAGTAGTGATTATTCTATTTTAAGATAAACTATAGAAATCATGAAATATTTTATTAGACGACTGCAGTTGCAATTGTGTAGTCGTCTTGACAAGAGAAGTACACATGGCATCGAGATATTTGAAGCTCCAATTGCAATCTTTCATTCTAATCACCTTCAAAATGAACTGAGTATTTGCCTGAGTAGAGCGGGTGTTACCTTTGGATTTATCATCAATGTAAATTTAATTGAAGACTAACTATTTGCGACCGATGGCTTTGTTGAGTGCCTCTTTGATAGCCCATCTGGAGGCAAGATATGAAATTTTTTCATCATCTAGGTGGATGTTAAAGTATTTCTATAGTTATTTGGGGTGCAAAAACTTCTTGATGAACCGTTCTGCGTAGCTTTTGTTGACTGCATTTTTTATTTTTGAATTTTTGACGAGATCGATTCCTATCCCTAGTATTTTCATATTATATATAGATATCTTGCGTTTTAGTCTAAGATAATCATAATTAAATTAAAGAATGAAATAAAAATAACAAACTTAGCTAGTCCAAAAGAGAAATATTAAAGCTCTGCTTTGCCAGATCTCACCTGTCTATAAAAATAAGATAGCAACCATACAAACGATAGGAGTTTCGTTATAGAAATACACTAAAAATGATCATCTCGATATTGTTCTGTTCCCTGAAATGGCCTTCACAGGATACAATTTCGCAAATGCAGCCGATGCACTGCCCTTCTCCGTCAAACAAAATTCAGGAGAAGATTTTGAGTTTGCACGATCTATTGCAGTTAGGGG
>Ga0194117_10002362_pt1 | contig 20235 bp, 19 predicted proteins | sample TA2MahsurfametaG_FD_160579 | JGI IMG/M metagenome (GOLD analysis project Ga0194117, IMG submission 160579) | Freshwater microbial communities from Lake Tanganyika, Tanzania - TA2015009 Mahale N1 surface | ecosystem: Environmental > Aquatic > Freshwater > Lake | place: Tanzania: Lake Tanganyika...
GAGCAGGGGCGGGGGGAGTAGGGGCGGTGGGAGTCGTAGACGATCCCCTCATACCCACTCAGCGCGAAATGTTCGTCCTTATTCAGGAACTCGCAGCGAAATATAATAAGGTGAAGGATGAACTTGATGTAATGAAACAGTGGGCGAAGATGGTCGGGCGGCGTATTGGAAGCGGATCAGCAGCGGCGGGAGTCATGGCCGGCCTCGATTTCACATCGATCACGCGTCAAAAACGACAAAATATAGAAGTGATTCTAAATGAAGAAGACGATGAACACCCCGATCTCGCAGAAGCACGGCCCAGTTTCACGGAATGGCTTACCTCTCCCGCACTCACACTTACCGAGACCGATTTACATGTCGTATTCAAAGAAGACCTCGTCGCGGGAATCACCGCTGCTATCCTCCGTGTATTGTCCGGATATACGGCGGAATCGGGCAGGTCCCACCTTGCCCCCTTCAAACTGGCGGATATAAAACAGGGGGCATTTTATATTTTCGACACGGCGTTCAAGGTGGCCGCTGCCGCACCCGCTGAAATTGGCCCAGACCCCCCAACGCGACGATGGCGCGCAATCGAACCATGCGAATTTCAGTTGATGGTGCGGACATTTCATAAACTGTTATTCAAAGAGTTCAAGAAATGGCAGGATTCGAATTGGGAGGAGCAGCGCGAATTGACGAAACAGAGGCAGAAGGCGGCGTCGTCGTATCAACAAATGATGGCGTCATGTGATGGGATGTATTCGATACCGTCGGGGGCGGCGGGGGGGGGGGGGGGGGGGGGGGCGGATGATATCGCACAAGAAGAGCCAAGAACTCCGGTTGGGGGCGATACTGTTTTGTCGGAAGATTTCGCTACGCTTTACAATAAATACGCGGATAAGATGATGGGGGGTGCTTTGTCGGATGAGGCGATTGTCACGAAGGTGCGGGCGAAATTGTGGAAGGATATGAAGGCGTGGCGGCTGTGATGAGGGGGGTCCGCCCACCTCAGCGACGGGGTGGCTCAAGTGGCGTACCCATGTAACCTGCATTTGTTGCGCGGTAGTGGTATTTTTACTATATTACATTCCGTTTCTCTTCAATCTCTCGAGAATGTCGTTGATGATAGATTGTTGGGCGGCGACGGTGGCCTCCAATTCCGCAATCCGCGCTTTGTCCGCCTGCTGTTGGCGGTCGACTTCTTGGAGGGCGGCGGTGGCGACGGTGAAAATAGAATTCTTGTCAAGGTTATGGAAATCGTGAACCTCTTGCCCGTAGATGAATACATTATTTTTATATTCTTCAACTGTTGAAAATTTATACTCTTTATCGCATTTTACACGAATTGTCTTTTCATCAATGTGTTTTATTACTGTGCATATGTACTCTTTATTCTCATAATCATAAAGTTTTATCTTATAATTTGATATTTCATTTCCGCTAGTATCTAATACCTTTTCAAGCTTGAATTCAGTTTTGGTTGAGATATCATAGATATGGTTTGCTTGATCAATTATGAAGATATCTCCATTAGAGAAAATATTGGGGATGTAATCTTTAACTATGTTAGATGAATAGGTAATAACATCTTCTACATCTTGTGCAATAAAACCGTATATATCTTGATTTCCATTTGTGATATCAATATAATTGTATATCTTTGGTTGTATTTGTCTAATCTGTGATAATGCGGTTGTACCATCAATATCTCTGATATTTGTTTTGATACGCTTATCTGATGATACCCAAATGTAGTTAGTTCTTACCCAAATGTCTCCATCGCATATAATTCCCATATTATAAGTACCTCCGCCTGTCCACCGCGAGGTCCAAGTTCCTACATTAGCCGCGTAAGAGTAAAAGTTGATGGAGTATCCTGCTAGGTTGAAAGATCTGCTGTTGGCTACGTGTAATGTGGCTTGAGGATTTATTGTCCCGATTCCAACCTCGCCATATGCTGTGATTCTCATTCGCTCAGCATTATTTGTTCCAAAACGCAGAGAACCATTATTTTTGTTCAATACATAAGAATTTGCTGTTCCGTAGTCCATTCCTATTACAAAATCCTCGTTGGTGTGGGTTCTTAGTGTAATAATTGGTCCATATCCCCATCCTTGGTCTTTAATATATAGCATCGTATCTGTTGGTATATCGTTGAAATAACCTGCACCACCGTTTATAGTAAATTTGTAACTTGGTGTTCTTAAAGCATACTCAGCATTTATTGCATTCGTCGCATTCCCATTAAAAGTTGTAGCAGTCAAGCTATTAGAACTCGGATTATAATATAATTCCCCGTCATTATTCAGGGTTGCTCTTCCAGAAGTTGCCGTTGTAAATAGTATACGGTAATTAGTATTCGTATTTGCTGCGTCCGCAACCGTAGGGTTATTCACTATACTACCACTGGTTAAAATGGTATCCACATAAGATTTGGTAGCAGCATCTTGGGCAATCGTAGGATTTACCAAATTAACGATTTTGCCTGAAGAACTCATATCCAAATTTCCGGTTATTTTGGCCGCACCCGCTACATCTAACCGAACTGTCGGATTCGTCGTCGTGAGACCTATTCCAACATTCCCGCTTCCATCGATAATCATGCGTTCGCCATTCGCTGTGTTGAATCGTATCGAATTACTATAACGATTGTTCGTCGATGATGTATTATCTCCGGTCAGATCAATACAGCTTTTTGCCGGAGTTTGCGCTGTCAACCTAAGAAACCCAGAATTCTCTAACTCATTAACGCCGCGGATTTCATTCGTGCTTTGTGAAAGTGATGGAATTAACGCCGCCGAGTCAATCGCGCGAGAAATTAATTTAATACGCGGATTATCGGTATATGATGTAACTGTGCTGCTCATGTGTGTCGTTCCGTTAATATCCAGGTTCGATTTCACCGATCCATGCGTTGAAGTGTCAGCGAAGTTATTGCCGATACTCACCGCGCCATTCAGATTCGCACGTCCTATCACCGAAAAATCACCCGCCGAATTAATCACGATCGAGTTGCTTTGTGGATTAGTTGTTCCAGTCTGAAATGTGATGAAATTTGGTGCTGTAATGCTTAACCCACCAGACGTATCCGTGAGATTGAGTGCGGTTGCCGTCGCACCTTGAACACCGCGATGATACATTCCTGGATAGGTCGTCGTCGTCGGCGCCGTTGTTGCCTGATTGAATAACACCATCGCAGATGACGCAGTTTTTGATGGATTTGCCGCTGGATGTGTCCCCACCATCACGTTTCCGCTTACATGAAGCATACGGTTTAGACCGCTTTGACCTACGGCGGTCATTTCGCTCGACGTCATGCCACCTACGCCAACCGAACCATCCGAATTTACAATACAAAACCGGTCTCCGGCAGAAATATTTCCGGTTGTCAGGTCAAACTTCATACCAACCTTCCCGGAATTTTTATCATTATTGTGTAAATTGATGTTGGCGGTAGGCGGATTTGTATCCATCTCGTGAATAATTTTAATCCCGTGGGTGATATCAGCGACTGTTGCTGGCGAATTCGTCGTGCCTCCTCCTATTGTATCCTTTCCTGAAGCAAGAACGACGTAACTTCCGTTGGATTCGCCGCCTTTTACGAATGTGCGCGGGCGTGTGGTGGGGCCGCTAATCGACGGGTCTTCCACGTAAAAAGAGGAATGGATCGACCGACATGCGAGGTCATTCATTACAACCGTCCCCGTTGTTGCGTCGGATACGTTTGTTGTATAGCCGTTCGCCATATACCGAAAATTGCCGGATCCCCCGAAGTTGCCATTTGGATCGGTCTCTCCTCCTGGCGCAGGATTTGTCCTGTATTGAACGGAAAACTGCGTCCCGACCGCGTTGGCATGCCCCGCGGGTCCAGTTGGTCCAGTTGCTCCTTTAAATCCTTCTGGGCCTCTTGGTCCAGTATTACCGGTTGGACCTGGGATTCCTGTTGGACCAAACGGGCCAGTTGATCCGGGTAGACCATTTGCTCCAGCGGGGCCGAGTGGGCCTGTTCTTCCTTGTGGTCCAATCTGTCCAACAGCGCCGAATGTGGTCTGAAGATATGAATACGTGGTTTCAGACGTGGATAGATTCGTCTGATAATACAATAAAACATTCGCAGATTGATTCGCGAGTTTCGTATTCTTTGCGTAAATTTGGAGCTGAACATAAACATTATCTGAATTTCCGCTTGCGTCTTTCAGTGTGACAAAATCAACGGGCATTTGGATTTTGTATAGTTTCTTCGCGGTGCTTGTAATAATTGCGCCGGTCGCGCTATCGGTAGTAGAATCAAGCACATTTTGAGTATTACCAAGATCCCAGCTTCGTCCTATATATTTGATATGGTCCGGAAGATATGCTGCGCGTGGAGGATAATATCCGGAATCGCCGCCTTCTTTGGTTTCGATAATCAAACTGTCAGGTGATGGCTGATTCGATGTTCCGGTTATCATGAAAACCGCCGCATATAATGATACTTGATTCGCGTCGGAGTTAGAAGGAACCGCCGCGTAGATATTGAGCACCCATACACCACTTGGAATCCACGCTAAAACGGATACTTTCTCTGCTGTATTCCAGAACCGTGAAACCGGTATCGTTTTATTTATATTACCGTATGTCGCACTTACGGAAATTGGCCCTACCGTTCGCATCGTGCTTTGAATCGGCGTCTGTGAAAGATTGTATGAGTCAATAATGAGTTCATTCGATACGGAATCGCCGTCGGGATTGAGCCATAAAATCGTGCCGTTCGATCCTTGAATTCCTTGAGAACCGGCGACACCTTGTTCGCCTTTTTCGCCGATCGGACCAATCGGGCCAGTCGCACCAGCAACGCCATTTGCGCCAGTCGCTCCTCTCGCGCCGTTTGCGCCTGTCGGTCCAAGAACACCCACGAAGCTACCTGTTGGGCCAACCGGTCCAGTTACACCTGTTGGTCCAGTATCACCTGCGTTTCCTGGATCACCGGCCAATCCAATACCAGGCGGACCTTCTGGCCCCGTCGGTCCAATCTGTTGTTGTTGTTGTTGAATCGCTTGAATCGTTCGGTCCACATAATACTTCGTTGCGACATCTTGATCGAGAACGGGATCGCGCACATTTCGAACGCGGTTAATCGGGGCGGCTACACCCGGTCCACCCGACATATCAATATCACCGTTGATAAAAATCACACCTGCGTTATTTCCTATTCGAAATGTTGTATTTCCTGTATTGTAAGAGACGTCGGTTGACCCACCGAATGTAGTTCCGCCCATCGCCGCGTCCGTTGTTCTAACATAATTTTGGGTTCCTGTTCGTGAAAATCCGCCAATCCTCTTCCAATTATTATTGCCATTGTTGGACATGAATCGAGTCGGTTTATTATATACGACGCTTTACTTGGTGCGTGATATATAATAACTATCAAAAATAAATCACGCAAAATGACGCGAAATTACGTTATTGTCGTAGGCGCCGCCGTCTCAATTTCTTTGTTCGATCATGCGATTCTTTCTTACTGCTTGGACGTGGACGTGGACGTTGACGTTGACGTTGACCTGGAGGTAATAACCCTAAATCAGCGGGGCTTATTAACACGTTATTGAATATCGCCGATTCATCATGTTTTCGGTCTTTCATTTTATCGTCATCGTGGTAATGGTGCTGACGGCGATGATGTGCTTGTAACTCTTTCGGCATCTTTCCATCTAAATACATATCAACCATTTCTTTCCCGATTGGTATCTCACGAGCAAGTTGTTCTTTTGTATATTTACGTTCAATCACTGGTTCATCATCTTGTTGTGTTTTCGTTATAAGTGTATTTCCATCAAATATCATACTTGACATGAATCGATGACTTTCTATTATGGGTTGTTCTGTTGTATCGTCGGCAACGATTTCGTATTTTTTAATGGTTTGTGTGCGACGGCGTGGTTTCATGTTACTATTACGTTTTTTACTCTTTCGTGTAGCAGCGCGCATCGTTGTATGTGCGATAATTATTGTGTATATATATTACAAACACAATAATGAAGTTCGTAGTATTGGATGATATGAAATACGTGGCGGGGGATGCAGCCGCAGAGGCAACACACGACGATCATCATAATAAAAAGGTTCATCGAGATTCATCGCAACATACGTACGCAGATCGATATCATTATTTAGATGAGTTATTGGAGAAGACATTTATCACCGATTATTTCATGGTCCGGAACGACGGACGGACCGACAGTGACAAAGTGAAGCACTGATGAATAAATATAATCCATCGTGCTATATATAGGCGAATCATGATTATTCAAGATATAATCGTATTGGCGGTGATTATTTTGGCGCTTGATGCCGTATTTTTATACACCGCAAAAGACCTTTTTGCTCGACAGGTCATGATTGTCCAAGGAACCGCTATGAAGGTGAATATTCCTAGTGCGGTGGTATGTTATGCTTTAATCGTAGTCGGATTGTATTATTTCGTGTTGCGGCACATCATAGTTCCTAACGCTACATCTGCCGCCGCCGCAATCCAAACCATGCGGCTCAACGACGGAATCAAGACCGCATTTTTCCTCGGTATTCTCGTATATGGTGTATATGAGACGACGACACTCGCCATTCTGCGTAACTGGAGTCCGATGACCGCGCTCATCGATATAACATGGGGTGGATCCTTGTTCGCTCTCTCGGCGTATCTATTTTACAAGTATAAGTCGTTGGTGTATTAGCAAAGAAATCGTTGGATTGTGCTAGTGCTACTGCTAGTATTGTTCGTAATGTTCGTAATCTCTCGGCAACTCGTAATAATACTTGTATACATCATCAATTGATATATGAACTGTATTATGTTATATATGAATAAACATACTCCAATTTTGTCTATTTTTGGGCAACCCGAAAACCATGTGATCAGCGATCCATCTCTCGTAAAATACGGCGACACAAAGAGATTTGCGTAATGACGTATGCCGGTCGAGTTGTCATGTGTGGGTGGAATGTCGTCAAACCGAATATACTGCGTTGTTCCGTCTGAACTTGTAATCATGCCAATTTCGCCGATATCTGTATGTCGTTTTTCGATTGTATCGAATTCTTTTTCCACCTGTGCTTGAATATAATCTCGACCCCATGATGAGTTATAAAAACTCGGTTTGAATGCTTGTCTTCCACCGAACGTATAAACCGGTTGATGTGATTCATGGTCATGGCTCGGTATCGAACGATAAATGTGTCCGTGTTCGTGTCCGTGTCCGTGTCTGTGGTATTGTCGGTCCGTCCTTTCCAAATGTTCGAGAGGTTGCTCTTGCTGTTGTGGCAACGCGTCTTGTTTTGACCCGAACCAACAAGTCACACACCTCGTTCGAAAATCGTTTATTTTATTCATGATTTCTTTCGTGTTGGCGGTGCTGCTGTCGTCGTTTTGTAACGATAATACTACAAAAATGAAAATTATCGCATTACTTGAAATGTCGATTAGTCCAAAGAGGTATGTATAATCTACAATAATATATTTGATATATAGTATGTCACAAATCATCTCAAGTAATATTGATACGCATTCCAGTTTTAAATATATCGGCTTATCTTGAAATATCGTAAAATATACGGTTCCCATTAATCTTATTACTGCGGTATTATGATACACCGGTGGTTGTGGGCTAGGATATGCGAGTGACGCCATACATAATAATTGTAAAAACCCGAATCCGATCGATGAATGAACTCGGTAGGGATGCTCCATCCTGTCGCGGTTCGTATCTAATTATATTTTCTCGTGATATATTTTTATGTCGTATCTTATCTCACGATAATCGATATAAGAATAATATGTGGTGTAAGATGTAAGAATGCCGTTGTGTTTGTATGGATCATCACCAATTAGGAACACGAACAACCGATGATGAACTTCAGGCTTTTTATGCGATGATCGTGTTTTTGGTTTGTGTTGTATGTGCGAAAGAACCGGAATTCAGTTGTGAATATTGTGATAAGGTGTATAAGCAAGAGGGGCGGTATCATGCGCATCTTGCGAAATGTAAAGTGAAGGTGGATACTGGTTCTGGGTGGTCGTTGTCGTCGTCGTCGTTGTCGTCGTCGTCTGAAATTTCTGAATTATTGCGACAGAATCGAGAGATGATGGTGTTACTTCAAAAACAGCAGGAAACAATACAGGCATTAGTTTCACAGTTGGTTGCTCCCGTAGATAAAAGGAATATAGAATGATTTTCGTATATAGGAGTAAATATAGAGAGATGCTTTCGTGTTCGTTATGTGGAAAGACATATAAACATCAGGGAGGATTAAATAATCATATCAAACGTTGCGGGGTAGGTGCGGCGTCGGGGGCGGCTGTGAAAAATAGTAGTGGAACGGCTGCGCCAGATAGCGATGATATAACGAAAAGTCCGTTTTTTACGATACCACTTACTAGTTTTAAACCTACCGCGAATTTCACGAAGGAGGATCTTGAAGAATTAGAGAGACGTAAACAAGCACGATTACAAGCGATTCTTAAATCTCAGGAGGAAGAAAAAAAAAAAAAGGCGGAGGCGGCAGCAACGGCGGCAGCGGCAGCGGCAGCGGCAGCGGCACCGGCAGCGGGGGCAGCACCAACTAGCACAAATACGGTCGTAACAAATAATACATCGAATACTGGGAATGAAGAACATAATGCGTCATTCAATATTAAATATGTAAAACGTTCAGAAGAGACACAAGATGTTGTTCAGGCAGTTGTTACGGCAGCCAAGGAGTATTGTAAAGGGCGAATTATTCTAACAAGTGATGAACCTGCGCCTGGAGGGGGTCCACTGACAGGAATAAGCACGAGTGTAAATGAAGACGGCACTACTGTGTATAATCATCCGACACGCACAATATCGATTATTGAGACACCACCTGAAGAAGTCAGTCCAGAAGAAGAACACGAAATTATTCTTGAGAAAATGACATACTTGATTCTCTCGCTCATTCAAAATAATAATAAACTTAAGAAGGAGAATTATATTTTACGATCGATTGTGGCTAGAATCGATCCGGCGTGTTTTGAAGATGATGATGATGAATGAAATGGAATCGCGAGAGGCAGCGTAGCGGAATGGAATCGCGAGCGGGTGGAATTAGTATTTGAATTATAATGACGCATTTTGGGTCATTATGATTAAATTGAAATCATACGTCGTCTATGTGATGAATATATCATCGTCGGATTCACTCGCATTCAACCATGGATTATAGCGACTACACTGTCGAACATTCGTTTCCAAAACTATACGCGCAGGACAAAAACGGAAAAATAAAAGTATGGACCGCGGCGGTCATTCAGAGTTCGGCCTCGGCCTCGGGCGCTGTCGCGTCGCGTATTACGCATGGATATATCAACGGAAAGCAGCAGGTGGCGTTTCGACAGTGTGAAGCCGGTAAAAATATCGGTCGTTCCAACGAAACTACGCCTCTCGAGCAGTGTATTTCCGAAACTCGGCGCAAATGGCTCGACAAAAAAGAGAAGGAGGCATATACCGAGAACAAACCCGCGGATTATGGTGAAGGATACGGCGATATTTCGGGGAATGACTTCGACGGCGGCGACGGTGGTGGTGATGGGGTGGAGGACGACGGCGACAACGCTTCATTCACGCGACCATTCCTTCCGATGCTCGCGCAAACGTTCGACCCAGCGGACCTTGAGGCCGGCTCTAAAAAGAAAAGGGTCATCAAATTCCCCTGTTTCGTCCAGCCTAAGTTGGATGGATTACGTTGTGTATCGTATGCGACACGCGCAGAAAATGAGTTTGTTGTGTGCCTTCAATCGCGCACCGGTGCCTTCTTTACGGGTCTTCCCCATATTGCCGCAGCACTTCGCCCTTATCTCTCGCAACATCCGAGTATTGTCATCGACGGCGAGTTATACACCGACCAAATGCCGTTTGAAGAACTCGCTGGACTCATCAAAAAGAAGAAAATAACGACCGCGGATATCGAACGACTAAAAAAAGTGAAATATCACGTCTATGATATCTACGACCATATGCGGCATGATATGCCGTTTGTCGAGAGAATCGACTTGCTCTCTGCCGCGGTTCGGCGTTGTGGGTGTGTCGCCAACGATACACATTCGGCGTCGGCGTCGTCGTTGTCGGGGGTGGTGTCCGGGGGGCGTGTCCTGCGAAGTAATACGGAGGCAGGGGCGGCATCAGCGGCGGCGACATCGGTCGTCGTTCTTGTTCGCACCGAAAAAATCGCGGTGCTGTCCGAGTTTCGTCGGTTGTTTGCCGAGTTCGTGGAGTCGGGGTATGAAGGCATCATGTTGCGAAACGCAGCGGGTGTGTATCGTGCCAATTATCGAAGTAATGATCTTCAGAAATACAAGGAATTCATGGAAGACGAGTATCGGATCATCGGTTTCACACAGGGTGAAGGTCGTGATGCGGGGGCGGTCATTTGGTTGTGCGAGACAGCTGATGGTAAGGATTTCACGGTTCGTCCGCGCGGGACTATGGAGCAAAGACGCGCATGGTTCAGCAATGGAGAATCGTATATCGGTAAGAACTTGACGGTGGTATATCAGGAACTGACGGAGGAAGGTAAGCCGAGATTTCCGGTAGGCAAGGCGGTGAGGGATGGGTATTAGAATGGTCTGGGTGTGGAATAAATTGTGTGGAGTTGTATTATTTTTATTAGGTTGATTACTTTTGTTGAAAGAACATACCACCAATGAACAATTACATAATGGATGATACCCTATGAATGGCAAGGGGTGTTTGGTTTTTGATGTTTAAAATCTCCAGCGTAAATGAAGAATTGCACATAAAACAAAATGAGGTTTTTTTCCAAACGAGTAGGTTTTAAATCGTGAAAATCTTAAAAATACGATTTAGAGCATAATGCTCTCATTCATATATTATACCATATTTTTTCCTTACTGAAACTTTTCCTATCCACCCATTCCGACCTTTCCTCGCCGCGTCCAAAAAGTGACATTTTTTTCGCCAGGTATTTTAGGAAACCGCCATGAGTATGCCAAATTATCTCAGTCACAGTTACGCATTTCGATGTGATGTTTGCCACTTTGTAACAGATAACAAAAGGGACTACCGCCGACACACAGATTCTATGAAGCATAAAAAAATGATGAATGCCTACACTTTACATCTTAAACGCCCTGTCAACGTAAAAGTGACCCAGCCCGATACGAATGTGATAATTTCATCATGGAAACCCGCACCCCCCGCACCACCACCATCCGTCCAACATGCTTTTATTTTTGATAAGCGGATTTATAAATATTGTGAAAAGTGTGGTCAGAAATATTGTAGCAAAAGCGGACTATGGAAGCATCGCAAAATATGTGATGGTGCTGGGTTTATTCCGGATGTATCTGACGCTACGAATTCCACAGCAGCTCATGTATTGTCGAATTCAACCGCGTCGGGAGCAGGAGCAGCAGGAGCAGCAGGAGCAGAAGCAGACCTAGACATGAAAATTATCATGATGGATATGTTGAAGAACAACCAAGAATTTCAACATAAACTCATAGAGATGCTGTATAATCAACAAAACACGATTGTTGCGAGTGCTACCGCTGCGGCCTCTGCTGCTGCTGCGGCTTGTGCCTCTGCTTCTGCGTCAGCAGCATCTGCATCAGCATCTGTTGCCTCTGCTGTTTCAGAAACTACAACCGTTGTGCCAATTTCGAATACGAACAATTACAACGCACCAATCAACAGTAACAACAACAGTAACAACAACAATAATACATTCAAACTAAAAATCTTCTTGAATGAGCACTGTAAAGACGCGATGAATATCACCGATTTTGCGAAGTCTATCAATTTGAAAGAGACCGACTTGGATGAATTTGGTCGAATGGGGTATGTGAAAGGTATGTCGAAACTCTTCATCGACAGTTTGAATAACACAGATGTGTGTAAGCGCCCGATCCATTGTAGTGACGCACGCCGAGAGACGCTTTATGTGAAGGATGCCGATAAGTGGGAACGCGAAGACGCGGTGAATACCAAAATAACGAAAGCTGTTCGCGTCGTTGAGCATAAGAATATTTGCTTGGTAAATGAATGGGCCAAACAGAACCCGAAATGCGAAGATAGTTCAACGTATGAAAACGCGCAGTATATCAATATGTCACGCGCAGTATTAGACGGCGATGATAAGAATATCGCCAAGGTCATTAAGATGGTTGCGAAGGAGGTTGTGATCGATAAATCACCATAACATCATACATACATAAACGTATCTACGTATGATGGAATTGACTCGACTCGACTCGAATCAACTTCGAGATAATATGTCATCCCCCACCAACCAAAAATCCGCAGGTCGGTGCCAAAACCGTTTATAATAAACCACGCCATTCGATAAAAATGCGGCGCAGTAACTAAACGACGACCCAGAACAAATGAGCGCATCCGCGAAAACCATACCGTGAAAGGTAGGTAATACATCGCCGTTCAAGTGAAGTTCGGTGTCGTCCTTTCCGCAATATGTTTGTTGAAACACGGATTCGGTATCCTCGGCGGTCGTCTGTGAATAAATATGAAACCGAAGTGGACGTTTGTCTGTAGCGGTGGCGGTAGCACGAATATGATTCATCAGCCCGATAAAATACGAGTGCGGTGTGTCAGCACCAGCCATACGATTATCATGTTTATTGAATCGCCGAATTTGAACCGCGACGTTATAATACTGAGGGTCAAATGGCGTGGATTTACCTTCATAAAACATCGCCTTGACGTCTTTCATCGTCTGACTTTTCAACAAACGAGTGAGATTTGCTTCAACGAATGGATAGGTTATAACATTCGATATATTATTTACTTCTCTCGGAGATACATTCGAAGGGAGTGGAAAATGACTGCGCAGATTCATATACCGCACCAATCTCTCGGTGAATTCAGGGTCTTTCGTATAATTATGCTCGAAACTCGCGATGTTTGGAAACACATATCTGTGATTGTTGGTGTTGTTGTATACATAAAGAATATCCGCAATTATGTTTTGGAATTGCGCACCGAAACCGTCGGTTCTTGGCGCGGTTGTGTAATAATGCTGACTCATTTACTGAACGTCGAATTAACTTTGTTTTATGTATATTTTCCTCGAAAGCTCTATATATTTTTTATTGACGAATGTTGGGTCGCTCGTGTTTGAATGACGAATCAGCATGAAGCCCTGAGATTCCATATAGGAAATGATGTTGGGCGCCGAGCATTCGTCCGCACCGATATATTGATTCCCGTCGCCTTCGGCGGTAACATACACAACACGATCTCTTAGGTATGACCCAGCGCTCTTCAATATATTCAGATCTGAGCCTTGTGCGTCGATTTTTACGTAGTCGATATACTCAAATCGGTCCCATGGAAAGCCATCGAAGAACATTTTGAGAGAATAAACGGGGACATTAATAACATCTTTGATTTTTCCCAGACGTGTTTCATCATTCGGATAAAGGCTCGATGTTCCGCAATCGTTGGTGCTAACATAAAACTTCATGGTAGTTGGCTCGATGACGTTGCTTAATGCGCACTGTTGAATCACGAAGCGGCCTTCTTCGATGTATCGGTATTGAAGACAATCGCCATGACTGTGATGTTGTTTTTGGTTGTTTTTGTTGATGATGCACGCAATACTCGCCGGATTCGGCTCAAACCCAAAAACCATCAGACCGGCGTCTTCGCGCGAGAGCCACGATTGCGATTGAGGCGCATTATACGAGAGACCGATATCGAGCTTTACGTGCGAGCATGAATCGGGTATGGAATAGTTGAACATACGTCTTTGTAAATGTTATAATACATCGATTTATTATAATAGTTCGGGTTATTACGAAATTTCGGATTATTTCGAAAATAAAAATGTGGGTTTTATGATATATCACATGGATATTCGAGATCAGTATAATAATTCGATTGATGTCGCTAGAGTAGAGAGACCCGAGCAGGATTTAGTAAATCAATATATCCAAGAAAATGATATCGTATTTGAACTTGGTGCGAGATATGGCTCAGTCTCGTGTGTAATTAATTCTAAATTAAATTGTAAAACAAATCAAGTTTCTATAGAACCAGATGACCGGGTATGGAATGCGCTAGAACGTAACAAAATGGCCAACAATTGTGGGTTTCATATTGTAAAGGGGTTTGTTTCGGAAAAAAAACTAGGTTTGACAAATTTAGATGAATGTATGGGAGGATATGGCGCAACGTTTATTGAACAAGAGTCAAATATACCTTCATATACTATGGCAGAAATACACAATAAATATAATCTAAAATTTAATGCGCTTGTCGCAGACTGTGAGGGATTTTTAGAACGTTTTTTTGATGAAAATCCCGACTTTTATAATGATTTGCGTATTGTTATTTTTGAAGCGGATTATACAAACAAATGTAATTATGATAAAATAAGAAATAGATTAAAAGAACATGGATTTCTTGAAAAACTTCGCGGTCATCAAAATGTCTGGATAAAAAACGGCAATTGAAATAGATGTATCATTAAACCTTGAAATACTTACATTCAAGGTTTATTATCGATGATGGTGTTCTCTCATTCTCGTGTATCATTCTGAAAATCATAACGATTGATATTATTGACTGGAAAATATGAGGTAACGCTCTTAGAACCGAGTATAATCGTTGATCAACTCTTCGACCAGTAAGTGATGATCTAATTTGATATGAGACCCAATAAATACATTTCTCGAATTCAGAACCGTATGATCTGATGGAAAATGTAACGGAAATTCGGGATGATTTGGTTGCGTTTTGATACAATATACATGTTTGAAATGTTGGCGTAATGTATTGAATAAAAATAAACGACCTGGACGGCAACCAAATCCATCCCCCGCTTGATTGTTCATCCCGATATTTTCTTTTACCACATTTATTGATTCGTCATTTTTGCCACTTGTGCATGTAGAAAGAACCAAAAATTCATTACATATTTTCGAGAGATTGGCGATGGCTTGTTCAGGCTTATTCAGGTGATATAATGTTCCATATGAAACAATAATGTCGAATTTTTTATCTGACGGAATAGGTTGATTCAAGTCCCATGTATTTGAATCTAAATTTGTTTTGAGAGACTGTAATAATGACCGAATATTATCTTGCCGATAATCATTCAGCGTTACAATCGCTTTCCTACTCAATAAATATCTTGTAAAGTCGCCTCTTCCACCGCATCCAGTTTCTAATACAGTTTTATTTGTGAAATTAAAATGTAGCGAATCTAGATGTTGAATTCTTGCATTGTTGATGTCTAATGCGCCTTTATAATTGAAATATTGCATAGTATTCGTTATATTACAATATATAGTAGATGTAATAGTATATATAAATGGCGACATATTATTATAATCATAGAAATCCGAACTGTCCTATACATGTAACAGCTGAAACGTTGGTTGTAACGCCGCACACATTCAAAAAAAAAGGGCCGACATGGGAAGAAGAATCGGTGAATTATTTCTATGATAATGTGCCGACAGATAAGCCCGTGAATATCGTAGATATTGGTGCGCAAAGTGGATTATATTCGTTATATGCTAAGTATCTGCCTTTGTGTCAGTTTTATTCCTTTGAGCCATTCTCTCAAACCTATCAATTATTGAATGATAATATTCGGTTGAATAGTATCACGAATGTGAAAATGTATAATATCGGATTATCGAATGTGAAAGGAGAGTGTGTGTTGAATACATCGAAAACGCATAACGGATTACACACACTTGCTTCGAAACCTTTGCGTTTTACTGATATTGTTCCTGTTACAATACGCGTAGATACGATAGATAATATATTTTATGAAAATGATATTCCTGTAGATTTCATAAAAATAGATACCGAAGGTTGGGAGTATTTTATTTTACAAGGTGGTGAAAAAACGATACAAAAATATAGGCCATTTATTCAGATGGAATGTAGTATAACCAATATGAGACAGTGTAACGTAGATATTCATGAATTTGAGAGATATATAGAAGATAAAATGGGATATAAGAAAAATAAAATGATCTCGGAAGAGTTGTTTTTGGTTCCAAAGTGAATCAAATAGATTATGAATGGATAAGCTCTTCTTTCGAGAGATAAGAATCATGAAGGAGGCGCAGCGCCGGGTTCTCACTAGAGAAGTAGCCTGGATACAAGATGCTCCAGTCGGTGTCTGCGGGAAGAAGCGTGAGTTGCGTATAAATATAACCGATAAATGCGCTACATACGAACCGCGATGTTTTCTGAGGGTGAGGGTCTTTTTTACAATACGCCTCAATCCAATCTGTAATTACGATGTCATATGGTTTATCATAGACCACGTCGTGTATCTTCTTCAATCTCTCGGTGGTGAAGAGTTCATAATGCTTCCAGCACTGAAGTCTGCGAAGGTATAACTTGCCGCCGTATGTTTTCACGTATTCGTCGTAGGGAACGAATTGGACGCCGAATTTCATCGTGTTGTCTTCTGGATCGGGGACGTTAGAGGTGCCCGACATCCAGACATAGGTGCCTTTCATCGGCGGGTTGGTGAATTCGGGGTCTTTTACGACCATCGCGATGTGAGAGAAATCGCTCTGTGTCATGAATTTGATAAACCAACTGAAGAGTCCCCAGTCTTTGTATTCGAGGTCGTCGCATAGGATGAGGTCGCCGGTTTTGAGAGATTCTTCGGGTTTGAGATTGCGTGACAACATATTTATTTACATATAGTAAATAACAAAAATGGGAATAGAATACGTAGATAAACATACATTCGGGCATTTGGGGGGGGGGATATTATCGTATTCACTATTACAAAACAGTAAACTTCCGATATTGGTGAATTTCGTGATTGCCAACGGAATTCACTACTTGAACGAGAGAAATGAAAAGAGTGTCGCTCCGAATGGACGAGTTCTCGAGACGATTGAAAATCATATCGGTGATATTATTGCGTTTTTTGTAGGTTGGGTGATTGCGTATGGTTTACGATTAGATCGATATGTGAATCACAAAATCGCGCCGGTTTTATGGATAGTATTGTTATTTTTTACGGCGTTGGAATTCTTGCGAGAGATTTATCCATATGAACGTTTACTTGGAGGAGCTTATACAATCGATAAATGAACGAAATGAAGTCGCCGAATCTCTCGAAATGAATACTTTGAAACTTAGGAGTTCGAGAGATTTTAGGGAAATATGTGTGTGTTTTCTAATAATGATGATTGTTCTTTATTCTGGCACATAAATCTCTCGCGATATCGCGTTCTGTATTTACCTTCGGTTGATATTGAACGCGGATTCGTGAGTCATTCCGGTGCGGGTGGCGCCGGGGTTGTGTTTTTCACCAGCGTTTCTTGACGAACCACTCTTCACGCACGGTAATGCGACCACCGCCGTCCATTTCAAATGGTCGTGATGTATGCATGAAAGATACAGTCATTCCTTTGACAAACGGAAATCCATCTCTCAAGATGAAGTTGTCTACAAATGGCAACTCCTGTAAATAATCCAACGTAACATGTTTGAACCAAGGGTATAATAAATCGCAATTTTGGTTGGTTTGTTCGGTGATAACCGATTCAGGATAAATGCGCTGAATGTTGTCTAATAATGTCAAAACGAGTTCTTTATAAGTCTTTGAATTTTCCCATATGGGTTTCAATCTCTCGGTGTCTTTCGTTTGAGAGAATACATCCCAGGATGGTTTCGTTTCTACAAATCTCAAATATTGCTTTATGTGTTCTAATGTCTGTGGATGGAAAATATGTGCGTTCAAATGGCGTTGATACCATGTTTGTCCATATTTCAACAAATCTCGTCCTGCGAGTGAAAACTCGTAATCCTCATGGGTTGTTTTACAATGAAACCGGCTATTGTCCTTGAGAATAAACTTGTCAATTCTGAAATACGTAAAAGCGAAACTTATAGCAACCCGTGCGAGGATAAGTGCGCTTTTCAGATTCTTGTCGATATTACATCGTTCATTATAATCGACATTAAATATGGCTTCAACCAGATATTGTTTATCACTGATATATACATTATGTATTATGATATTGACACAAGAATCCAACGTTAAGTTGCCACCTAAGGTTATTTCTGAATATCCATTTTTGTGCCTATATACTGTGGCAATAAAGGTGTCGTCTGTTTCGGATTGGCCAACTTTGTAATGAGTTTCTTGGTTCGGAATCCCTGTATCATTTGGCAACGATAGTGGCTGATAGGATGAAATCGGAATCTCGGTTTCTTGGTCTTTTGGAGTGTAACGGGATGAAATGGTTATGGTCTTTTTAACCGGAGGTCTTCTTTTACGGGTTTGAGCGGTGGATGATGATAAACGGAATCGTCTCGACTTTGCGACGCGTTGTTCAGAACGTTCGGCAAATGCCGAATCTGATGACATGAAACACTCGGAGAGAATAAATCAAAGTTAGTATATACCCGAGTGATTATAATATCATGTTCGGCACCCAATCTCTCAAACATCTGGCGTTAATACTTTACCTTCGGTCGATATGGAACGCGGATTCGTGAGTCATTCCGGTGCGGGTAGCGCCGGGGTTGTGTTTTTTGTGTGTTGAATTGAAATCTCTCGGAATGGTGAAGTTTGAAACTCATGAGTTCGAGAGATTTTATTCTATTTATTTAGCTGGAGAAGGACTAACACCTTTTTTTGAAAGTGTTTTAGTTTGTTTTTCTTGGACGTTCGGTTGTTGCGCAGGAGGTGGTGGTAATGACAACTGAATATTTATTGGAGTGACATCGCCAACTTCTTCTTCTGTTGGTGTTTTATCACATGTTCGTTTATGAACTGAAAGAGCTATTCGGTTTTTTCCAACAAAATGACATTTATCACAGACGAATTTACCGGAAGTGCTACAACCAAATCGCGATGACAACATTTTTTCGAGAGAAGGAAGTTGAACATCTTCGATGCTTTTAATCATCTTTTGAGAGAATTCCTTCACCATTTTCAATTGGGCTAATTTTTGTTCAACGAATAGCTGATATTCTTTATTGATTTCTTCAAGTGTATCGTTGCTTATCGAGTAGTCATCCGTCAAAGTGATTTCATCTAACTTACTTTTAAAAGAGTCGATAATATCAATCGCAATTTTAATGATTTCTGGGTCATAATTTACATTATGAACATACAGTAAGACATTTCTATTGTGTATATTGATTTCAAAGTGTTCTTTATTAACAATACCTCCTTCTTGCGAGAGAAATAACCCTGAACAGTTTTGCGTATCAACATCATGAATAAACTTTTTGACTTGGTCTGATGTCACTTGACGAGATTCATAACACTTATTCTCAACTAAAATCTTTTGTTTATCTTTTCGATGAATCATAATATCACCTGATTCTTTTTGAGAACCAACGTATTCAATCTCAGCTGATGGAAATAGTCCCCTCAGAATGTTCAAAACAATATTTTCAGATATTTTCCCCTTTGAACTACTATTTTCCATTTTTTTCAGAACATCTTTTACTTCGGATAGAAGCGCATTTTGTGATGAAGTTAGAGATGAAGTTAAAGATGAGAAATGTGACATAGTGACATCTTTGTTTGAATCAACCATTTTTTTAGTCGAGTCAATAACATTAGCGAATTTTGTGTCGATAGATTTAATAAACTCATCAAGTGATGCTTGTGACAAAGGCTCATCGTCATGTTTTGACCTTTTACCAATCTCTTCTGTTATAAATAAACCAACGGATTTTATGCTGTCATTAATCTGTCTTGAGAGATTTTCATTATGTTTTGGGACAAGTTCTGACAACAATAGTTGTGTCTTATCTAATATACTTCCATTCGATTCTTTAATCAAAGGAGCAATTTTATCCGCAATATTTGATGACAAAATCATCTTGACATCATCGATGTATTCTTTCTTGAATTCTGTAAGTTTCAAGAAGAGTTGTTTGTCATACTCAAGCTGTTGGTTTGTAAGTTGTAATTGAATATTCGCAATTCCATTCAAGATTTGTGTATTAATGTTACTACTATTTACAGGATTAGTTGAACTCATAATAGATACAAGAATATCTGTAAACATGATGTTCATCTTTTCAAAATCTAGACCAGGATGTTCATGATAAAACGCCCATACCTTAGCACTATTACATGTCAGAGTTGTATTCGCTTTTGACGTCATTTATATGTATTTTTATATTGAAATCTCTTTATTTCGTTTCTAAACTAGGATTCTACTAGAAAGTTAATCTAGAAATAATTTATAAAGATTTCTAAACTAGGGGG
>Ga0194117_10002363_pt1 | contig 20232 bp, 18 predicted proteins | sample TA2MahsurfametaG_FD_160579 | JGI IMG/M metagenome (GOLD analysis project Ga0194117, IMG submission 160579) | Freshwater microbial communities from Lake Tanganyika, Tanzania - TA2015009 Mahale N1 surface | ecosystem: Environmental > Aquatic > Freshwater > Lake | place: Tanzania: Lake Tanganyika...
GGAGCATTTTCTCCAGCCCTTCTAGCTCTAGCGGCGGCAAGTGATCGTGAACTCATAATATAATTATTATTACAATTTGTTTCTAAATAACTTACGCACAATTATACTTTTTGAAAATGGAGCCAAATTTTCTAAATTAAGCTACCATCTGAAATTTTATCTGTGGGTGATGTTGATAATTGTGAATCTCAAAATCTTCCACTTCATAGTCATTAATATTCTCTCTAATTTGTTTAATGGAAACTGTTGGAAAAGGAAAAGGTTCTCTTTTTAATTGTGTTTTTATACCTTCAATATGGTCTTCATAAATATGACAATCGCCTTTAAAATATATAAATTCATGTGCTTTTAGTCCACAGTGTTTGGCTAGTAAATGTGTAAGAAAACTATATGATGCTATGTTAAATGGTGTCCCACACGCTTCGTCGTTGCTGCGTTGATACATAGCACACGATAATTCGTCTCCGTTTTTAACACTGAATTGACAAAAAATATGGCATGGAGGGAGAGCCATCTGATCTAATTGTGCCGGATTCCATGCAGTCATTACCAAGCGCCGACTATTGCGCTGTTTAGGGTCTTTCAAAGCATCAATAATTTTCTGTAATTGGTCGACACCTTTGTACTCCTTTCTCTCCTTATGAACGTCGTTAGGATCATCATCTAACAATCGTTTGCCAGTAAAACAGTTATAATTTGCGTTGAAGAATCTCCATTGATACCCGTAGCAATTATGAACAGCAATATTATTTACTGTATAACTATTATCATTTACAACAGATAAATTATATACATCTGTGTTTACTACATTTTCTATTTCGATATTTCTAATAGTGAACCATGCATAACCATTTTCTATAAATGAATAATCACATCTTCTTTTATTTTCATATACTTCAAGCATATAAGCGTCGTTAATATTACATATTCTTCCATTTGGAAATACATGAGTTTTACCATGTCGTTTACTAAATTGAAGAGACCCAATATATCCTAATTTAGCATACAATCTTTGAATACTAAACGCTAGATTATATGATATAGTTGTTAATCTTGAAGATTCGTTAACACATAATGTTCTTTTACAACCATCAGCTGATAAATATCCGTTCAAAAATTCTCTTATTAGATATTTGGGTGATTCATGAACAAAATTAGGAATTAATTTATGTTTTGCATATTTTCCAAATAATTTAAGTATATTTGCTACATTGTGATTAGTTGCGTAGTATGTTTTACAACCACTATCATCTTTTTTATGTAATAATTCAGGTATAACTTCTAATAGTTTTGGCAAATACTCTTCAATTTGATGATTCGCAATAACAAAATATATTCGATTCCTTTCATAATTTCCAACTTTTTCATAAACTAACCAACCATCGCCCACAAATAATCCCATCATCCACCAAAAAGTTGGATTATCTAATTTTTTTAATATTCCATTAAATTTAAATTCAGGAATAATTTCTTTTTCTTCAATTTTCATACCTAAAAAATATTGACCCTTAACTAAATTCTTTGCTTCTAAAAATTCTGCTTCATCTGGAAAAACTACATTCCTTTTTTCTACTCCATCAATTTTGAATCTATTTTTAACAATAAATTTTCTAACATAAAATGGATGTTCGGGTGTACAAACTATGTCATATGGGCTATATTTCGGTCTAATTTTATATAACTGTCCACTATATTGTCTATTCATATTTTCTACTACAGGATAAAAATTACCTTTATGAGTATAGACATTTTCATTTACTTTAACATCTTCAATATTTCTATATCCATTTTCTGTTAAAACCTTTGTTCCCTTTACAAAACAAGCCCCAATTAAATCCTCACGAGTTAAGGTAAGACCTCGACTATCCAAAAATTCTCTCGAAGAATTCGCATCCCAAATATGGACGCCTTGTTCCTTCAATAATTTGTTATCAGTTTCGCCGCGGATAAACCATAACAATTCCTTCAAACAAGTCTTCCAAGCGGTCTTCTTTGTTGTTAAAATAGGAATTTTGCCGTCTTTTAGAGAGAATCGCATGGAGTGCCCGAAAATACTTTTAGTCTTACCATTTCTACCTTCTTCCCAAACACCATTTTCCAAAATATTTTCCAATAAATTAAGATATTGGTATTCTTCATGCTGAAATTTTTTAATATTATTGAAAATATTCTCAGAAGTTTTGGTTGTACCATATAATTCATTTATTTGTTCCTCTTTTTTTTCAGCAACAGTAACTAGTTTAAATTCTGGGTATATTTTATTCTTTCCTAATTCTAGGCTAGAAATACTATTCGCATACTCTTCCGCAATATGTTCCATTATGTAATAATATTTAGAATAATCTTTAATATTTGAATTTAATATTTGAATTTAATAGTTTAAATATAGTAAACAGAATTTTATTATTTTTATTTCTAAATATACCCTATAGGGATATGGATAATTCAGACGAACCAAAAAGTTTCTTTAAGCATGTTTTCAATTTTGATGATGATTCAAAATCAGAAATCTTAAATATACTTCAATACTCGGTTATAGCAATAATTCCAATTGTTATTTTAAATAAAACAATGCAAAAATACGTTCCTGAAGCCGATGACGCAAAAAGTAGTTTAGAAGTTTCAGCAGAAGTTTTGATTCAAATTATTGTGATGTTTATAGGTTTACTACTTATACATAGAATCATAACATTTATTCCAACATACAGTGGTGCTAAATATCCTGAATTTCATATAGTGTATATAATTTTAGCAATTTTGATGATTACAATGAGTTTACAAACCAAACTTGGAGAGAAAGTATCTATTTTGGTGGACCGCGTTTCTGAATTATGGGATGGTAAACCTGATAATAAAAAGAAAACAGGTAAGAGTGGTACTGTGAAAGTATCTCAACCGATTTCCGGACAACAACCAATGGGTGGTTACGCAGACGGAACAGCTATAAGCTCATTACCAACATTTGCTGCTACTCAAAGCGCTCAGAGTACACAAAATGCTATGCCTCCACAACAATTACCAAATTATGACAAAATGTATAGACAGGATACTACACCATTAGTAGGTGCGGCAACTCCTGGAATGTCAGAAGGTATGGCATCTGCGATGGAACCGATGGCAGCAAATTCGGTTTTAGGTGGTGGTGGAAGTTGGGGATCTTGGTAAAAATGAATAACTAAATTTACATAAATAACTAAATTTACATGAATAAATAAATTTACATGAATAACTAAATTTACATGAATAAATAAATTTACATAAATAATATAAAAATTTATGTAAAGTATTAATAATGGATGTTAGTAAATTATTAAAAGCTTTAGAGGATGAATCAAATGATACTTTGATGAATTTTACGACAAAAAAAATTCGAGAAATGAATTTAAAAATTCTCAAGGAGCTAAATTTATCTAAACAAGAAACTATTAACATATTTAATAAATTAAAGGAATACAAATATGTAGATGAAATGAATGACTTAAAATATGGTACATTTGTAAGATGGATTCCAATTGAAGATCCAACAAATATTCATCTCACTAAAGGCGCTATATTCTGTGAAATGAAAATAACAGATGATGGGGTGTTTTGTGTTTGTAAAAATTTTGGGTTTCCAAGTCGACATTTTCAAATTTCTATGGATAAAAACCTAATATTTCAAAAATTGACAGATCAAGAATTGGTTTTACTATCAGCACTAGATCATCTTTCAAGTTAAACCAATGACGCTTTATGGTCTTCTACTTCTTCTACTTCTTCTACTTCTTCTTCCTCCTTTTTCAGTTGAAAAAATATCTACTTCTCGTTCATACGGACCTACATTTAATGGATCCTCCATTGCCATTTCTCTTCTCTCCATAGCTTGTTTAATCTCTGGTGTTGGTCCAGAAAATACACTATCTACTTCCTCAGGTGATGCTGGTCGTGATCTTATCATTTCATCAAATTTCTTAAATCTCTCTGGATCAGGAGGAACACCATATGGCTGAATCGGTCCTGCTTCTGGCCCCATTTCTATATCGTAATCATTATCACCATCACCACCAGCTCTTCTCTTTTTTGTCTTGCAATTTTTACAGTCTTTAAATAGACCAGGTATGAATTTTCCCTTTTTAATTAATTCAATATCACTCTTATGTATTGGTTTTTTCACAGTATAAAGTTTTTTACCTTTATGATATTTTGTAATACTTTTATAACCTCTGCCTTTCTTAATACTTACAGCCCGAATAACTTTTCCTCCTTGTTGAATAACCGTTTCTTTATTTTTATAATTAAAACTCTCCATAAAATAATTATAGAAAATAATATAATTAATTTATATATGGATTACGACGCATTCGTCCGTTTATTTCATGTTCTAATTGTTGGTGGATTATTTCTTTATGTAGGTATAAATAGAGAGAAAATATATAAACCCTTATTTAATATACTGTTATTTTTAGGTTTTGTTATTATTTTTTACCATTTATACAAAATATATGGATATCTAAATGCTGGTAAAGGTATATGGGTGAATCTCATTCATGTCTTTATTATTGGTCCTTTATTAGTTTATATTGGTTATAATGGAGAGAAGACAACTAGAAAATTTTTTGAAATATTATTGATGTTAGGGTTTACATCTATTTCTTATCATTTATATTATTTGTTTAAGTAACTTAAAGACAGTATTTTACAAGCATTCTGTTTTTACCCATTGTTTAGTAACGACTGCTTTTACGCTCTCTAAAGCTCCGAGACTCCATCCTTGGTTTCTTGACACACATTCCCCTACAACTAAAATTCCTTCTTCAGGATGTTGAGCTTTGTCTATAAATTGTTCCCTCGAACTATACAAGTGTTTATTCAATGGCTTATAATAGTGCGTACCAACGGGCCAGTAATAATCTTTAATAGCAATAATATGTACCGAATTTTCAGGCATCCCTAATGACATTTCTAATAGTCTTTCATATAACTCTCTATTAGATTGTGTATTTTGTAGATTATTTTTAAGAGCAATCGCATTATTATTATCATTATAAGCAATCATATAAACTCCATTATTTGGATCCATAGGAATAATTCGCTGTAAAGGTCCAGGTACAAATGTAAACCCTTTTATATATTCTTTTAAAATAGGAATCGAATTTTTGGTAAATTTTGCGTATAAACGTAAAAAGGGTTGTCCTTCAATATCATTATAAATAGGATAAGATGGTAACAACTTTCTTAGAGTATCAATAGTTGACGCGATAATTACCTTATTACATGAATATTGCTGACCGTTTTCCGTATTAATTAAAAATCTACAAGGATTTTCCTTTGTCTTAGTAATACCAACTACTTTAGAGGAAAACTTAAAATGTTCTGCTCCAATATTATGGTATAATTTCAATACTAGTTTTCGCCAAGGAACATGAAATGCTTTCCAACAACAAGTATTGTCTTCCATTCCATAATAATATAAAGTCTCAAATACGTCTTCATTTTCATAGTCTGTATACCCAGCAGAAATAATGAAATTATTATAATTCTTCTCTCCAAGAATTTTTATGGCAAATTGTCTAAATGTTACATATTTGTCTTTTTCCGCGAATGTTTTATATTCTTTCCTCAAATGATCCATAACTTTATTCACATCCACAGAGTGTACTAATTTAGACTTGTATGGATTCACGATGTACTCCGGAGCAGTTAATTTAAAATGGCTTAGTAGTTTATGTAATAATTTGTCCTTAGATTTTCTACCGATTCCAGCGCCGGTAACAATTTCAGTGCCGTAAAACATTTCATTGCTAGTTCTACCGCCAATCCAATTTTTTTTATGTTTTTCTAAAATGATAAAAGAAGTATTTGGAGAGAATTGCTTTATATGATATGCGCTATATAAGCCTGACATACCACTTCCAATAATAATTATATCAACATATTTCATATTATTATAGTTTGATATTATTATATTTTGATATAATTATTTTATATTTTTTCTTGTGATATTATTTTTCTTTTTAAGCTGAATTTCTTGTCTTTTTTTACATGTAAATTTTCCACGAGTAAGTCCCTTACTATTAATAATTGTTTTAGTACATATACCGATGGCGCGAGCTTCATTTATTTTATCAACTTTTTTAATACAGCGACACAATTTGCTGACTAAAATTTTTTCTGCTTGTATCTTCATTAAGCGTTTAGATTTAGGTATGGGTTTATTATAATAATCTAAAATTTTTTTATAATCAGTATTTGTAAGTTCGGACATATCCGTATATATTTTACAAATAAAATAATTTAATATATCTTTGTAAAAATTATATAACTCAAAATATTCAATCAACACTATTATATAGTGTATTATATAGTGTATTATATAGTGTATTATATAGTATAAATACAATGAATTTATTTCTCAACATATAGTAGTAATGAAAATTGTAGTATTTGATTTAGATGAAACACTAGGCTATTTTACTCAATATGGTATATTTTGGGATAGCTTAGTAAATTATGTAAAAATTAAAAATAAAAATATATTAACACAGAGCGATTTTAATGAGATACTAGACTTATTTCCAGAAGTTATTAGACCAAATATAATAAATATTTTAACATACTTAAAGACCAAAAAAAAATCAAATTGTTGCCATAAAATGATGATTTATACAAATAATACAGGACCTCGTGAATGGGCCCAACATATAATAAAATATTTTGAAAATAAAATAGATTATAAATTAGTAGACCAAATTATAGCAGCATTTAAAATAAACGGCAAACGTGTAGAAATATGTAGAACGAGCCAAAATAAAACGCATAAAGATTTAATTAAATGTACTAAAATACCAGTGGATGCTGAAATTTGTTTTATGGACGACACATTTTTCCCTGATATGACACATGATAACATTTACTACATAAATATAAAACCGTATTACTATGATTTGCCATTTGAAGATATGCTAAATAAGTTTTCTACTTCAGAAATAGGTAAAAAAATAATAGGAAATGATATAGATTTTCATGTGTTGATGATGGAACAAATAAAATTATATAAATATATTGTAGTTAATAAGGATGAAAAAGAATATGAGGTGGATAAGGTGCTTGGAAAACATATAATATCACATTTACAAGCATTTTTCAATCGTTCTACAAAAAATAGAACTATTAAAAATAGAGGTAAATATAAAAATAAGACACTTAAAAAATTTGTTTAAGAAAGTCTTTAATCTCATTCAAATACTGATTTAATGCTGTTGTAGTTAAAATCAATAAACCAGCACTAAATGCTATTTTACGATCTAAATTGGTAAATACATAATAGCTTCTAAATGGATTAAATCTCCAAATCAAAAACAGACAAACATAAATTCTAACATAATAATCGAGTATTTTTAAATATTTTTGTGCTGAATCGGATATACCAAACGAAGAAATAATAATTAAAAAATATGTTACGACAATAAAAATATTAAATAATATTTCTTGTAATCTATGGAGCTTAGTAGACTTACTCATATATTAATACAATATAAAATGTCTTGTGATTTTTTTCAGTTAAGCACAATATACAAGAGTATACTAACTAAATGATGGATTACTAAAATTAAAACTAATTTAGAAACTTCTACTCCTTTATTAAACTCTTTCAAATACTTTTATTCTGATTCGGATGAATTTGGTAAATAAATATTTTATTACAGTAAAGCAAAATGTGGCATATGTAATATATTATTCCGTTTAGTTAAGCTTTTTGTAAAAAAAAAATAATATATAAATATATCAAATGGCCCAAGAATGTGTATCAGATATTCATAGACAAACAAATAATCGCATATATGATAGAAATATTCCGTCGCAAATGTTACAACCATATTTAGATGTAAGACCTGTTATGACAAAGTATTCCTATTTTCCTATTGTAGACCCACGAAAGCAAATAAATGTTCCTTTCGCACAGATGCCAACATATAACGTCCATCAAGTATTTAATCCCGGAAATACGCAATCTCCATGGTCTGGTTTTGCTTCAAATATTAATACCGAATCTGAATTAAGAAATCAAATTTACGCACTACAAAAATGTAGTCAAGCAACTTATGTACCAAATTCAAACAGTGATTTATACACATATAAATTCCAAACGCCATCACAACCAAATCCACACGAAATATTATTTAGAAATGAAACATTTGATTCATTTGACCCAAATCCATCGCCTAATATATGTGGTACAAATATTTTTTATAATAACACAAGATGTCAAGTTAAAGATATGACAAAATAAATAAAAATTATTAAATAAAAATTATGGTTTTATTATATGTCACAATCATTTGTAGATCAAATCACTTTAGACTTTCTTTTGAATAAAGAAATGATGGGAAAACATGTAATGAAACAGAGAGAAAAACAAATAGACAAAGAAGAGTTTCAATTCTATAAAAAACGAATTTTACATTTATTTAAGGAATTAATAAATAATGAATATCCGGAAGATTTGTCGCCTGACGTTAAATATGCTTACGATACATTTGTAAAATCTACCATACATTATTTCAAAATTATGGATAACAATGACTTATTACAAGAAGAATATAAAGATGTAGAATTTCCACCCGAAATATGTGATAACCATAATGATGAGAATCATAATTTAGACGTGTCAGGAAATTTTATGGAAGCAAATAAATTAATGATGCGGTCAATAAAAATGGATTTACCTTTGGATAAATATGTAAAACCAAGCTCTAACAAAAAAACGGATAATATTATTTTACCACAACAGAGAGAAGTTGATATAATGAATCCAGATTTGAAAAATAAAGGAATAAAAGATATTGAGGAAAAAAAGAATATCACTATTATTTATGAAGACATTCAGAAAACAAAGAAATATAAAAACGTTTAAAGTAAATAAAAAAACAATTAAACGAAATAAACGAAATAAAACAATAAATAAGATCATTAAACATACTTCAAATAAACGCATTAAAAAAGTGAATTGCAGCCCAAAACCAAAAGATGAATTAAATGAGTTTAGTTGCTATACAAACAAATCACTTATTCAACTAAGGGATCGATGGAATGCTAGACATCCTGACGTAAAAATAAATTCAAATTCACCAAAGGAAATACATAACCAACTTAGTGAATATCTAAAAGATATATGTAATAACGAAGCCTGTTGGTTAAGACAAGTGGGCGCTTTCGGACAACTTGAAAATGAAATTGGAGACTCTTTTGCTCCCGAATCTCCGCCAGAATGGAAAACCAATCCAAATGAATGGTTATCTAGTACTGACATTATGAAAGTTATGAAACAATATGAGAAAGCATACAAAGAATTTGATTTTATTGGTCCATCTCCAATTGATTTTGATACAAGAAAATTATATGGAGAATGCGTTTGGGAAGAATTATGTAATTTTAGTCTCGAAAAATTAGAAAAAAGAGGAAAAACAAAAATAGGAATAATTTTTAATACAGATCCTCATAATAAACCCGGACAACATTGGATATCTATGTTTATTAATATTAAAAAGAAAACAATATTTTTCTTTGATAGTACAGGAGATCCAGCGCCAGTAGAGATTAAAAAACTAATCAATAGAATTAAAGAACAAGGTTTACAATTAAAACCAATGATACATTTTAATGTTGACAGTAATGAAGGTATCGAACATCAATATGGAAATACTGAATGTGGTATTTATTCTATTTTTTTCATAGTCCATATGTTAGAAGATAAAATGACAGAAGATTATTTAAAAACTCATATACTTAAAGACGAATATATGGAGAAATTTAGACATATATATTTCAATGATTCGTTATAAAAATATATAAAAACACAGTTGTATTATTATATATTTACATGTCTGAAAGTTCATTTAATAAAAAAGAGAATATTCAAATGTTATGGGATGTTGTAAGCGACGAAGATATTTTTAAATTTCTTTCTCCTGATATTCAGAGTAAAATTTATAGCTTATTTATTAATAATATTCAAGGTTTTTTTGAAGTTGAGAGAACAAAACCAGGAAATACATTAGTAGAAATGAATAAAAAATATATTCTTCTTATTCTTAATCACATAAGAAAAACATATCCATATCAACCTAGTAAAATTAAAATACATAATGACCCACCCGTTAAAGAATTGATTACATATGAGGAAATACAAAATGATAGAAAGTCTCAGTTTGAGAAAGATTTTACAAAAAAACAAGAAGAATTTGAAGATTTTATGACTTTAAAAACACCACCTGTACCCGAATTTTCTGATCCCGTAGGTAAAACTGATAAGCCAATTAAGGAAATGGATAAGATTATAAAAGATATGTTGGCTCAGCGTAATTATGAAGTTGAATTAATAAACAAAAATTATAACAATATAAATAATATAAATAATACTGATATCCAAGTTGATAACTGGCTCAAACCACAAGAAACATCACTTAAATCTGAAAAATTTCAGGGTCAAGAAATAAAAACACAACCGGATCAATCTGAAAATTATAGTAGATTTAAATTTTTAAATGAATTAGGGCCTGATGTATTGAATACTAATCCTAAAAAAAATGTATCCTTTAATAATAACGACCAAATAAATACATTTCATTCTGACCCTATTTCAGAAGAGGAAGACATTCAGTTATTTTCAAAGTTTAAAAAAATCAACAAAAAAGACAATGTATCTCTCCAAATTCAAGAACAAACATCTAATCAAGAAGATAGACTTGCCAAGTTAGAGAGAAATATGACAAATTTAAATGAAAAAATGGATAAAATACTTGCTTTATTGTCTAGTAAATAGATATTTTGATTCATATATAAATGAAAATATCTACTTCAAAATCATGAGTTAATCTAATAATGTTACCAATACTATTTAGTTACAAATACTATTTAGTTACTAATTGTTTAAATACCTTCTCTCCGCGTTCATTTGTCTCATATGTTCCAATTTGAACTGGTACAATGGACGGATCTGCTAGAGCAGCCTCATATGATTTTAAGTCATATATATTTAAAACTTTATCGCTAATTCTACGATATACATATTTAACACCATTAATAGTAACAGGTTTGCCTTTCCATTCAATCGCTATCTTATTTGCTTGAACTGTCATATCATTTTGTTGTTCTGAATAATCAGGTACATATGAGAATTTATCGATAGTTGGGTCACCAAAATTAACGCATTTACCATTCGAATAAATATAACAATCAAATGCGGATTCTTTAATCGCTTCTGTTAATTGATTTGTTAAATTTGCTTTAATTTCTGAAATTTCAAATAAGTATTGGTCGCTTGTCAAAGGTGTTTTAGGGAGTGACTTACTTAAATCTTTTCTTTTTAACTCAATAGCTTCATCTGATTTCAATTGAGCTTCACTAAAAACCATCAAATAAACAAATACTTCAACCGTTTGTAATGCGACAGGTAAATCTTTATGACTACAAATACGTCTAGCACGACCGATGACTTGTTCTGAACGCACCGGATGCCAATAAGGATCCATTAAATGTACGTACCGTGTATTACGTAAGTTAATACCTTCAGAACCAGATGATGTAATCATGAAAATTTTGATGACTTCACCCATATTATTATTTCTATATTTGGATTTAAGAACTGACCCAATGCTATCTGGAATATCATCCCATTCTCCGTTATAAATTTTACGCACAATTTCCTTTTCTTCGACTGTTTCTGTCCCAGTATATAAGGCATAAGTTGGTTTGCCTTCATCGGCTATAGGAATGTTTATTTCCCATAATCCGAGTGAATTCTTTTTGATTTTAAATTGTGTAAATCCATTTTTATTGAGAACAAGTGTGAATAACCCAATACCTTCCGCAGTTCTAAATTGGCTATAAACTAAATGTAATCCCTTATATTCAGGGTCTTGGATATTTTCAAGGATATGTAGAAATTTAGGACTATATGTTTCAAGAGCTTCAGGGGTAAAAAAGTCATTAGAATGTTCTTCCATATCTTTTAATTTATTCTGTAGACGTTCGATATATGTAGTTCCTCCTATATCTTCTAACACTTCATCGCCTTCAATTTCACCTTCGCGCTCGTCTTGTACATCTTGCTTCGATTCTACCTTTTTACCTTGTTTCAATGCAGCTACAATATCAGTTTCGAGTTCTTTATCACCTTCCTTATCTTCCTTATCTTCTTTTTCTTCATCACCCTTCTTCTTCCTTATAGGAATGGGTCTTTCTGGAATAATAAAATTACAGAATAAACGAGAGAAAATACGATAAGTAGATGCTTTATCTTCATAATCTTCCGCAATTGCTTGTTTCGGTTTCTTTTTCTCCAATTTACGTTCTTCTACACGAGCCGCCTCATAAATTTTAAATTGGGTATCACTCATTGGAATACGAATAATATGGTAATCTACTCCAAGTTGTTTGTTGAATCTTGGTAGCAAATTTTCCTGAGCGCTTCTAAAGTAGGAAGATAATCCTATGATTCTGCGTTTTAGAGCATCAGTGTTCTTTAGTTTTCGTTGACTTTCATCAACATATCTGGCAATAAATTCATCAAATGTATCGGGTAATGCTTTTCTATATTTAATTTCAATTCCATCAGATACAATATCAATATCATTTCTTCTAAGAATAGCTATGATTTTTCTCTCAAAATCATCATCAGAAATAAATTCTATATCAAATTCAGTATCGCCGCGTTCGTTTTTTTTATTGTTTGACACACCTTGATAACCAGATTCTTTTTTAATTTTATTTTTAAACCCAAAAGGATTTCGAGTAACAGTTAAAATCTTACTAGATGGCGAGTAATCCAAATAATCTAATGTCTTCTCTCCAAGTAACATTTCATGAAGTGATTCTCTGTCGATTTTCTTGTTAGTATTAATAACCAATGGGATTCTCCATGTCTTGATATATCCTCTTAAAATATTGAAAAGAATTCCAAATTCATTTGGATAGTTAATAACTGGCGTACCAGAAAGTAATACAATTCTTGCGTTTTTGGCACTTAAAAGCATCTCATATAATTTGGTTGCTAAATTAAGTGGCAATCGTTCTTTCTCTCCGCGTTTGCTCTCAGAAATTGGTTTTTCCTTTTTTAATTTGTTAACAATTCTGCTAATGAAATTATGGGCTTCGTCAATTATTACAACGTTATTATCGAAAATATTCTTAGTATATCCGCTAGTCATTTCTCCTAATCTTTTCTCGCGTAAACCATTATAATTTATGAATTGATACTTTTGTTTTATCATTTCGTTCAATTGCTCTTCTAAAACTTGTTTGCTTGTGTCGCTTAAATCGTCATAATTTGACTGCTTTTTAATGTTAACGAAAAATGCTCCACCGTGTTTGCGTATATATTCTTGTGGCAAATTTAACACAGCAGACATTGTTGTAAGCGACTCTGGATATTGCTCTACAGAAATCCATTCCCAGAACTGATTTTTTTTATATAATAAGTCACCACATTTTTTTAATTCACCAACATAGTTCGCACGTAAAGAAGCTGGCGTCATAATAATAACACTTTTAGAGTCTTTCATCCCTTCAGCAATAGCAATACTCGTACAAGTTTTACCTGAACCTAAACCGTGATATAAAAGTAAACCACGATATGGTGTATAAAGATTCATGTAATCTCTAACAATCTTTTGATGGGTTAATAGAGAGAAATCGGATGATATTTTACCGATAGTATCACAAGATATGCTTTCTTTATTTGCTTCTAATTCCCTCTTATATGGTTCAAAAAGAGAATTAATGAAATTTACGAAAATCTCTCTATTATTCATTATATAACTTCCAACTTTAATATTGACTGGAGGTAATCTCTTAGGTAAACGATTCGTTATTTCAGTGTCGCCCATATCAACCACAACTTCAGGACCTAATTTTGCGATACCCTTTTCAGGTTTTTCGGTTTTTCTTTTCTTTTCTTTTGGAGGAATAACAGGTATTACGTCTTCTACTGTTTCTTTAAATTCAACCTTCTTTTTAGGTTTTAAAATATATTCTTCTTCTTCTAACGCTTTTTCTTTTGGTTCTTCTTCTTTTTGAATTAGTTCTTCCTCGTCTTCAATAATGAGTGGTTTTTTTATTTCTATTTTCTTAGCTTTTTTAACAACAACCGGAGTAGGAGCAACAGGTTCAACTATTTTTTGCTCTACTTCAACAATCGGTTTAATTGTCACCTTGATTTTTTTACTTTCGGCTAATTTCTTCAATAAGGCTTGTCTATCATAACCAACATCTGTTTTATCTACAATTATAGGACGACCAGTAGGTTGTTTTTTTTCTTCTTGTTCCTCTTCTTCCTCTTGTTCCTTTTTTTCTTCCCCAACTTCTTCTCCTTGTTCCTGGTCTATAGTTTTTTCTGGTTTCGTTTTTCCAATGGGAGCGATTGGTTTTCTTGATTTTTTCTCTCCTTTTATAACAACAGCAACTCTTTCCCTTTCTTGGATATTTGGTTTTACCATTAATTGTTGTTTTAGTTGTTCTAAATGATTCATTGCTTATATAATTTAAATATATAAATTTTTGTAATTTTACATATGAAATAATAAAAGTATTTTAATATTTATATGGAGGTGTTTTATAATGAAAATATATTACAAAACAACCAATTTTTTAAGTATATCTGGAACTCAATCGAAATTTCATATTAAAATTAATATAAAACTGTATAAATTATATACATAACTCATTTATCGTGACGAATTATTTATTTTTTTAAATTTTCTGTAATTAAATTATTTATAAGATTTTCATAATCTTCCATAAATTTCTTTGGATCCATACACTTTAAAAATAATTCACGACGTTTTATCCTTTCATTGTTTTCAATACTTTTGTTTACTTTATATGACAATATTTTACTTTTATATTCTTTTAAATTTTTACAATTCATTATATCATTTGAAGTAAATACATTTATGCTTGATGTTACATTGCTAACATGATTTGCTTCTTCATTTCGATAAATGGTAAAAACTGGAACACCCATTAATAATGAACTACATGTTGTCGTGGTCCCACTATATGGATATGTATCTATACAAAAATCTAAATTATTAAATTGTTCGAAATATTCTTCTAAAGAATCAGTAAAAGGTAAGTATTGTATTTGATTTTTTGGAAATTCTTTGTATAATTCTCTTACCATATTGATATCATCATTTTTCCCAATTTTTAAAAATAAAATATATTTTTTTTGTTGTTGTAATATATCTAACCAAGTTTTACGTATTATATCAGAATGTTTATCTATTTTATTCATCACACCAATATGAACGTTATCAGTTTGATTATTATAACTAATATTAGGCATTGTGATATTTTCAAACAATGAATAACATATAAAACAATTTGGCATATAAATTAGTGTTTCAGAATTTTTACTATTTGAATTAACAATCGGATCAGTAATTTTATCGACAATTCTATAATCAAATTCTTTTAATCCAGTTTTATCTGGAAATCCTAAATAATTTATTATAATTTGTGCTGGTTTTTTTGCTATAAGCTCCATTGAAGAACCTACACCAAAGGTAATTAAATCAACTAATACATCTAATTGATGATTGTATTTAATCAAATTATATTGTTCTTGAATTCCCATTTTATTAATATTAAACCAATGTTCTTTATCAATATATGATTGGAAAATACTGGTAAATTCATCAAATGATTCATTGGTGTAATATATAAACACCTCAAACTTATTTTTATCATAATACTTTAATAATGGCGAAACAAATAACCCAACAGCATTTTTATTAAAATCGGGAGAAATATAACCAATCTTTATTTTTTTAGTTTTATTTTCAGTAAATGTAATTCTGTTATTATGATAATCATTCGTTTTATCAAAAATAGTATTTACACCATTGCTAACGCGATAACGTTGAAATAAATCATTTACATCAAAAGACAAATTTTTTATATTAAAAATATTTATGTAATGTGATGTAATTACATAACCTTGATATAATTTAACGTCTAATTTATGAAGATTTTCAGCAATATCAAGCGTTTGTGTATGTTTATAATCACATAAACCTTCCAATCCAGAAAAATAAATTTCATTAGCTCTTTCAAGATTGAAATATTTTGTCATATATATATTTGCGTATGAAATATGAATGTTCTTCCATAATTCCAAGTGTCTATAAACCAAATTTTTTTTATTTAATTCTTTGAATTTAGATAATATTTGTTTTATATAATATTCGGCTTTTTTATAATCTTTTAATTCCATAAATTTTGGAATCAATATACTCATTATTCTTAAATCAACCATAAAATTATAACTACGTGAACCTGAAGGTGAATATGGATCTAAGGTTTTTTTATTAAAAATACAATTTAATAATTGTTGTGTTTTTTCAAAATTATTGTTTTTAATTAATATATCTGCTAATTTAAAATATGGATCAGTAAATAATGGTTGAATTTGAATAGATTTGTTAAAATAAATTTCTGCCAAATCAAATAAATTCAATTTTTCATAATATGTTCCGATGTAATAATTTAATATATAACTGTACGAATAATCTCCTTGAACTTTTTCGAGTATATTATTAAATAAATAATTATCATTAGAATTTGAAGTTATTAAGTTATAGAGTTGTTGAATTAAACTTTGTTCTTCCAATACATTTAGATTCATAATTAATTGCATTTAATTATATTTAAGTTATTTTACATGTAACAAATGATATTTTTTTATACACTAACATTTTCCTTCTCAAAATTATCAATTGATTTGATTGCTTCATTACATGCTACTTGTTCTGCTTTTCGCTTTATTTTATGTTGTCCTTCTCCCATATAAATAAGAACCTTTGTATTTTGTTCTACATAGTCATGAACTGATTTGAAGTTCTTAAAAAATGAAATATCAACAGAGTCGGCATGAGTTAAATGGAAAATAGGTTGACCTAGACATAAATAAACTCCCATTTTATATCCAAGATCCGGATCATGTTCGATTTCTAAATAATGTGGTGTGACCTTAAATTCCTTTTGGATTTTAACTTGTAAAATATTCTTATAATTGTCGTCATTTTGAATAAGAGCAACCCAGTCAATATGTGTTTCGAAAATACGATTAATAAACTTCTTAGCCATTTTGAAGCCAGGACTTTCGTCGTCACAAATATCTTCTGACTGCGGACTATGTGTTTCAAAATTTAGGAACAATGCGCCAATAAATGACTCGAATAGACAGCCAAGTTTCTTTAAGTTTGTCCTGATTTTCTTTTCTTCCGCATGTTTTGAAATAATAAGCCATTTATGCAGTCCCATTTCTAATGCGATTTTTCCGATTGCCTCATTCTTTACAATAGCAATTTTCTTTTCTGTCATAAATCCTTCATTTTCTTTAGGGAAACGCTTATACAAATACAATTTGGTTACGCACTCCAAAACACCATCACCGAGAAACTCCAATCGTTCATTAGATTTGCTGCTAAGAGGCAAGCAATCAGGTGGACGTTCAACAATAGTAATATTTTGTTCGGCATTCTCATATTGAGGTCGTTTCGTGTAAGAACGATGGACGAATGCGCGCTGATATAGCTCCAATTTACGGACGGTCGGAGGCAAACCATATTTGGAAAGAATAGATTGAACTTCGCTCAATGTAATCTTAACATTTAGAGGATTATATGGATTGAATACTAATCCGTCCTCCGTTTTAATTAAATCATCGTCGTGTGCTTGTTTGATTTCTGACATTTATATAGTATAGCGATTAGGCTTTATATTATTTTATAAAATTGAATAATTATATATTATAAAACCATTTAAATAGATATGGTGTATAAGTAGTATGGAAGAATGGCAGGTTATCAACGATTTTCCTAATTATAGTGTAAGTAATTTTGGAAATGTAAAGAACAATTTAAATAATAAACTTATGAAACTAAATTTGAAAGGCGGATATTATAATATAATGTTAACAAATAGTGAGTGTAGGAAAGCTTTTAAAGTTCATAGATTAGTAGCATTAGCGTTTATTGAAAATCCTGAAAATAAACCTGAAGTAAATCATATAAATAAAAATAAATTAGATAATTCAGTATCAAATTTAGAATGGGCAAATCGCAAAGAACAAATGCAGCATAGGTCAATTGGGTTGAATTTAAAACCAAATACAAATAAACCAATTTATAGATTAAGTAAAGACGACGAAATATTAGAAAATTATAATTCCATTGAAGATGCTGGAAAATGGGCTTTTGAAAATAAATTAGCAAAATCCGCACACTCTGGTAGAAATGCTATAGGAAATTGTCTTAATGGATTATCAATTAAAGCATATAATTTTAAATGGAAGTTTGTAGATAATAGTTTAGAAAACGAAGAATGGAGAGAAATAAATGTGAATAAACTTTTAAATGATGAAATTATATCAGACAAAAAATATTATGTCTCTAATTTAGGAAGATTTAAAAATAGTTATGGAACTATTATGGAAAATTACAAACCAAATGAAGATGGATATATAAGAGTATACATTTATAATAAAACTTTTGCTATACATAGAGTTGTTGCTTTTACATTTTTACAAAATCCAGAAAATAAAGAAACGGTTAATCATAAAGATGGAAACAAATTAAATAACAATGTAGATAATTTAGAATTTGCTACAAATAAAGAACAACAAATACACAAATTTCAGATTGGTTTAGGAAATAATTTTACGAGGAAAATTAAACAATATGATTTAAATTGGAATTTAATAAAAGAGCATACTTCTATTTCTTTGGCAGCAAAAGAAATGAATATATCTAAAGGTTCAATTCAAGGAGTTTTAATAAAATATAGAAAAACAGCAGCGGGTTATATATGGAGATATAGTGATGATACCGATATTGATTTTACAGAAAAAATAACTATTAATGAAAATAGAGGAAGAAGTGTAGGACAATATGACTTAAATATGAATTTAATTGAAACACATAATAGTATTGCGGACGCTGGGAGAAATGTAGGAATTCATAAAAATAATATATGGGGTGTTATACATAATTTTAGAAAAACATCTGGAGGTTTTATTTGGAAATATTTAGATTAAATCAAGCATTTAAAAAAATAAAATATTATTGTAATTTATAACTATGGTCTACTTTTCTGGGTCACGCGCCAGCCGTAACGCTGCTTCAATTACTAATCGTCCGACATGTGGCGGAAATAAAAAATCTGGAACCGCACCACGTGTTGGTTTCTTTTTGTCTAACAATCCTATGTTAATTGGAGCACCTCAAAGTGTTCCTCAATACAGATTCTGTGTCTCTACTCCAAACTGGCCTATATCCACAACAATTCAAACTCAAAAGTACGGTTACCGTGCTACAATTGCTGGTGTATAATTTTTTTATCTATTTCAGATTTATTATTTTAGATATATTATTTTCAAATAATAAATTATTCAAAAAAACGATTTAATAACAATTTAGTAAATTATTTAATAAACTAATGATCATCAAGGTCGATACTAGAGAAACCGCTCTTTTACAGCAAATCAATTGCCAAGTCGATGTTATTCCAGTGTTTAAATCTATAAAAGTTATAAGCGAGACACTGCCTATTGGTGACATTATAATTAATGATGATACTGAAGATAAAATTATTATAGAGAGAAAATCTGTAAATGATTTATTGGCTAGTATTAAGGATGGTAGATATGAAGAACAATCCTACCGCTTAAATGGTCTTAATCATCATAACCATAATATCGTTTATCTTATTGAGGGTGATGTTAATCGTGTAAATCGTTTTAAACCAGATAATCAGGTTGAGAAGTTAACCCTTTATTCCGCAATGTTTTCGCTGAATTATTATAAAGGTTTTTCTGTATTTAGAAGTTTCTCTCTAGACGAGACCGCTAATATTATTTGTAATATGGCTTACAAAATGGGTAAGGATTTATCTAAGAAACCTTATTATCCCAATAAACTACCAACAGAAGTTCATGAAATTCCAATAAATGAATCTGGTGATTTAGATGCCATAAATTCAGAAGCCATAAATTTAAAAACTGAATCAGATGATATTCAGGTAACAGACAAAGATTATGTAGGTGTAGTTAAAAAGGTCAAAAAAGATAATATTACACCAGATAACATTGGAGAGATCATGCTTTGTCAAATTCCAGGTATTAGTTCTGTTTCAGCATTGGCAGTTATGGAGAAATATAAAAGCATTTCAAATCTCATTAAGGAACTTGAA
>Ga0194117_10002364_pt1 | contig 20232 bp, 12 predicted proteins | sample TA2MahsurfametaG_FD_160579 | JGI IMG/M metagenome (GOLD analysis project Ga0194117, IMG submission 160579) | Freshwater microbial communities from Lake Tanganyika, Tanzania - TA2015009 Mahale N1 surface | ecosystem: Environmental > Aquatic > Freshwater > Lake | place: Tanzania: Lake Tanganyika...
AGAATCACTTTTTCAAGTGATCAGATAGTTGAACTCTGATCATGGGTCTCTGGAAAGCCAATTTCTTATTGTAACTGACTTGGAAGAGTAACTATTTTGTTCGGAAATTAAAGGCTGCCATTTGTGTGTCTCCAGTTCCGTGAATAGCAGCTAGTGTGTTCACCATCCACTCAGTGGTTATCTTACCATAGTTTTAATGTACTAAATCATTAAAGCATGTATCACTGTTATCATGATAAGGCATAAAGACAACATTATCCATTTGTAAATGAGTGGGAGTGTAAGGGAAGTTTTTATCATCATAGGCTTTGAATTATTTATGAGAATACTCAATTAATCTAAATGTTTGATTTTTAGCACTGCCAACACCTAAATAAATTGAGCACGTTCTTCTTGCTTTTTCTATCGTTCGTAAAGCGGTATCAATAGTCTCAGTAAATTGAAGTACATCACGAACTACATAAGTCCAAGGTTTTCCATAGCGAGTTTAGTTTTGTTTAACAGGATCTTGTTTTCTAACCTTTTAACTGACTCCAATATCTTCGCTGAATCCAGTTATTGATCCAACAAAACCCACCCATCCCACATTCACAAAAGGTTTTGATCCCTTTTCTTCTAAATCATATACAGTGAAAAGAGGGAACTTGTTGATAGGATTACTTCTATCCCAATCCAAAGCTCTCAGTTGTACCAAATCTCCATTTTGAGTTGCTTTACCCCATGCTCCTAAAATCGAGCATCCGGCACGAGTGTATTCTGGTATCATGTTCAGCTGATATAATTCACGAGCTGGAATACCAGATCCTGCACTAATACCAGCATACTCATCTAAAAATCTCTTAGGAGTAAAAGGTTTAGTGATGTAATGATTCCATAAAAGCAGATTTTTATAGAGTTTGATTGCTAAAGTTCTCGCGAGTGACTGATACTTTTCTGGAACTTTCAAAACCCATTTGAATTATTATTCTGCGATGCCAAAGTAGTAAGACCACAGATTGTTTAATGTTTATTTGATTTAATCTTTCATCAAGGCTCCATATGCTAAGCCAGCTTGATAGGAATTACCTTTAAGTTTTAATAAATAGTAAGTGTGGTTGATATCTGCGTTATAGTAGACATGCTTTTCGCCATGGGGATGCAAACCAACTTTAGTAAAGGTTGCATTTACTATTTCATAAGGATTAATTTTTCCTCTACATGCAAGTAAACAATGTATAAGTAAGGCGAGCGCTGCAACCCAACTTAGTTTTATCATTTTTTCAACTATTGTAATAAATGGTTATAGTTAAGGAGATTTAATGTTCAAACAATATAAGTAATAACTCGACACTATATATTTTGAGCATGTAAGGAAGGATTTAAGAATATCCAAGATCAACAAACAAGGGAATAGTCTTTGGTCTTTTTGTAACCATAAATGTGATCCAAAAGTCCTCCAAAATCTCCCTCTGCTATTTCCTCTTTGTGTTCATTTAATTCAGCCATAATTTAGGCGAAAGGCATTTCTAATTCATCTTCAGTAGCTTTATTTTTGCATCTGCATTCTTGGTGACCGGGATAGCAGACGATTGGGTTTCCAGTTTGTCTGTAATTGCAAATGGGAGTTAGACATCTGGGAAGGAAAGCAATAGGATCTTATCTAATATAAATTCTTGTAGAGTCAGTAAGGGTATCGAACCATTTAGCCCATTTTTTATTTCCAACCCTAGGAGCTCCGAAAGTAATGACCTCAATATTGTTGAATTATTTTGAAGCTAAGATGTCAACAAAACTGATGCAAGCAAGACCTCCTCCGAGACTGATACCAGTGATGATGAGTCTCTTGGTGTGAACGTGTTTTCTGAGTCCTGCAAGAACATCATCTCTGATAGTGGCCCACATACGGTCATACTCTCTTTGAACTTTGCATCCTTTAGGAGCATGTTCGTCTTGTCTCTAAGTTTATAATAAATCTACTTGGAAAGCCCAAAGAATATCTTGCCAGACATTCTTAAGGTTGGCAGTGTATCTGAAAGCGAGGACAGTGTATTCCTCATAGACTGAAAGGATAGATCTGATTTCAACATCCTTTTTTTCAATCACATGAGAGTGGATGGGTTTGTTGTCTTAATCGCAACCAACACAAGTCCAGTCCATTGGATCTTAGAGTCTGCCCACTTCGAGGGAGTTGACAAGAGCAATTTGCTGCTTGAATGGAAGCTGCACAGTGACGCTAATGAGGAAAACTAAGGAGAGAATGGTGATGAGTCTCATCATTAATTAAAATTATGACGAGTTAGAAATAACTGGATTAAAGAAAGAGTTAAAATTTAAATGATTTAATAAGTATCAGCTGTTCGATTCTCTGAAATTCTGATAAATAATGTACTATTGATGATGAGTTATTGTAAAGTTGGAGGAACATTTTTGAAAACAAAAGTTATTCAAATTATCATATATTTCTGTTCACTGATTTTTTTTCGAGCAAACAGTTTGACAAATTCTTAGTTCAGTGAATGCGGACCACATATTAATATTTTTTCGTAGCTTTAATTCGAAACTATTTATTCGAAAAGATATTCAAACCTTTCCTCTACAAAGTCTACATTTTTGTTCAACATTTTAAATCTTTAGCTGTTGTCAACATTTGATACTCTTAAAATGAGTTTGAGAAACTTTTGGGTTTGATTCAATTCCTTCAACTGTGCGAATATCAGTGGGTGTATATCATCAATATAATTCACTGACAAATATAATGTATACTTGAACTATGTCAAAAAAGTATTCTTTAATAAGGGATCTGAAGCCTAGAGTTGTTTTTTCAAAGAAGGTATACGTTCCAAGAGTTCATATTTGAAAAGGAGATCAATTAAGTCACAAAATGGATAAAGTCCAGTCCCTGCAGCCACAATCATGATTCTGCCAGGTTTGAATTGCCAAATTCTAAGCCCTTCACCTCGTGGACAACTTAATTTTAATTGCCAAGGCTTTCCTTCAAATAAGTTAGATGTAAGTTTACCTTTTTAGTACTTTTTAATTAAAAAACACAATTAATCACTTCTTTTCAAACCTCTTTCATCAGTACTTTAAAAATCAGTAAAGTGAGTTTTAAGCTAGAGAGTTCTAATGGAAACATCTTTCTTTTGAAAGTAAATCCTTTCCAAAAAATTTATATTTGCCTCTGAAATACAGCCAATGCTAATATACAGTCTAGTCACTTTATCTATAGTTAGAGAATGAAATCTCCCCAGTTGTTGCATGCAAGAAAATCCCTTATATTCGAATGACTGTTAATAATCGTTTTTTAAATATACTTAGTAAATCTCTCCTTTTTCTGATAATTTAAATACTTTGCTTAAATTCACATCTATTAAATCCATCTAGATACCTTTAAAAAGAGAAGGAATGGATAGTTTTGCAATTGGATCTCCTAAGAGGTTTAAAGCTTTGAAACTATGAGAATTATTAGTAATATTAGACTATTTTTCACTTCTGGCCATGCCATAGAGATAGCGGTCTAATTATCGTTTGCCTATGGTCTTGATAATGTGACGACCAGCAGGGTGTAAGGTTTTGAGAGGCTAGATGTTATAAACATAGTTTGCAAATACTCCTAAATTCTAACGATTCTAATTTATTTCTCCTAAGATTTTGACTTTTTTAATACTATTCTATGTTTAAAATAGCTTACCTTGATTCTCCGATAGTCTGGTATTATAATATGTTATAATCGAGGAAAGTATAAAGATCGAGCTATCCAAAGAATTAAAAACAAAACCTATGAACCTATCAATACCCAAAGCAATAAAGAATCTTTTGATTTAAGACCTAAGATCAAAAACACTTATATCTTCGAAAGAGCCAATATTAAATAGCCTAGATATCTATGAATCCTTCCTAATAAGAAAATAGTTCGAGTACTACGCATAGAAATCATTTGAGACATTTTAGAAAAAAAGCCTATCAAAATTTGAATGCCAATAATTATGAGAATAGTTATTCCTATAATTTAATGTCTTTTTTCTTTGTCACTATCTTCATGTTCAACAATCCCTTCGTAAAAGAGCAAAGGTAAAGCAGTCGCTAGAGTGATTAAAGTAACTATCATAGCTATGGTTGCGTGAACTATTATTCCATATTTTGTGTGTTTATACTTTGCAAAGAAGATGGCTATGTCGATGACAACAGTCCAGAGGAAAGGCATCATAGAGGTATGTCCTAACAAATCATCTTGCAGATCCTGAGGTAGCTTAATGTGGGAGTATACCATTGAGTAAATATAAAATAAATGTAAACACTTAATTTTCTTCTAGTAAACTTATTTTGGTTCAAGGGTTTTAGAATTTAAATTTAGTCTTTTGAATCGTTTTGAAACAATCTAAGTAATTGCATTTTATATTTAAAGAGAAGTTAAACTGAGTTAATTTAAATTGATATAAATAGTTAAATATTATAAGTGTCAATCAATGCGTAGATATTTCTACAACAGTGGAACTCTAATCTCCAAATGGCTTGAAAAAAATGCATTTGCAAAAGCATACGAAGACGAAGTCTATAGATCAGCATTCTTAGCTGCACTCAAAAATGATTCCACACTTCGATTCGCAGATTTGAGAGAACAGATACTCAATATGACCATCTAGGAACAACGGAAGTATGCAAATAATGTACACATCTAACAATTATTCACCTTATTTCACAGTCTACACAAATACAGCCGGGGGCGTTCGATGATCGTAGATGCCAGAACAAATCGCACAGTCACAGATCTCGTTGATCCTGACAAATTTCCCATTTGGGACCTTAAAAGCTATAACCCAGTTTATAAATCAATTTGGGATTACCATCTGGCTGAGTTACGTTTTGAAATGGGTTTTCAGCCGATAATTAGGCAGAGTCAGGTATAACACATAGAGGGAGGAAAAGGAGTTTATAATATACTCTCTCATAATAAGTAAAAGATTAAGACTGGAGAATTTATTGGATTGGTGCCAGGCAAAATATTTAATATTTTGGAAGATTTCAAATCAATGACACTCAAAAACAAAAAGGATTACCAGCGCATACCACAACATTTGCATTTTCCCAGTGGCAAACTCTTAGTGTTGGACGAACTCAACAAAGAAAGAAGTAAGAGCATTGGGTTGGAAATTCAAAAATCAGACTCGACAGTAGATGCAACTTTTCATAATCCATTCGCAATAGGGCACATGATAAATCATCCTCCTCCCAATCAGTAACCAAATGTATGTTTCGGGTAGATGAACATAAAAGTAAACTACTTTCCTAAATATCTGTGGAAGTACTTGCCTTATGAATACTTCACATTAAATAAGAAAGAAGTGACTTTGTTTGGAGTATTCGCATTGAAAGATATAGAAAATAAAGAAGAACTATTTGTTAACTATAATGAATCACATATCTACCCCATTGATAACATACCTTAGTGGATGATAGAACCTCCCAAATTTTCATAGATATTCAATTACCTCAAAAAAAGATAGTACTAGATAACATAGAGTGCTTATTGGAAAATAGTTGAAAAGAAGGCTCTATAGAAAAATAAAGATTTATTTGAAAAATATTAAAACTAAAGAATCCTTCGTCCTGATAAGGTTTAATTTGAGGACTAGAAGCGAAGGTATAAAAAATTGAAAATGCGGATGGAAGATGAGAACTAATATGAACATTTATGATTTTTATAAGAATATTTTCATATAAATCCATCTACATCAAGAATAAACTATGTAAGAAAGACTGTTTTGAGATTATTCATGAATCTACTCTGCCTTTTACAAAAGATGCGAATTTTATGTGCTTGGAATGGGCAACTTTTCTCCCCGATCTAGAGAAGGTTCAGATCTCTATAGCATAGGAATTCCTTTTCCTCTTAATTTTTTCTTGGCTTCTGCTGCTTGCTTAAACATCAGTATTTTTTCAATAAGGCCTTTTTTGTGTCCACTTGGCATTAAGCGTTAGATTTCTTCTTTAGTATGAGCCACCATCAGATTTCTATATTTTCGCCAAATGCAGTTATCAGTTTTATATTTAAAACGTTACATCTTAGCTATTTCTCTCCAGCAATAGCCTTTTTAATGAGCTATTTCTAATAAAAATTTTTAGAGTTAAGGCGTCCACACATTCTTACCTACACTAGGATCAATAATGTTACAGTATCTTTATCTTACTTGCAGTTCACTTTTGATAACCATTTTTTGTGCGATTTGTGCCCATTTTTTCACTCCATAGTGTTCACAAAGAATAATCAACATCAAACTTTGACGGTAGTTCCATCTGCCTGTGATAATTTTCGGATTTAGTCTATTATGGAATTCATAGTATATTTATTAAAAGGTGCGCGTTTAGACGAACTGGCAAACTTTTTACCAATTATCACCGTACATTCTCTGCTTTTAAATTATCAGCTGTTCTTATTTCTGATCAAAAGGACGCTTCATTTCCTTCTTTTGATGAATTTAATACCAAGCTCGATAAAGCTCAAGTCCCGATTTGAAATTCGATGTTGATGCCAGCTATACAAAATTTATCATTCTTGGATTTACAAGCAAATTTATGTTTTCAATCTCCTTCTTCTTATTGACTGGTTTGTCGCCTGTAAGCTTTTTCATAAACTCACAGTCACTTTCTGTAGTATTTTTTATCGCCTCTTGCTGTTACATCACCTTGGATTGTTCTCGAAAGGATTGTGGAGTGCTGCGATCAAATTTGAGATAACTGATAATTGCTGAAGCAGGAGGATACTCGCTATTGAGTCTATAGGTGCTAATGAACTCGTTTATGGTTTCCATGCGTTGGTGAATGGTGTCGCGTATTTCTGAATGGGATGAGTATTACTTTTAAGTTTTTCTTGTGTTTTGTGATTGTGAGCGAGCATCTTCCGAAGTTCTTTTAGTTGTTCAGTTTAGGTTCTTTACAGTTATGGTTCTAGCGAGGAATTAACCGTGTTTATGGGTCTCATACACTTTTATATTACAAGCTACCCTACAAAAATAGCATTTAAATAAAATAAAGGAGTAATTAACTACTCGTTCTTTTATTTTAATAAATTTTCAAGCTGTTATTTTGAATATCTAAAGGAAATATAATTCTAAAACGGTCATTTTAGGCCAAATTACAAAATACTGATAAAATTAATGCTGCTAAAACTATTCATCTTAACAAATTATTTCATTCAATTTCTGAAAACACATTAAGATAATTGTTAGTCAATATATTTTTAATTACAGCGATATCATTCGAATTATAAATGATTGAATAAGCAAAACTTAATTGGGTCTCCGTCTTAAATTTCCTGCAAGTACCACCACCCAGACATAGAACGAATACACTCAGTCGAGCGTGAGGGAGAAGGAGTGGCTATACGAAAAATAAATGATGAATCAGAAGATAACAACTCTCTAGTCCGAACTCAAGTCGAATCTCATCATTTGTTAAACTTTAGTTAGCAGAATCAAAATACTTGAAATGGCACTGAAATAAGAAAAGTAACATTATGTTTAGGTAGGAGGAATAAAGGGCAAACGAAGCCGACACTCAATGATGAGCATATCAACTCAATCATTTAGAAATATAAGCTCAAAGAAAACTTATCGAAAAATAGTCACTAGGAGTTTTTAAATGAGTAAACAAAAGTTTATTAAGAATCATTAAAGATATGCGAATTGAGACAGAATCGTTAAAAAGAGTGGATAGAGAAGAAATACAAGAAATACCTAAGATAAACAAGACAAACAAAATTCTTTAGAAAAAAAAGTTTGGAGCGCATCTTGATGTAGTCACAATCGTTCACCCTTTTTAACTTAACAAGGAAAAGCTCATCGCCACATCATCCGAGGACTGTCTCATCAAAATATGGAAAATGACCTTAATACTTAAAGAAGATAACCCTTAACCAAAACATACTCTAAGAAAACATACAGGACCTTTATTTTCACTAACATCATGTAAAAATCCAAAGAATAGCAATTAGACTGTTCTTTTTAGTGGAGGAATAGAGGGAGATATCAAATTATGGAAAATTGAAAACGAAAGTGCCAAATGGACTGGAAACTGGCTAAATGGTAATTAATAGGAGCAGACTATTTGGCAACTATAGGCTTTGGAAGATGTAATAAATTTATAAGTTAGAAATTACTAAGTTCGAGTTCCGACGGTGTAACCCGCTTGTTCAAAATTGGGGGATCTTAAGAACTTTAATTATCCCCTTTGAAGGATTTCAAAGAAAAATCATGTACAATTGATACTAATTTAGTCAATCATTCAACTATAAAGTGGGTCAATAATAATCTCTTTTTGGCAGCTTGTTCCAACGCACCTCGATTACACCTCTGGAACGTAGAGGGACAACAAACCGGCAAATTTATCTATGAAATATAAAAAAATAAAGAGATGGTGATGGTTATCAACAGCCTAGCGATAAGCAACCAAAGGAAGTTTATTGTAGCCGGATGCTAGGACACTCTTTTACGACTATTCGATTTAAACAGTGGAAAAGTCATAAAAAAACTACAAGCCAAAGGATCAGTCTGTTCAGTGCTGAGTTGGGAAGACAAAATAATAGCAGGCGACCATAAAGGATGTATTAACATATGGGACGAAAGAACTTACAACCTTATATAGAGTAAAGAAAACGTACATCTACAGAAATATGACACAGGTTTGACCCATTTGGCACAGTGCGAGAAGTATATGTTTAGTTCTGGTGGAGACGGAGTGGTGAAGGTGTATGAGCTGACTTCATGATATATTTTTTGATCATAGTTTATAATTCAAATTGAAGATGCTTTACTAATAAAATATTTTGCTACAACCTGTACGGAATCATATAGTGCCAGAAGATTAGCTGCAAAAAGTAGATGATATAATAAAAGAAGCAAGGGTTACGTATTTTTATCTACGGAGATTGATAAAAAAATGTTTTAGTTTGATGCATCCTCAATATTGGCTCAATTACTATCTTCTCAAGAGGCATTTTGGTTTGTTTGTAATGGGTTTGCTCAGTCAAAAATAATAAAAAGTTAAACTTTGTTTCAAAAAGAACTGCATTTATAGACTGAAAAGTTATAGAGACAAGAAGAACAAAGAAAGACAGCGTGTAAAATAGTATTATGACAAAATCAATATAGGTAAACTTCGTCAGATGTTAAAATAGTGGAAAAACATAGCGTAATTGTAAACAGCAACAAAAAGCGTATAAAAAAGTAAGTTTAAATCATCTTGCAACGAATTCATGGGTCTTTTGATTGAAAACCGCCGAATGATAGAAAGAAAACAATTAGAAGTGGCTTCTGAAATAATAAGTCTGCACGATATATACTGCCAAAAGATAGTGAAACAAGCATTCTAAAATCTGAAGATAAATAAAAATGTATAACGTTTAAAGAAAAAACTCATAAGCAAGTACTTCAAAATATTCAAAATGAACATGAAACAACAAAACAAATAAGATCGAATCAGAAGTCTAAGTTTTTTCAAGAAAAATATATTATCCAAGTGTTTTCTTCTGTGGAAGGAGCAGTGCCAGATGCAAATTGCTGTTAAATTTCATACTCAAACATTGATGATGAACTATTTCGATATTTGGAAACATCAACTGCCATATCTGCAATCAGAACGGTAGATATAACAGAGTAACGAAGTAATTATCAAAATCTACCTTGAAAAGCGGTACCTAAAGTTGAGAGACTAGTCATTCCGAAGGTGGCGATAACTGGCAGTATACCACAAATAGTTAAGTCATCACAACGTAATTCTCAATAAATTCGCCTAAAAACAGTACAGATACGTATTGCTACACAAATACTTCGAGAAGATCAAGCTAAACTGTTTGAACAACAAAGTGAAGTTGAAGTACTACCAGACAAAACTAAAGAGAAAGACACTCGATGGATTCAAGATATACTTCAGCAAATCGATAGAAAAGGAAGGCATTATTCTGGACCACATCGACAGGAATCTGGTGAAGAAATACTTTAACAAAATTAAGTTGTTTTATTCTAGTTAGTAGTCAAAGGTGAAAAATTTTAACCTGAAGAGGATATTTAACCGTTTCACAACAAGCATTATAAGTGAATATTGCAACAAAATTGATAAGGCTGACCAGTTCAAGAAACTCAACTTACTCTTCAAAACACTATTCTGTCTTAAAAAGGCCAGACTATAAAAAAAACAGTAAACTTATGCCATAGTCCTCGTTAATATCATCCTCCCTCTACGCAGGTGGCATCGAAAATTTAGAATTCAAAGATATCTCAATGAAAAGCACTGGTTTCTCAAAAAATCGATTCTAAGGGAGTGGAGGATGAGAGTAATCTCTAAAGACTCGGAAAAGAAGATAGTGCGAGAATTTAATGAGATCGAGTCTTCTAAGAAAACAGTGAACTCTGAGGAAAAATTAGAGATGTTCTAGTTTGAAAATATAATGGCTACGATAGCTCAGATCAGGAACAATATTTACTCCTAAAAGGACGAGTAATAGAGTAAAGAGGGATGGTATAGAGGAAAGTTGAAGTCACAGAAGGTGCATACTCCTTCTCAATCGATTAATTTTTCTTACAGTCTCGAACAGTGCGAGTGATCTACAATTTTTCATTAGTTAAATTACCCATTTGTCTTGTCCCAATATTATATATGCACCTACTTCTATCGATTTACTGAATAGCATAATTTGAGTTATCATATTTCAAAGTTACACCTGCTAAATAAAATATCTAAAGTTACGCATTTCGTATATATGCTTTACTAATCTTCTGTTCTATCTCCATTCCTTCTAATCATGTTAAAATAAACAAAATATGAAATGCCTAGTGGCCACCCATGCAAACTCAACCTGTTCATCTCCCACACTCCATAAAATTTATAGTGAAGACCGCCCCTTACCTCACCTCAGGCACACCCATAACCCACATAACAAAACCATCGAATACATGACCAGCACTCTCTAGTCTCTCACCAGTCTTTCAAGAACCACTTCGGGCAACAAAATCAGCAAAGCCAGCATTACAGTGATGCCTTGGACGCGATAGAAAGTGAGGGCAGCTCAGCGGGGATTCAAGAAAAAATAGTCAGAATACATGCTGCTGAATAGTAGTTCGAGCTATGGAAATGCGAGTAGTAAGAAACAGACTGACGTTAACAGATCGAAGCATTACGTTTAATTTTTCACGATGTTGGCATTCATGTACAACAAGTCGAAACAAAATAGTCATAAAATTGACTTTCTGATCGAGGAGTTTATTAGTTATTTCGGGCAGAAACGAGAAAAGTAGTATATTCGAGATATCGAAGAGATCACATCTGAGGTGTAGATATTGAAGGGTGCTCTATTTACTGACGATTAAAAAATGCCATACTAGATCATCAAGAACTGCAAGGGAGAACTCTCAAAATTATTCTTCAACATCTGCTTCGAACTCTATCTTTATAAAAGAAATGACCATACTTTCCTACAACTTGATATAGTCCATCGAGATATCGAGTACTATTCGAGACGGCTGGGCATGCTCAACTTAACTGTAGTGACATGCATGGATATGGGTAAACTTTGCCTCTAGTTTTTCTAGTTCGAAAAAGCAAGTGAAAATTACAGCAAGGCGCTGAAACTGGCAGTCTATAATTGTGATAAGTATAAATAAGAAATATGTATTGATAAGTTGGGACTGTGTGAGTACTACCGAGGTGATATGGTAAGTGCTCACTTCTATCATTCAAGTGTCAACAAATTGAGTGCCTACAATAAACTCAGAATTAGATAACACTATTCGAATTAGAAATAAATACAGAAAATATTGGAGGAAAAAACAAAAGAAAAGTCACACGAATAGGAAGTTAAAGAGGAGTTCTTCAAACTTAACAAGGATAATTCTGAGTTTAATTTTGACAGCTCAGGTATAGATTATGAGTATACCCAGAAAAACTACGATCATTTTAGGAACAATCTCAAGGAAATGATCAAGGTCAACACTCTACGCAAAAAGGTGCCCATGATCAAGAACAACTTGGAAAAGACATTCAAAATTGGAGAGAAGAAGTTCAAAGGTAACAACTACATCATCCCAAAGGCATCGAAGTTCCATCTGAATAGCAAGGAGCGGTCTCAAGATTAATTTGTGTTGACTCACCGGAGTTTCAATCGTAGTAACATCAACCACTAGAGCCACAAGATAGATAAATACTGCAAAATAATCTAACAAATGGTGAGCTTTTTTGTGACTGATTTGAAAAATAGGGCCAAAGCGATAGTCTAATAATGTGAGTCGTCGATTTCTGAGGAGAGATAGTGATATATTAGAAATGTGTTGTTTGAAGAGTAGTATGTTGCTGTGGAATTTACAGCACTCAATATAAAATATAACATGAATGTTGTGTTATGTAATATGAAATATCTGGAAGAAAGTGTAAGGTTAGTTGAGAATAGTATCTGCAGATTGTACAATTAAACAAAATACAATCATTTTAGCTCAATTCTCATTCACCTTTGAATAATTCCAATGATTTCAGAATGTACAATAGCAGAATTACTGATCATCTTTTCAAAATTCGGACATATCAACTTTCTTCACTGACACCAGAACTCATCCGTAATCCCAAATGTATATGATGGTTATATTGTATATTGAATTATCATTCTCAATAATTAAGAATCAGTCTTAACTTGCTAATCATCGATTTGATATATAGCAAATGGTCTCTCTTTTTGATTCTGTCCATCCTTTTCGATGTAAATACGTAGAGGTAAGCTTCATTTTTTAAGAAGTGGAAAATTAGACATCGTGTTATAAAACTGTAGCATTTTTGTTCTTGCACAGAGTAGACAGAGAAATGTTAGGGGTAAATGCGTGTTAGTTGTGTAAGGGTTTACTAGTGAATGTAGTTGTTCATGAAGGACTTTATGAGTTTGTGAAAATTAAAGAATCTTTAGAGAGTAGCTTAGCAACAATTTTATTATTATAAAAGCCTTAAAACCAGTTTCTCCGATTTACCTCTCTTCTGTACAAAGGACAGGATAAGTCTTATAACGTTGGGCACCACATTACGATTCTATAATTGTTTTGGTTTTGGTTTACGTTTATCACTAACACTGTCAGGCTTATAATCTTCATCTTTCTTTTAGATTATATTTGGCCTGCACAACTTTTAGTTCTTGAATTTGGGCAGTATTTCCATAGTGGGAAGTTGTTCTTGGGAAGAAGAGCATAAAAGAATGGTGGGAGAGAAGATAGTCCTTGGCTCAATTAGACGTTCTTCTGACCTAAAGGGAGTGAAACTTTCTTTAGATTCCTGGGGATGATTGAATGGCTAAATGTTGAGATTGATGTATGGTGGATAACAGAAATAGATCTAAATGTTGATAAAAGTACCATGTTTATTTTTGGCTTTTTATTATTATATTGTGACAACCAGGGGCTAGTATAAGAGGCATTTAGCAATAAATATAAATATGACATAACTTATAATAGAGTATATCTACAAAGAGATAGTAATGTTTTGACTTCCAAAACTAACATCTCTGATCTTTTTTACTGCAGTTGGGTTGGTTGGGTACTACATAAAATAAAATAATAGATTATCTTGCGGCATCAATCCCAATCTACATGCTGCATCTATGGCATAAACGTCTTATCATGAGCTCTTAGTTTTACTATTTTGACTTTGAAATTGATATAACGGCATAAGAAAGTGAGTTTGCTTTTTTATTCAAACTCATTAAAGGTTTATACGATTCAATAAAAATTTAAACAAAAAATTGAGTCATTACAGCTCGATGCTGGGCAGATGTTGAAATTAAACAGGAAGAAAGTTATATTTGCCTATAATTACTGTTTGATATAAAAATGTTATTTATGAATTGATGGTGGTAATTCGACCAAAGCTGACTAGAACTTCACTATCGTATAGGATATTAATTATCATACTGCCTACATGCATATGAGGCCTTTTCGTGCATTATTATTTTTTAATAAATTTTAAAAAGATAGGAATAGCTTACGAACCTGTAATTTTAAAAAATATATCAGACGCAAGAGTCGAATAAATTGAAAAATACTAACTTTATTAGCTCTTTCACCTATCTTTCAAACTATAAATAATAAACCTTCTTGTTGCAAGGAATAAAATACGGACTGATATCCATGCGATAGATAACTATCGATTTGTTATGCTTCTTCAACTAATGGTTTCGTGTGGACTGTTGCATTTGTTTTATAGCAAATAATTATATTGATGGATTAAAAATATAGCAGACAGGGGCAATCTTTCCTGGATAAATTCAAAGGCAGGGCCAACCGAATCGATAAAACAGGGCTCGTCAATGCCCTCGATCCTATTAAATCCCCCATTTCTCAACAATAGATCTAGTTTACATCCAAACGCAGACTTCCTAGTTTATAGCGCAAACACAACCATTAAACTAGCCACATCGACAAACTAGATTTATCACAACTGAAATCAAGCCAAACTGAAGGCATCAGCAAAGGCGAAGCTCATTAGTTGAAACCACTTGGAAGTGCAAAAATAAATAATAATAAAAATGATCATTTACCACTCATCCACTCACCCAAAACACCTCACACACAAAATATAATTATGTTACCACCTTCGAGACCCATATCTGACCGCAGCGAAAATTTGCAGAGAAGGATCTTCGGGAAGTACCTCAAATTAGATGAGTAAGCAACAAAGCATCTGTAATATTTACGGCAGATGGACAAAGAGCGTGCTAAGCGGAAGGCAAATCTCTCTTAAAGATCTTGAAAATGATTTTTTTACTAGTTATATACTCTTCTTCAATTAAAACAAGACTGTCTATCATTTGCACTCAGCCGATTCCGCAGTCAGATGTAGCCACTACCAGAAGTACTGCTATTTGATATAGCTGCGCACCAGTTTGGCAGCTATCTGCTGTTCCCCCAAAGCCATCTTGCGAGCTTTGAATTCCACTGATCCTGCATTCTGCTCGTAGGCTGAGATCTCTCTTTTAAGTAGTATATTATTGGCGAGGAGTTGCCATTAAAGGGAAGGCTTGGAGCACTGATTAGTAGTTAGATGATATTCTTCTAGAATTTAAGTAGTATTGATAAGTTCTTCTTTATTTTTGTAGTTGAGTATGTAGATGTTGGTTAGTTTCTGTAGATTGTGATCTTGTGTGGGTATTTCCAGCTCATCTTCGATGGTTTTAGGTTATACTTTGGAATTGATGTTGTTGATTTAGTTTTTGATGGCTAAAATTCTGCCCTTTTTGCCTTGCAACTCAGATTCGATCTATTGGTTGGCCTGTTTTAACCTCATTATTTTTTATTATAGTTCTTGCTTTTACTACTTAGATTGTAGTTCTGCTTCTTGGAGTTTATGGGTAATCATGGATAGATTGTCTCGCACTGAATGCACCATAGCTCGCAGCTTCTAGGTTTTATCAACCAAGGCAGGATTGATCTGAATGGGATTACTTTCTGGTTATGCTTATTTGGGAGTTAGCTCTTTGATTGAACTACTGCTTTTTATTTTTTTCAAAGGAGTATTTTTTTATATTGTTGGTTTGCCAAAGTCTTGAAGTTTTATTAATGCGAGTGCTATTTTATATTTGTTGAGATTCATGACGATTCTGTTAAGGTTGCTCAAAAGAGTGAGCTTTGTTTTAGTTTTGCTGATTATAGCAAGTAAAACGATCTGCTGCAATTGTGCTGATTTCTTCTTTATGATCCGATCGAGTATACTGAACGAATGCACTTGTTGCTTATACCATAGATACTTATTCTTCAACTTACGCATGACAGTGTGTAAGGGCGATCTATATATTTTTTAAAGCAGGTTCAGACTTATTTGCATTCTGTTGGGTTCTCGATAGAGTAGTTAATGTTTCAACTATGGCAGATACTTCTGGACAAACTTATATTTTAAAAATTCAAAGGACCATCTGATCAATCCGATCTATTTTTTGCGATAGATAGACATCACTGACTGTCCAATCAAATAACTCTATTTAGTTGCTTTTCTTTTGATCTGAGAGTTGACATGCTTAAATCGAATAAAAGCACCACTTAGCTGCGTAAACAGCAGTCTTTTGATGGCGTAGCTCACTAAGATTGATTTCTTAACTTTGCTTGCAGTTACACTTTGCAATTTTGTTAATTATTTGCTCTGCACTACCTCTTATCTGCCAAATGCTTGCGCAAAAGATTTCTATTATTGCTTAGCTAGAACAATAGGCTGTGTATATTTCGATTTGAGAATAGGTGTTTCAAGCTATTGTGATTCATAATTTGTTAGTTTGGTGGCCAAAGTGGGTGTGTCATTCTCAGGTATCCGGCTGTTTTGTCCCAATTCGCTAAATGTTTATGAGTCTCCTTCTTGTTTTGTTTATTTTTTCTACCCAAACTTGATTTATCTCCTGTATCTATCAGTTCTTCTCTCTATTTTGCGGCTGCTCTAATTAGCACTCCTCTCAGTCCATCCTTCCTCTTTTAGCTCTGTTTTCGCAATGTTGAGGTCTAGTTCTAATCCCTGGTGTTTTTCAACCTTCGGTAGGTGTACTTCTCTCCTTCTTGCAAATTTACTATGGGTATTGTTTTGAGTTTCACTGTGATTAGGTGTGATTACTTATTAATGCAAAATATTTTTAGTAGGAGTAGTCATGTTTTCTTATGAAACTTTACTGTATTTGGTGGTTGCACCCATAAGCACATTACTAATCATACCAATCGTCTGTGGCTTTACTTCCTTATCTTTATTATCAGATTATTAATGAACAGATGTCCTCGAAAACGATTTGTTTGAAGAATCAACATCTTGAAAAATCACGTTTGAAGATACTTCGCTTACTCGGGAGGGCAAAAAATTTTACATGTGATGCCCTAAAGGCTCATTCCTAGCCTTGCGTGTTAGTAGAGACGGTTGTGTAATTACTGACTCGCTTGGCTTGGTTACAGCTAAGCTTTCTTGGTTGGTATATTTGCTTCGAACGAGTCGAGAGGTTGTTTTGGCGTAAGGATTGATAAGATAGGGATTGGTGGCTTATTGATTGGGAGTAGAGCTGGACATTGGATCTTACAATTAAATTATATAAACTATCACTTAATAAGTTGCAGTTAATCCAAAAGTGATGAGTATGGGAGGGATTGAGGTAAGATAGGTTTGGTGGTTGGGGAGGGTGGGATATATGTTGGATGGGTTGTAGTATAATAGTTTAAGCAATTTTTAATTTTAATCCTAGGTTACCACATGCGATGTGTTAAAACAAAAGGAGATGCAGAGTTGGAGCCGCAAAACCAAGATAGCCTTCCTAAACAATCCAACTCCTAAGAACCATCTCCTCCGCTTCCACTAGCATCACGCCATCTCGCTTTTGAGAAGAACTACCCTAAGAACATCTTCATACCACTCATCGAACACTTGAATGAAAGAGGACTTCGCTAATAGTATGAAGCATGTGTGGGCACACGTTAGAGCTTTGAGGGCAAAAATGTTGTATCTTTGGCAGAGATCCACCGCGTGATGAGCCAATAATGGTTCAGCGAGGGCATCAACTTGACTGCCTTAGTATCGAATATATCCAACAAAATACTAATGAATTCAAAAATCAAAAAAAAGCTTTTTCATCTCCTTCTAATACGCTAGATTTTTACTATTCCTTTAGATGACCCACGGGAATTCAAAAAACTTGTCAGCAAAAGAGCCAACTAAGTCTCACAAAGCCTCCTCCCAGATGATCCTTTGTTTGCGTACCCGAGCGCTCTCATCTATTTGCTTAGCCTCTTCGCTAAGGTCCTATCAGGTGTCTAAAACGGTGCAAATCATGAGTAGTTTTAGGAGGCTGGAATGGTGTAGGATTAGTAGAAAAAGTATTTAATTAATTAGTAAAATTCTATCTAGAACCGAGGACGCGCCAAAGAAGGCAGCTCGAAGTAAGAATACAAGTACTATATTGCCAAGATCATAGCGACCTTGAACTCTTTCATCGGGGACTCGAGCTAGCTATTTGATCTGATTGAGTCAGTCAAATATCGTGTGAGTGAGTGTGAGAGAGATCTTCAGAAAAAGTACAAGTTGCCTTAGTTTGTGCCTTAATGGAGCTATTTCAACAGAATTGTAGTGAATAATTGCTACCTTTTTAAGAGGAATAAACAGAAACTAACATTTTCGTTACTCAATTTATGGATTCAGCAGTTCAAATAAAAATCTACTAGTCTAAAGGGATTCTAGGAGCTGCTAGGAGAGAGTAATCAGGAGAACTATTCTTTTAAACCTATCGTGCTGATCCACCCTCCTCCACATTGACATTTTGTATATAAACTATCTGCATTATCAATTAATTATCATCATCTATAATATCTCACAATTAACCATTTCAAGTCATGTTTATTTTTCAATATAAAGTAAGGTATCTTTATGTTTGATAATTTAATGTTGTTTTGTGACTTAAGTAAGATATTAAATAGTATTGTTGATGAAAAACATCTTTATTCAGCTCAAAGCTAAGACCAATCTTAAACAGGAAGCACTCCTCAAAATACTCGAAGTCAAAGAAGAAGAGGAAAAACCATTACCTCCTTTTATATAATAGTACTTCGAACAGGAAGAGGATCATACTTAATCTTAAACCATCCACTTCATCATCCAACTCATACCTGAATTTCCACAACCTGAAGTTAAGGAAAAACTGTTCACTCTGCTTGTCTTTTTTGTATCAAGGCAACCATTGCAGGAAACACTTTCAATTGCAGTCAAAGTTGAAAACATGAAGGAATCCATTTTCAACCGTGTCCGATTGTATTTCTATGCACACTTAGCTTTTCTCTGCTCTTCAAGAGTACCAACGATAACTAACTCAAAAAAAGACTGATTACTCAGTCGATAGTGTTGATTGAGAAGGAAGGCAAGATCTCAATGTTCAGCAATTTTGTTTAAAATTTTAGTAAATTGATTTCCAATCTTACTTTCAACAATAACGAGTACGTTGAGCTATATCTGAAATTAATCAACTATCTATAAAAGCATGTGGTCTAGTATGTTTGGATTTATTTAGTAAAAAACTATGGAAAGGCTATATTGTAGAATGTTTGCTGAATGTTGCCCCACAACATGTCAATACTCCAGAAGTTGACTCTCTTTTTGTGAAGTTACTTAACTCTAGCGAGGTTACTGAGGAAACTATCCCCCTTTCAAATTCAACTGTTTTGAATAAAAACAAGTACTATCCATACCTTGAAGCATTGCTTTTAGGAGACTTTGAAAGATATGCCCAACTCCCCAAAGAAAATCTGACTCAATTAGCAATTAGATACAACTAATTGGAAAGAAACATCAAAATCCAAGCTATTCCAAGAATTTTAACAGGGAACAGAGTTACTACAGTCAGCTACGAGCAAATAGCTTTGCTGCTTAAAATAAACAAAACTGAGGTTGAAAGCTACGTGATTCAAGCAGTACAGTAGAGCATTTTGAAGGCCAAAATCGATGAATCATCTGAGACTATCATTGTCAAGTAAGTTTAAATCTAAATAGTTCTGTAAGATTTATGGCTCTAAGAACTGAGTAAAAAGCTACCCTCCAGAAAGGCATTTCTAATTTAGCAAGTAAACTGTAGACTATAGCTAGCCGTTGATATGGGTGGTTTTTAAATAAATAATTATTAAGTGATCAAAAATCAACTCCATCTCGGAAAGTATTGCTGATGGGCTGCTGGAATTTAGATTTGTTGATTGTAATCTGCAGTCCAATCTCTTCTACCCGTAAATTTACTCTTGTTATCGCCGTTAAAACGAGGCATCATATGTGGAAAGTAAGGATTTTATGAATAGTCTTTACTGAAACTGTCAGATAAAGATTTTTTTGCTGCGTGTGATAGGACACTGCTTTGGCGTCTAGTATTTATCCCTTAAGTTACTTTTCCTGTAAAAAAATCCTCGTCATTCATTTTTTTAGTAAGAATGACTGAACGAGACAATCCAGTACCAGCTTGTCTGTCTTCTTCTTCTTGTTGATTATAGTTATGAGGTTTCACTATGGAGCTATTTTTATCGATAGGCTCCACTTTTCTTTCAACGGGTTAATGCCATTCGAATACCCGTTTATGTTCTGGGTTTTTAGGTCCAAAGCGTTCGACTTCTTTGAGATGTCTTTCAAGGTATAAATGTTTATCATAGTATCTGTTTGTGGGAACTGCGCCTGGGATATCTGTGGTAAAGAGAGACCGCATAATTTTAATAAGATTATATAGGATTATTTCAAGCTGGATAG
>Ga0194117_10002366_pt1 | contig 20224 bp, 19 predicted proteins | sample TA2MahsurfametaG_FD_160579 | JGI IMG/M metagenome (GOLD analysis project Ga0194117, IMG submission 160579) | Freshwater microbial communities from Lake Tanganyika, Tanzania - TA2015009 Mahale N1 surface | ecosystem: Environmental > Aquatic > Freshwater > Lake | place: Tanzania: Lake Tanganyika...
TTTTTCTGCTCGGATATGGGTTCCGTTATAACCAATTTCATGTCCGCAACATCACTGATGGGCTGCAGGTCTTTCTTCTCAATCATCCCCGAAATGGAGACGACGAGCACCTTTGGCTTGCGGGATGCAAGTTTTGCATGCGTTGACTTGTATAGGTTAAATATGTTCTTCATGTGCTCATTCCTGATCTGGTTCCATGGGCTTCGTCCATCCGCTCGCTGGGCCAACGCCTGAAGAGTCAGGCCCCCATGTCCCCTGTTCATATTTTTGCGTTTTGGGCTGACCACCTACAACCCGATCAAATATTCTCCACTGGTGATCAACCTCGTCTTTTCTTGAGAAGAATGTTGCATCTCCGACCATGGCCATGCTGAAAAGACGTTCATAGGTGGGGATCTGCTGGTGGGTCTCCAGTTGGATGCGCAAAATATCCCCATCAACCACGCAGTTTTCTGGCCATTCGACATCGGGAACCTTCCGCATCTTGATGACCACCTCGGTGCTGGTGATGGGCATGCGCTTCCCGGATCTGAGGTGGAATGTCGTTCCTTTCCATCTCGGGTTGTTGATGGACATCTTCATGGCTGCATATGTCTCTGTTTTGGACCCCGATTTGACCCCCGGCTCCTTGAGATATCCCTCAAACTGACCGACGACGAGATCTTCAGGGTTCACCTGGGCAACCCTGGACAGGAGGTCTGACTTCTTGTCACGGGGGTGGTTCTGCACCACGTCCCTGATGCATCCTGCGTGGTCGTAAAACTGACCCCTCTCCTTGATGCCGAAGTCTTCCACCATGGATATCTCCACAGATGTGATGTTCTTGCTGTTCCAGAAGCGGTCAAGCTCAGGGTCGTCAAACCTGATGTCAAGGATGCTGCGCACCCCATCCTTGCCGAGGAAGTGATCCATTCTGAAGACATCTGCCTCGTCGAATGCAGAATGAACAACCCTGTTGAGTTCCCGTGCAGATTCCCTGTCCTCGCCGAAAGGCTTCTCAATCACCAGTCTGGAGCCGCGATTGCATCCTGAATTCTTCAGACCAAGTATTGCAGGCTTGAATGCTTGGGGCGGGAGTGCCAGGTAGATGAGGGGATGCCTGCAGCCACGAAGCGATGCCTTCAGTTCATTGAAGTCTTGTGGGCTTTCCACATCGCCACTGATGTAGTGCAGGCGCTCTGCTACTTCTTTAATTACATTTTCTTCTGCGTCCTCGACATTGGAACGCATCATGTCGACCAGTTGACTGTTTGATAATTTTTCTCTTGCGAAGCCAATCACTGGCATGTCCAACTTGCCATCATGGGCCAAACCATGGAGTGCAGAGAATATTTGTTTTTTGGCAAGATCCCCGGAAATTCCAAAAATGACAATGCCGTCAGACCTTGGATGCGATGGATAGTTGCTCAGCCACCCTGTTCTTCTGCCTATCTTGAGCCACTCTGATTTGGAAAATTTGCGATGAATTTTACATCTCCTACACAATATATTTACACATACAAGACCATATCCTGCATATTTTTACAAGCAGTACGCCAAAATGCGACATAAACAGACTAGAGGATGTAGTGTGGATAGATGGAAATATGTTGCTAGTCGTGGACATAGAATCTTTGGAAAAAATCGGCAGGATGGCAGGGTGGATCAAGTCTGCCATGTACAACCACAAAACGGGAAACGAGAACATGAAAAAAGTTTCGGGCATGGGTAACATGATGGGGGTGACAGGACATTCTGGTGGAGAAGTTGGCGAATGGAAGTCATATACGGACAACGATAGAGAGCGCTTCGATGTCGCAAAACTGTCGAATGATGCCCTCGGCAAAATAAAGGACACAATTGGATACAAGACTTCGGGTGAGCAACTAAAACTCGGAGGCTATGAGTATGGGACAGTCTATGTCATGCGTAGCGGTCAGCAGCAGCATGTCTCAGAAAGCACCACTCACGGCTATAGGGCAGATTTGGACTACACAGAGAATGTCAGACCTGAACACTACAACAAGCGTGACGAAAAGCAGGACGCCTCTGTTATAATTGAAAATCTCCAAACAACAGGACATCGTGTCACCGTGAAGGCGTATGCCTCATTCAGTCCGCTCGAGTATCTTTCGCTGAGGGGTAGGTCGGGGGGGCCGGCATCGGTGGCAAGCATGGTCATAAAGCGCGGCTCTGTGGAGGTCGATATTCACGAACCAGAGCAAAGTTGGTCAGAAAAGAAGAAGCCGGGTTTCTTTGCTAGGCTCTTCGGCAAGGCAACCTCATATGGATGGGTGAAGACAGCATCGGGATGGACTATCAACAAAACAGGTTGACATACCAAGTTCAGAGCCGTACTTTGTGGTCATGTGAATCTGTGAACCTCCTTGTCTATGCCGTTTGCATCAACAACCTGCACCACATCGGTGACATGCCCCATTGACTCCAAGGTTCTTGAAACAAAATTACATGAATTGTACAATCCATATGCCTTGGTCTTTTGTTCGTAGATATAGCGGTCTTTGAGTACAAATTGTATGCGTTTCTGGGATGTCATTTTTCTCCGATGTCGACAGACTTCGTTATTGAATTATATGCTTGTAACCTCCCAAGGATGATTGCAATATCAAGAGGAGTGGGGAAAGTCTGTTGGAAATTAACACCTAGATGAAGAATATATACAGATCAGAAGATGGTCTCATCAAGGTTGCTGAATCAGAAGCAATCAGAAGACATCAAACAGCCTACTATGTCGCAGAAACCGACCATAACATGGAACGGGTAGCATCGAATGTATTTCGGAACAAAGAAGTTTTTGAGTATGTTATAGGGAACATGATCGCAAGGTTAGGAAATAATTCGGTGGACACCGTCATGGGTGTGCAGCTGACAGAACTAGAAATCAAGGTTCTGAAGAGGGTGATGAACAATCCGAACGACATACCTGGAGGGCATAGGCTGCTGTTCGCTTGGCTCGCTGGTTCGATCTTCAATGTGGCTTTGTACATTTCGCTCTCGTCACCATGGATGCTTGAAAGGGCCAACAAGGAAAAAATTGAATACGACAAATTAGCCAGCTGGGTCGTTGACGAACTTCCGTATGGCTCAGTTGGTAAAATAGTTTTAGAGATGTTAGAAAAACCGATTTCCACAAAACTGCTCCAGTCAATGCACCTGGTCGCACTTAGCAGTCTAAATTATGCTGGTCCAACTTGGGTCAATATGACAGACCGTCCAAATTCTAACTTTCCAGTTGCGTTGCAAAGATTGCTGCGACCTGCGGTTAATGGTCTTGGCGAGAACAGGCACGAGCAGGCCACCAAATTAATCTTGGATTGGTTCGATAAGAACGCATATCCTCCGTCATGGCTCATGAAAGAATTTGACGAGATCATGAGCGGTAAAGTTGATGGAGAAAAGTTCAAAACTTTCAGGCAGATTATAATCGATTGGCCTGGGTTATTTTATGAAAACAACTTCCCAGAGTGGTCCGCAAAATATCTTGAGATGTTGATGAGGGGGGATCCGCCCTACCATGTCATGGCTGATAAGAAGCGGGAAATCCAGAGCCGAATCATGGACAGTTTCCTGCTCGCAAAACAGCCAGAGTTTATCAATCAGCTGCTTTCAGATGCCATGCTTTCTGGTGAGATCGACGAGAATTCTTACATCAACAAGCTGACAAATTATCTCATTTCAGAGAAGAATAAAGATGCCCCCCCAAGGATTAAGGATGAATGGCTTGAACCAGTCGTTGGCAAACTGCTGAGGGATGGCAGGTTCAGGGACGATGAGGGGAGGCAGGCTGCGGTCTGGTGGCTCCAAAGGATGGGCGGCGGAGAATTGGAGACCCCACAGAAGACGGCGTCTGCCTCAACTCCCCTCCTGCGGAAGGACAGGTTCGATGGGTTGATACGCACCATGCTGTCTGCGGCAAGCAAGAGGATGAGCAGCCCATGGCAGCCGCCAGTCGGAGCGGAGAAGCTGAAAATGACAGAAAGATCACTGAGGAGTGTTTGGGAATACGCACTGACAAACGATGTGCCAGATGTCTTACACAATCACATGATTGTCATTTGTGAGCAATATGGCGGATGGCCTGGCATGTATGTCAGTGCCATGCGTTTTCTTCCACAACTGATGGAGAAATATGGCGAAGCAGGCACACTGTTGAGCATCATGAAGACAAAAACAGCAAATGATTTTGAAGAATTTATGTTCGGGTGGCATCATCAGCACAAGAAGAACATGGCAGAGACCGAAGCCATCATGGAATACAAGAAGACATTCAAAATCGGAGAGAACATGCATTGGCGTGTTGAAATGCTTGCAACGGCTCCTGCAATCAGTGCACACAGCACCCACCAAGACCATACGGGCATCGATTCAGACGGCGTGGCCAAGCCTCTCTTGGTGTATGACATCTACAAAGGACGAGGATCCGATGTCCTACCGCTGAATAAGGTGGGAAGCCTGTTTTTTATAACACCCAAAAATCCAAAACACCAAGGTGAGGGATATACGGCAAGAATCAACTCCATGCATGACGAGCACATCGAAGAATATTTTGGATCCGAAGAACCAGAAGAAAATGATATGTACAGCATTGTGAAAACATCAGTAGTCAACGAGCATGGAGATGAACTTGATAGGGATGCATGGAGGGCAGTCGTGCTTGGTCGACCGATGCCCAAGGGGTTCGTAAGGTTTGTAGAACAAAATGCGAATCCTGAAATGTCAGAATTTCTTCTTAGATATGTATCTGATACGGAATGGGAAGGCAATGAAAACGATGCGCTCGATGATTTGCAATCCGGTCAATCTTTCATGAATTTGATAATTAGACGCCTTGAGGCTCTCGTGCAGGGAGGGTCTGAAAGTAGACTGAAGCAATTTCTACTAAATATGGCGGCAGATCGAAATTTGCTTGAATCATTCAGTTCTACTGTGCACCTGTACGGGCTTGCCAGTTGGAGAGCGGAAGCCACCATGATGACGGAATCTGGAGGTTTTGACACTGGTTGGTCAAGGCGAAATGTTTTTGCCGAAAAACTCGGCAATGTGATCAAGAATATTGCCAAGGAGAACAGTGACAGCACACCTGAGTCGTTTGCGGATCTTGTCTTTGCTCTGATGCATTCACACCTGATTGACAATTGGATCAGGATCAGTATTGCACAGCAAGCAAGTCCATGTCGATGGATAAAAAGGCTGTGGGCTCTTGCAATGCTCTCTGGAGACTTGGGAGATGAGGGCATGTCAATATATACACATCACAAAGATGATGGCTCAAATTCTCCATTAAGTGATCTCAATCCACAGGTCATGAAAAAAATGCTTCCAGATTCACAAGCTGCTGCTGACCTTATAGAAAGATCATACCTAAGTAGCAAAAAATTCCAATATTGGTCTCCTGCAATGGCTCAACTTAATGAGGCGAACGAAGACAGTGAATTACCCACCATAATAAAAGACATGATAGACATGTACCGTCAAGAGATCCTGGGAGACAAGAGGGTTATAGAATATGCAGAAAGGTACTGCAGAGTACATGGGCATTTGAGCGATTATTCAAAAAAAATAATGATCGGAAATCTCGGGAACAAGGGCGGGATACTCCCGTGGCAGTTGGAACCCAAAAAAGGCGTGCCAGAATTTGCTGTGATAGAAGTGGCCAAAGAGTGCGCAAAGAGTGGCAATAGAATTTGCAAAAGATTATTTCTAGAAGCACTTTTTTCACAATTGATGAATACTAACTACCCGAGGGCAACTGAGATAGTGTCATTTGTTTTCAAATTGCTATTTGATGATTTTCACACCGAACACAAGCTTAATATTTTCCGTCATTTCGGAGTTCTTCCACCCTACATACTGGCTGACAGAGAGGTCTGGGGGGGAGGCACATCGTCCAAATTGGAAGAAAGGGTGGGGAATCTCCTTCGAGAGAACAATAGTGGCATGAGCATTCAGCAGGCCATCCAAAACTGGAAGTCTCAAGTCGCCTCCATGATTGGCATATCTTAAAAAGGGTTGGTGCATTATTTTTGTTAAATATTGTTTAATGGAGGACAGGATGGCAGACATACAGGAAATAGCATCAGGACTGCAATTTAGGCCTGTCAGGAAGAAATCAAATATTAATTACAGGTATATGCCTGATGCCGATTACGGCAGTATGCAGCCGCTCACCTACACTGTCCTTAGCAGGAGAGAGAGGATAGTGACAGACCTTGATAAGACCTCTAAGGAGGGGATGCCTGGGGATATACTCATATCTGGACCCAAGGGAGAAGTATATGTTGTTGACAGTAGTCAGTTCAGCAACAAATACGATGGGGAAATTGGCGGCGACATCAGACCTAAAGGGGACATAAGGTATGCGGCCCTGTATGGAGGCCCAGAAGAGATAAACTTCAAGGCATCATGGGGAGAAGATATGGTGCTCAAGCCAGGCGACCAGCTGATGCGTGACGGAGACAAGGGGTTCTACAGAATAGATGGCGCAGTATTCTCTGAGACATACGAAGAGGTAGAAGACGACATGGAAAAGGTCGCCAGCCTTGACAGATGGTTCAAGGAGAAGTGGGTTGACATATCGCGCAGGGACGAGGATGGGAAGCACCCGCCTTGTGGAAGAAGTGATGCCTCAAAGGGGGCGTACCCAAAATGTCGTCCATCTAAAAAAGTATCTCGCCAGACCCCATCAACATCGCGCGGCATGAGCGACGACGAAAAGAAAAGAGCCACAAGACAGAAGAGAACTGCAGAGAAGAAGAAGAGAGTTGGGAAGAAGCCGCACATGACATCACACCACAAGCTCAAGGGCGCCGATGCCGCAACCTGGTGGAAGAGGGCCAAGTCTGGCTACAACATGCCCATGGAAGACATGTGCAGAGACAGCGAGAACTTGGCAGCAAGTATGATATCAGGTGCAAAAGATCTCATGCGCTCTGCCGACTTTCATCATGAATTGAACAAATTGGAGATTCCTGACTTTCGCAACTGTGGGGACGCCGAATGTTGCGAAAAGAAGATATCAGAACTGCAAGATGAGATAGAGATCATAATTGATATATATCGATGACTGTCAGTAGGCCAAGTGCACTCGACTTTTGGCCAAATGATGTCGTTGGCAAGGAATCACTCAGTCGACTAAGAACTTACGCCCAAGAACTTCGTGCCATTTTTGGCAGCATTGATACAATACCTGATCGAGTAAAATCGCTATGGCAGAAACCCGATGAATACAAAAAAGATATAAGTGACATGACTTCTTATTTGCAGTTAGTGCAAAAAATTCCGGATTATATAGAAGAGGTGGTCGATCTTTCAACAGAATATGTAATTTCAGTGCATGGTTCTGGAATAGAAATGGAAGATGACGGAAAACTTCACCATGCTTACTCCATATCATCGAGACAACTAGCCGTGGACATGTGCATGAGCAACCCTTCAGGGTCCTACACCATCCTCCGGATGTACCTACCTGCGGTTGCAGATCCCCTCGACAGGCTCAAAGAGATGATCAGGATGGCTTCAGAGTCCAGTAGAGAGGGTATCAAGGATGCTTTTGACCTGGTGGTGCCCAAAGAGTGGAAAAAGTTGCTTGCCGCCCAGGTCTGACCCGCCACAGTCGTAAGATTGTTGGCATGATCATACAGCACAACGCTCAGCAGATAGACAGCATCGACTTTGATGCTCTTGTCGTAAAATCAGATATGCCCGTCTTGGTCGACTGGTGGGCACACTGGTGCGGTCCATGCCGCGTGCTTTCCAACACCATGGACCAGTTATCTAATGAATACAATGGTCGTGCCAGGGTGGTCAAGGTAGACTGTGAGTCAAATATTGACTTTGCTAGAGAAAATTCCATACAAGCGCTGCCAACCATTACGGTGTGGCATGGCGGACAGGAGAAACTGCGGATCACGGGGCTTCGTGGGATCAATGAGTACCGTAAAATTCTCGACGAGATCATCAACAACAACAACAACAACAACAACAACAACAAGAAAGAGGGACAACCATGACAACTGAAGTTGCAAATGAAGTAAATGTATCCATGCTGACGGATTTTGCCCGTTCAGAGTTTGTCGTCGCCACCAGGGCAAGGGAGTCTGCTGGGCAGGGGCAGGCAATCGACCCATGGATCGTCCGAATCGAAGGAGCCGTGATAAGGATGCTAGAGATCCTTGAGGGTCTTCCTGGCGACGACCGCAGCAGGTGGCTGGCGTCTTCACTCTTTGGTCGCCTCTCCCAGATGCAAGTCATCACCCCGCTCACCGGGACAGAAGATGAGTGGCATCCGACCGACGGCGAGGGGAAGCAGCAGAGCACACGTTGTGCCCATGTGTTCCGTCGGGCGGACGGAACCTCGTTCGACGCTCATGCAGTGGTCATTATCTCAGATCAGAACACCCCTCAGGGTGTCGAGGCAAGAGAGATCTCTTTCCCGTACATGCCACGACAGGAATTCATTCGCGCAAAGACCGATAATACTGCCGAGCCACCTCAGCCCCAGTGACACATCCACCATCAGGAATTTACTCCGTATAGAAGTGGAACCTTCACTGTCTTCAAGGATGGTGAAACATGCTCACATATTGGTGGAGCAGTTGGTGATTGAGATGGAGAGATTGCAGTCATAAACCAAGCAGGAGACGCAGAAGATATGACACCTTTTGGATATTTGTGTCTTCTGTACGCCCATAACATCAAGAATGGTTCCGACTAGACATCCAAATAGAGCAACCGCTCATTACGAGACACCGTAGCTCAGCTGGTAGAGCAAGTGGCTTTTAACCTCTAGGTCCTGGGTTCGATCCCCAGTGGTGTCATTAGAGACCGTATGGACAACGACAAAGCAATCAAGCCCAAAGAAGATTTGAGATTTGTGTGGCACGATAAGTACCCGTGGATACACTGTCACATCGAATGCGGCACTGGGTGGGATGTTCTGCTTGACAGACTTTTTAAGTTGATGGATGCGTCTTGGCGCAAGATGAAGGAACCTGAAGAGGAGCGCTTTTCCGTGATGCAGGTGAAGGAAAAGTTTGGAACCCTGAGGGTGTATATTGCGGGTCAGCACCAACAGGAGATTGGGGGCATGATAAATATGGCAGAAACCATGTCTGGAGCGATCTGCGAGATGTGCGGAGCTTCAGGATCCATGACCAAAAATGGGTCATGGTTCATGACGCGCTGCACATCTTGCTCGTGACCAATTTGGGATTGTAGCTTAATCGGATGAAGCAGCCGCCTTCTAAGCGGCAGATTGTGGGTTCGAGTCCCGCCAGTCCCGTTGTTGGGGAGCGTATGATTGTTTTATGTTTGATGAACAGACTAAAAACCGTATACGTGCGGCAGGGTTTCAGCAAGTTGATCAGGATGAGCAGGAATGCATTAGGGCGATCATGAACGAACTGGAGCAGACAAGATCAAGGGCGGAGATGAGGGCAAAGGAAGCAGAGGCTTTGCGCCTTGCGCTGAAGAATTCGCAGGCTGATATTTGGGTTCAGCGTGAGATGTACATGGCGGTGCAGAACCAATGGGGTGCTGTTCTGCGAAAGATGTACCAGATGGTCAGTGAGACTGAAGCGACAGCAGCCACGCAGAACACCATGCGTCAGAGTTAATTCTTAAAATACGCCATTTGCACGACAAAACCGCACCCTGGGTGCGGTTTTGTCGTTGGAGGGGTGATGGCAATCGGTAGGTAAATAGTTATGTGTACGTGGAACATAAAAACAAAAAAACATGGCTGGTGACGGGTGGTTGCGGATTCATAGGTTCGCATCTGGTGGACGCCATAATGTCAGCAGGCGACAGGGTGGTGAACATAGACAACCTGGCACCATCGGTGCACATCGGGAGCACGCCAACGCCTGGGGGGGATGAATTTATTCATGCCGACATTGGTGACGCAGATGTCGTTATGGATACTCTGAAGAGGAACAACCCTTGGCGTGTGATAAATCTTGCAGCTGAAACACATGTTGACAGATCCATATCGTCTCCTGGTGATTTTTTTAAATCAAATGTTGAATCGACATGGAGATTTGTGGATGCCGTCAACAGGTGGCGAGAAGCTGAAGGCGTGTCTGACTTTTTATTTGTGCATGTGAGTACTGATGAGGTTTACGGCTCCCGAAAGCCTCATGATCCCCCCACAGATGAAATGGACAGATACCACCCAAGAAATCCATACGCTGCAAGCAAAGCGGCCTCTGATCATGTGGTGCGGGCTTGGGGCGAGACATTCGGTCTTCCACATGTGGTGACCAATTGCTCAAATAATTATGGACCAAGACAGTTTAGAGAAAAATTCATACCCAACACAATATCGTGCGCCATGTCAGGCAGAGAAGTACCCATATATGGAGACGGCAGACAAGTGAGAGAGTGGCTGCATGTCAAAGACCACTGCGATGCCCTCGTTTTGATTGCCAAGTCGTCCGCTGCTGGTGAGACATACAACATATCTTCAGAAGACTTTAGAGAAAACATATGGGTTGCCAAAGAGATTCTGAAGACGATGGAAGATTTGGACGGCGAAAAGTATGGACACCTCATCACCCATGTAAAAGACAGGATTGGACATGACTGCAGATATGCCATAAAATCATCCAAGTTGCAGAAAGAGCTCGGGTGGAGGGCAAAAAAATCATTGAGCGATGGACTTCGTGAAACTGTTGCTTGGTACATGAACAACAGAGAATGGATGGCACGATGAGGGGGATAATTTTGGCAGGGGGGACAGGAAGTAGACTATATCCCGCCACAAAGGCAATATCGAAGCATCTGCTTCCCGTCTACGACAAACCAATGGTCTATTATCCCATATCCGTCCTCATGCTTGCGGGCATCAGGGACATCATGGTGATCACGACGCCACAGGACAGAGATAATTTTGTACGCCTGCTTGGCGATGGATCATCGTGGGGTTTGAATCTGACCATAGAGGTTCAGCAGTCGCCTCGGGGACTTGCGGAAGCCTTCCTGATTGGGGAAGAGTTTATTGCGGGCGGAAGGTGCTGTCTTGCCCTTGGTGACAACATCTTTTATGGAGCGGGATTCACCGGTCAATTGGAAGAAGCCGTTTCAAGAACGCATGGTGCGACGATTTTTGGATACATGGTCAAGAACCCACGAGACTTTGGGGTGGTTGAACTTGACAGTAGCGGGATGCCAGTGTCCATAGAGGAGAAGCCAATCGAACCACGGTCAGACCTGGCTGTCCCTGGGCTGTACTTTTATGATGAAAGGGTTTGCGAATTCGCACGCAAGGTGACTCCATCTGTAAATGGAGAGTTGTCTATAACATCAATCAACCAGATGTATCTTGGACATGGAGAACTCCATGTAATACGACTCGGTAGGGGTTTCACATGGTTCGACACCGGAACCCATGACAGTCTGCTGGAAGCATCAAACTTCGTCAATAGTGTGGAGGAGAAGCATGGGTTCAAGATAGCGTGTCTTGAGGAGATAGCGATGCAAAAAGGATGGGTTCTTTCCGAGACGATAAAAAGTAGTGGTTTCAGTTCTCCACAGATGTCTAGATACATGGAGTATGTGAGCAGAATGTTGCCAAAGGTCAGGATCTAAAATGATTTCAGTGTTCGGCTCTACCGGATTCATTGGAAGCAACTTTGTCTCCATGTTCAAAGAAGAATGCCTTCCCATTGGAAGGTATGAAAATAAGTCATGCAGCGATGACGTTTTGTACATGATAAGCACGACAGACAACTATAACATTTTTGACAAACCCACTCTAGATATTGATACCAACATAACAAAACTGATACATGTTCTAGAAGATTACAGAAAATCTGGTCGAAGGGGTGTCTTTAACTTTGTCAGTTCTTGGTTTGTTTATGGAGCAAATTCCACCGTCAATACACATGAATGCACTCCGTGTGATCCAAGAGGATTTTATTCGATTACGAAAAGAGTTGCAGAGCAACTGCTTATTTCCTATTGCACAACATTCGAAATTGAATACAGGATTCTCAGGCTTGCAAGCATCACTGGAAGAATTGACCATAGGGCATCTAGCAAAAAAAATGCCATCCAGTACCTGTTCGAGAAATTGGCCATCGGAAATACCGTTGAGCTTTATGATGGAGGTCATTCTATTAGAGATTTCATGCATGTGGATGATTGCTGTCGTGCGATTATGAACTGCATAAGATGCAGCGAAAAAAACTTTGTCGTCAACATCAGTAATTCAAGCCCCATGACAATAAAAGATGCTGTCGAATATGGAAAAATAAGGTTAGAGTCGTCTTCAAAGATAGTGAGCATAAATACGCCTGTATTTCATAAGATTGTTCAGGTTAATGATGTGTGTCTCAATAATCATAAGCTATTGAGCCTGGGCTATCAGCCAAAAATTACATCCCTAGAGGCTCTCGATTGTCTTGCCCGTGAGGTTAAAAAAAATGATTGAACCGACTATCAACAAAACTTCCATAGAAAGTCAAATTTACAACTTGATAGAGCAGTTGTTTAATGAAAACAAGTCTGAATGGACGGAGGGTCGTGATTGGGTGAGATACGCTGGTAGCTTTTTTGATGCTGCCGAATACAAGGCAGGAGTTCAATCTTTGCTATCAGGATGGCTAGGACTCGGAGACAGCGGAATAAGATTTGAGAGAAAGTTTTCCAAATTGATGGATAAGGGATTTGGTGCTCTTGTAAACAGTGGTTCAAGTGCCAATCTTTTGATGGTATCTGCATTAAAGTCCAAGCGCCTTTGGAACTTGCCAAAAGGAAGCAAGATAATAACACCAGTAGCCGGGTTCCCTACGACAGTCAATCCAATTATGCAAAATGGTTTCAAGCCCGTATTCGTAGATATTGACATCGATGGTCTGAATATGAATTTGAGACAGGTTGAAGATGCAGCCAAAAAAGGCGCAAAAGCAATCATGTTTGCACATGTCCTTGGGAATCCTCCGGATATGGACTGGCTTATGTCCATAGTGAAGAATTACGATTTGATATTGCTAGAAGACTGTTGCGATGCACTTGGAAGTACATTTGACAAACGTCCTTTGGGGTCATTTGGAGACATGGCTTCCTGTTCTTTCTATCCTGCACATCATATAACCATGGGCGAAGGAGGCTTTGTCGCATGTCGGTCAGAAACTTGCGCTGAGGTGGTAAAAAGCCTCAGAGAATGGGGACGAGGATGTTACTGCACGGGACAAGGGTCGTCATGTCTGAAGAACGGAATGTGCAAAAAAAGATTCAGCAATTGGCTTCCTGCGTTCCCGGATGATGTTTTTGACCACAAGTACATTTATGAGGAAATAGGATACAACTTAAAGCCCTTAGATTTACAAGCAGCAATTGGACTTGTGCAGCTAGAAAAGCTAGAGCTTTTCGCACAAAGGAGGCAAAGGAATTTTGCAAGGCTAATGGATATCTTCAGTAAATATGACTCTGTGTTCCATCTTCCTTGCGCCACCAGCAAATCCGACCCATCTTGGTTTGCATTCCCATTGACAATAAGAGACGGAGTCTATTTAAAGCGTTCACATTTTACAATGTACCTTGAAGACAACAGGATACAGACAAGGAACTATTTCGGAGGTAATCTGTTGTTGCAGCCGGCATATTCGGATTTGGCAAAGACATGCGATCCAAAAAAGAAATATCCAAACGCCACGAAGTCAACAAGAGACACATTTTTTGTGGGCACAAGTCAAGTCATAGACGACAGGCAGTTGGACTATGTGCAGAAAGTTGTAGACGCCTATTTTGAGAGGGCGGCAAACATAAGGGTGTGAAGGGTTCCTGACATGAAGATATCGATTAACATACTTGGGACATCGAAAAATATAGATCGATTGAGGGTTTTGACAGCCTGTGCAATACGTTCACAAAGACATGAAGTGACAATGAATTTTATGGCCGAGGGTGAAAAGCCTAGTTTTCTTCCTCAGGATTGGAACTGGATTCCAAGTGAGAAATACAGACTGCCTGATCGCCATGTCCATGCCTTGATAGACGGTGTGGCCAATGAGTCATATGACTATAACATATTCTGTGATGATGATGTTATCATAGATGTGGATAGGTTTGTTGAAATTGCAAATCAGCAAAATGGACCATGCGTATGGACTACACATCCAGGAGAATACTGCAAAATAGAAACTGCACAAGCAATAAGAAAGCACGCAAGAAGATATCTAAATAACCGTCAGTTATCTTCAATGTGGTGTGGGTATTGCACGTCAGTGATAAACAGAGAGTTATGTGTTGATGTAAGAAAAAACGAAGATTTGCTAAAATGTATGCTACAAATATCTCATGACATATCTAGGAGCAGTTTTATACCTGATTTGCAGATTTCAATACTAGCCTTTCTTGCAGGAGCACAGCATGTTCGTGGAATGACAAATCGTGGTACTTGTTGGCCAGACTTTGTAAATTCGTCTTTGCTCATTCATTCCGGAACGCAATGGCATATCCATGCCACTGGAGAGAGTCCGACTGTTCCTCCTGATGCATTGATATGCGCATTGAAAAATGCACCATTCGGTGATGCGAAAGATTTGCTAAAAACTATTCATCCTACGATTAGTTCCGGGGTTAAGGCAAAGAATTATTTGGATATGCCATTCCATTTAGCGTGGTTTTGGAGGCCGTGGAGAAGTCGAATAGACTATCCAGACCAAAACGATATTGCCATAAACGACTGTGTCATGCATGCTAATGGAAGATTTCAATCAAAAGGAAGACCTGATCTTGATGGAGCATGGGAGCCAGCTGCAGGGGGGTGGAAGATTGATGCAGCAAGTCATTCGAGTACAATTGATTTTTTTGGTCTTTACGACAATCGATTTCCGGTTGGCATAGGGCAACAAAAATGGAAAGGATACGATTCGTCCGTTTTCATGCTTGTTCCCATTTTATAGATTCTCAGGTTATTTGTTGGGAAATCGGCATGTTATAAAACTACATGATAAAATAAGCGAAAAAGCAACGAAATCAACACTTCATGAAAGGATATGATTATGAGAAAAAAGGTAGCGTGCATCATCCTTGGGACAAGCAAGAATATAGACAGGCTTCATGTGCTGACCGCCGGAGCTATCAAGTCAACAAAACATGATGTATTTATGAAGTTTGTTTCCGAAGGCCCACGCCCAGACTTCATCCCGCAAGAGTGGGAATGGATTTCTGCAGATCATGTACAGGTACAAAATAAATCTGCTCATCCCACAAGCAGACGGCATGCATGGGCTCTAGAGCATGGAATAGCATCTACCGATTATGATTATTGCATATTTTGTGATGACGATGTTATAATTGATGTAGACAAGTTCTGTGATTTGGCGAAACAAGAAGATGGCAAGCCTGCATGTTGGATCACAACTCCCGGCATCGATTTATGCGCATGGGGTCATGTTCACGACTTGGCAGCAAAGCATTTTCCTGGATTTGATTTGTGTCACATATTTATGGCAGGATGCGTAGCTGTAGTTAATAGAGAATTTATAGAACTATCTTCATCTCAAAAGAATATGTGGCATGGCAAACTTCAGGACTGGTCAGACGAGGTAGGAACGCCTGATATCGCGATTTGTCTACTTGCTGGATTGCTTAAAGTCAAGACTATAAAAGGATCGGATTGGGGAGATTCTGGAGGGACGGGGAGGCCGTCGTTGGTTTGCTCTTCTGTTTTGTGCAAAACCGGAGATCGCTGGTTTGTGCACGGAACATTTAGGAGAACTCTACATGTAAATGCCGAGTCACTTCAGAAGGCCCTTCTCAAAGCGCCAATGGATGTAGATAACCTGATTTCCAAATTGTATTACAGTCTTAAAAAAGGATTCAAAGCCAAGAATTTTGTTGGCAAGGATTTGGCTCTTAAGATGTACTGGTGTCCCTGGCATCTTGAGCATCAAACAGGATGTCAGTTTGGACATAATGTGGTTTACAGAATGATTAAGTTGATGGATGATGGATCAATAATGGAGTGCTTGAGCGATAAAAGCACGAAGTTAGCAGGATCATGGAAGGCGTGCGAAGATGGGTTTGTTATCGAAATCGAAGGCACTGTGCCGCATATATTTAAATGGACATTCAATAACAATCCAGTTGGATATCCGACAATCACGCCCAATAGCGACTATTGGGGGCACCTTGTGCAGTTAGTCTGTGAGCAAAAGGATGAATAATCTATGGCCGAAAACTCAACCATAAAAAAAAGCACACCACTTACCAATGTACTGTTTGTAAACCATTTTGGTCATGTTGACTTTTTGAACGACCATGTGTATGAGGGATTCGTTCGCCAGCCTGGATTTAAGATTTGGGAGACGCACCACCCTTTCTACATGCTTGAGGGATGCCCTGACCTGAATGGAATGTGGGGCAGGGGAATAGGGTACGGAAAAATGGCACATGTTCCCAATTTAGAAGATGCACAAACAATCAAGGATAAAATCCTAAATAAGTTCTATGATCTGATTGTATATGGAAGCATTCGTAGATGTAGAGATCATTTTGAAGATGTAAGTAAGGTGTATCCTTTTGATCGTGTGCTAATTTTTGATGGAGAAGACGATCAAGGGACAGATATGTCTTTAACACAGTATGGACTATACTTCAAAAGAGAACTTGTTACGGGCCGGCCTAGAGTTCTGCCAATAAGTTTTGCAGCAACAGAATCTGCTGTTGCTACCAAATTTCTAGAAAAGGAACAGATGTTTGGCACATGCATACCCGGCGATCCGTCAACTTACAAGTGGAACTTTTGGACACAAAAAGATTATTACACAGACTACAACAAATCTTTTTTTGGAGTCACTCACAAAAAGGCAGGGTGGGACTGTAACCGGCACTACGAGGTACTAGCTTCCCACTGCGTACCGTATTTTCCTAATCTTGAAGCCTGTCCAACCTTGACAATGACCAATTTCCCAAAGAAACAAGTAATCAATGCGAATAGATGGGCTGAACAAAAAATCGTCCCATCCGACTACGCGGAAATACTTGATGAGTTGTTCGCATTCACCAAGGAAAATTTGATTACTGAGAAGATGGTTGCCAAGATGGTTCTCAGCAAACTTTGAAATGCGCATGGAATGCTTCAGAGATTACCGACAAAATAATATGAATGGTTGAATAGGGGTGTTTTCTGGTGACAAAGGTGACTTCAAAACCAAATAGAAAGGCATAGAGATAAAAAAAGTCATGTGTCATCATGCAGAAATTCTTTTTGAGCAAGGATTGTGGGAACTATCTTTCATCACACAGGAGTTATTGCCAAACATTCCTGTAAATTTTTTCCAGTGGCAAAAAATAAAAACAATAGAGTTTTCCAAAAATACAAAATATGGAATTTTGGTGTTCACATCCAATGTGCATTCATATCATGATGTTGCAGATGTATGTGAAAGAATAAAGCCAACAATCATAATACATTGTTCTGATGAGTGGGGGAATAGGCCAAAATTTGACAGTCTAAGTAATTATTGCCAACTGTATCTTAGGCAGTATCGTCATGCAGGCTACCCTTGTTGTAAAAACGTTACAATTATACCATTAGGATATGGCGTTGACATGTTCTCGGAACCATGCGCGAAAACATCTTTGACTCCATCTTGCGAAAGATCACGTATGTGGTCTTTCGTTGGGAATATGAAGTCTGACCGAGCAAAAATGCATGCGGCTTTCGGCAAATTGGAAAATGGATTTTTTGGGAATGCAGACAAGACTACTATGAAAAATATGTATCTTAACTCAAAGTTTGTGCCAATTGGGAGGGGTAATTTGTCCCTCAATTGCTTGAGAATATACGAGGCGCTATCAGCTGGCGCTTTGCCAGTGGTGGTTGGAAGTCTCGACGAAATAAGAGAAACATTCATAGATGAAAAAATAGAAGGATGGGTGGTTGCCTCTTCATGGGAAGAGGCAGCAGAAAAATGTAGAAGCATATCAGACGATGAGAAAATAATGAATCAAAAACAACATATTGCTATAAATGACTGGAGAACTCGTCTAGAAGAGTTGCAAAAAAAACTTGTAAGCAAAATGCATTGAAAGTAGTTATAGAAAAGTTTGAGTTATCTTGATGCTTTGCAGTACACAATCACTGAATCTCCATACCCCGACCTGACCCTCTGATCGATGACCTCGATGTTCATATTGCTGAATTTATTCTTCAGTTCGGGCACGAGCCATTCAAATCCGTGCGCAGTTTCAATGATGTAGTGACCGTCTTCATTTAGCAGGGGCATGAAATTGCATGCTGTTTTGAACTGCGATTGTGGATCGTGGTCTCCGTCATCAACAATCACATTGAACTTGCCCTTATTGATCCTAGAAACTTCAGCAACACCTTCGGCAGTGGTTGAGTCTCCAGTCAAACAGACAAGCCCAGACTCCGCAAGGGAAGACTCTGGGTAAGAGTCTAGCCCAAACACCGCCCCACCCCCAAGATAGTCCCTCCAGGTTCTCAGGCTGCCACCGAACGCAACGCCGATTTCAAGGAGAGCGCAGCCCATGCCCCGCATCGGAGAGAGAATGTCATGGTAGAATCCGGAGTATCGGTGCTTCCAAAACTTCATGTTCCAATACATGACACATAACTTTTCAAAGTCATTTTCCGCACCTCGGGATATGTAGACATCCGAGCAGGGTATCGATCTGGATCTGTTTCTGATGTCAGTGAAGAACTCATCTGCATCTGAAGACCCATCAAGCACAGCATCCGATGGGCGACGGAAAATCAGATGATCAATACCACGGCACAAGTCTCTTTCGACAGTAATTGGAGCATCGGAAGCACTGATTAGCTTAAGCATTTCTCCACCCGAGTGGACATCCGCCATGGCCCCCTCGGGGATGATCCACACCCAATCGCCTTCTGCAAGTGTCCGTATTGCAGCCAGTGTAGAATCATTGCGATTTCTTCTGGCACTAGGGTCTATCAAAACCTTAACATCCATTGGCACATCGCGAGCCTGATGAACCACCTTGCTGGCTCTTTCCTCGCTGTGCGTCACGAATGTCCAGTCTGTTTCAAAGCATTTCCTTACGGTGCTGTCCGCGATATGGTTGCAAGACCACTCGATCATGGGGTCGTTGGCAAGGACTCCTGTTGTAAGCAGATGCAATTTATTCATGGATTTTTCCTAGATGGATGATATGACCCGTCTGAATTTTGAAGGAGATGGTTTTTGTTTCACGATGTCTTCCATCCTGACCACCTGTCTGTGGAAGTCTCTCATGTCCGCCGAAGGACTGTAGGGCTTCCTCAACCCCTCTTCATATCCAGTGGTGTCTGTCATGCCTATCAGAGTATTTATCTTGTCCGTGTTGTGCTTGTCGTTGCCGTTGAAGTGGAGGATGATCGGCTTGCCTCCTGTTGGTTTTATTTTAACGCATGGTTTTCTATTTCTTAAGCCTTCCACAAAATTAACCATCGGCACATTGCAGGTCGATACGACCATATGGCATGCATAATCAAGTTCAACTGAAGCGCCAAGCGTGGCTTGGTTGAGGAACATGCGGTGCCAGGTGGCCTGATCTGTCCTCCACGACTCCATGAGCTCCTTCTGTCTAGAATACATGTCCTGCATGATCTTCATGTGCCTGATGAAGTCAACCCTCCTGCCCATGCAGACACCAGCACAGAGATATTTGTAGTCAATGCCACTGAAGTTGTATGGTGAAGCCCTGAACTTATATGAGAATTCAGGTTCTGGCCAGCAGTTCCCCTCCGCTGACACAAGGATTTCTTTCCCACATGCCTTTGCATACTTGACCGCAAGGTAGGGATCCTGCGCACAATAGACATCGGAGCAGTCGAGCCACATGACCCACTTGTGATCCATCTCCTCAAGTTTCGGGACGATCAGATGGTTCTTCATCTCCTGCATAGTCTTCGGGCATGGTCCGTCAACAACCACGAACTCCCTGTCGAATCGCTCAACCGATGCACGCAGGCGTCTTGCGGCTTCAAAGCAGCGCTGAGGATCCCCATAGAATGCACCTGTGATTACAGCAAACTCACCCTTGCCAGCCTTATTCGATGCCTTACCCTTCACCTTGGTGGTCTTCTTCACTGTCGGGCTGGCTTGCGGGGATGCGACAGCAGTTTTGATCGGGTGATAAATCCCAGGATTCTTGCTGTATTCGCACCTGTGCCACTGCACATTCTTTCCAATTGCTTGGGGAAGCGTCCCCATGCGGGAGCCAATCAGATTCGCGGTGGTGCCTAAAA
>Ga0194117_10002368_pt1 | contig 20221 bp, 23 predicted proteins | sample TA2MahsurfametaG_FD_160579 | JGI IMG/M metagenome (GOLD analysis project Ga0194117, IMG submission 160579) | Freshwater microbial communities from Lake Tanganyika, Tanzania - TA2015009 Mahale N1 surface | ecosystem: Environmental > Aquatic > Freshwater > Lake | place: Tanzania: Lake Tanganyika...
ACGCGAAGTTTGGGGCACAGATCTTCAAGGAAAACTGCATCCCTGGCGTGCATCCGAACCACTCGATTGGCGGGAGTCTGCCCGCAGCGGCTTGGATGTCAATGTGTCGAAGACTGCACTTTGGCAGTTATTTGGAAAAACTTGCATCGTGCCCAAGACCAGCTAATTTGATTGATGTTGCGCCAAGCGAGCCGCCGGTGCGTCAACGCTGTGTGATGCGCCTGGGTGACACCGGCACGATCCAGCTGCAGCTGCCGTTTGACGCGGTCACCCAGGCGCAGCTGCGGGCCATTCGCCCCCGCGGCCGTTGGAGTTCCCGCCAGGGCTGCTGGGATTTCCCCCTGGAGGCGGCGGCAACCTTGCAACGGCAGTTTGGCCACCGCTTCAGCCAGGAGCCGCCCCTTCCCCAGTGGTTTGCCTGGCTGCAGCAGCCGCTGCCGCCGCTGCCGCCCCATCGCCAGCTGGTGGCGGCGGCTGATCTGGAGCAACCCCTGCCCGATGGTCGCCGCCTGTTTGCCCACCAGCGGGCTGCGGTGCGCTGGCTGTTGGCCCGCCGCGGCGCCCTGCTGGCTGACGCCATGGGCCTTGGCAAAACCCTCACGGCCCTGGTGGCCGCCCGGGCCCTGGTGCGCGAAGCCGATTGCCGCATTGTGGTGGTGGCCCCGAGCGGCCTCCACGCCCATTGGCGCCAGGAGGCGGCCGCCCTGCAGCTGCGGCTGGAGCTGCTGAGCTGGGCCCAGTTGCCGGCGGATCTGCCGGAGGCGGGCACGGTGCTGATCGCCGATGAAGCCCATTACGCGCAGAACCTCAGCAGCCAGCGCACCCGCGCGTTCCTGCGGCTGAGTCGCCACCCCCGCCTCCGGGTCGCCTGGTTGCTCACGGGCACGCCGATGAAGAACGGCCGTCCGGCCCAGCTGTTTCCGCTGCTGGCGGCCATCGGCCACCCCCTGGGCCAGGACCAACGGGCCTTTGAGGAGCGCTACTGCCACGGGCACTGGAGTGAGCGGGGCGGCCAGCGCCACTGGTTGGCCCAGGGGGCTTCCCACCTGGAGGAGTTGCGACGGCTGACGCGGCCGCTGCTGCTGCACCGCCGTAAGCGGGATTGCCTTGATCTCCCCCCCAAGCAGCGTCAGTTGCATCCGGTGGAGCTCAGCGCCCAGGAGGCCCAGGGGTTTGACCATCGCCTCAGCCTCACGGTGGAGGAGTACCGCCGCCGTGCCGCCGCCGGCCTGGTGCGCCGGGATGCGGAGGCACTGGCGGTGTTCACGGCCCTGCGGCAGATCGCCGCCGATTACAAGCTGCCTGCTGCGGCGGCGCTGGTGCAGCAGCTGTTAGGTCAGGGGGAGAGCGTGGTGCTGTTCACCGCCTTTGTGGCGGCGGCTGAGCTGTTGCAGGCCCAGTTGGGGGGTGTGCTGCTCACCGGCCGCCAGCCGGTGGCCGACCGTCAACGCCTGGTGGATGGCTTCCAACGGGGCGATCAGCCCCTGTTGATCAGCACCTTCGGCACGGGTGGTTTGGGCTTCACCCTCCACCGGGCCCGCCATGTGGTGCTGTTGGAGCGCCCCTGGACCCCCGGGGATGCGGAGCAGGCGGAGGACCGTTGCCACCGCATCGGCATGGGGGCGAGCCTGCAGAGCCACTGGCTGCAGCTGGGGCTGGCGGATCAGTTGGTGGATGGCTTGATCGCCAGCAAGGCGGAGCGGATCGAGGTGCTGTTGCAGCGCCGCGCTACGGCGTTGCAGCGGCAGGCCTTGCCGGCGATGGTGCGGCAGTTGCTGGCGGAGTGGTGAGCGGGCGGCCCTGCGCCAGCCGTTGGCAGTTGCGCCGGCGCAGGTTCACCTCCTCCACCAGCAAGGGGTCGGGTTTGGCGGTGCGCTGCCGTTTCAGCAGCTCCGCGGCGGCGAAGCTGTCACGGCAGGCGGCGGCGTTGTTGCCCGCCAGGCTGTACAGCAGGGCGCGGTCATTGCGGGGTTGGGCCTCCTGCGGCAGCGCCGTGACCACGGCGTTGCAGCGCCGCAGGGCCCCCTCCAGCTGATCGATCTGCACCTTGCGCAGGCAGTCGCCGGGGCCAGCGGCCCGTTGGCCCGGCTCCGGGGGTGCGCTGATGCAGCCCCCCAACAGCAGGGCCAGCCCCAGGGCGAGGGGTTGCTTAATAGGTGTAGCGATCGCGCGGGCCGGCTGCAGGGGCGGGGCTAGCGGCGGCCGTGCCGCTGGCCGTTGCGGCTGTGGTGGTTCCGCCGCTGGAGCCCTCAGCCGCCTGTTTCTGCCGATTGACCGTGTTGGTGTAGAGGTCACCGAGGTACTTGCCGCAGTCGGGGAAGCTGCCGGGGTTGTTGACCACGGCTTCGGTGATCATCACCGCGGCGTGCTCCGGGGATGTTTTGAACAGCGATGCGCTCTGCCGTTTGATCAGGGCATAGGCCGCGGTCCAGCTCACGTCGTGGCTGTTGCCGGAGCTGCGCATGGCGCAGTACACCCGGGCACCCTTGGCTCCGGGGGAGCTGAGATCGACCCCCTGGGCGCCCGCAGGATTGACGCACCAGCCCGCGCCGGCCAGCAGGGCCAGGGCCAGGAGGCGGGCTGGTTGAAGGCGGGCCATGGGATCCGATGGAGGCGTGGCGCCCAAGGTAACGAGCGTGGCTCCACTCATCCAGGGGGTGAGGCGGGGCCCACCAGCAGCCGCACCGTGATCGGCAGCACCAGCAACACGGTGATCAATCGCACGGCGTGCAGGGCGGCCACCGCCGCCCCCACGCCGAATTCCGCCCCCACCAGGCTCATGCCGCTGATGCCGCCGGGGGCGGCCCCCAGCAGTGCCACCAGGGGGTCCATGCCCAGGAGGCGGCTGCAGAGCAGCCCCACCACCAGGCCCGTGGCCACCAGGGTGATGGTGATCACCAGGGCCGGCTTCCACAGCTGCCGCAGTTCCGTGAGGGCGTCGCTGGTGAGGCCGGTGCCGATCACGGTGCCGATCCCGATCTCGAGCACCGTGCGGGTGCCCAGGGGCCATTGGGCCGGCTCGAGCCTTCCGCTCAGACTCACCAACCCAGCCCCCAGCAGGGCTCCGGCCAGGGGCGCCGCCGGGATGCCGCTGCGCAGGGCCAGCAAGCCACCCCCCAGGCCGGCCATCACATAGGCCAGCAGGTGCAGGGGAGCGCTCATGGGGCGACCGCGATCAACGCCCGAGTCTGCTGGCTGGCGGCGGATTTCTGTGGTGTGATCGGGGGCAGTTGACCCCTGGCCCCATGTCCGGCGAATCGGTCTCCTTCCGGATCACCCGCACCACGGAGGATCTGGCCCAGACGGTGGCAGCCCTGTCGCAACGGCTGCTCAAGCTGGAGCAGCGCCTCGGTGCCATGCAGTTGCAGTTGGACCAGGGGACGGGCCAGCCGGAGGCCGATCCCGACGATCTGCTGCGGCTCGACAAGGTGTCCGCCCTGCTGGCGGATTGCCGCAGCCTGCTGGAGCAACCGCTGGAGGGCGGGCCTGAGCTGGGCGCGGAGCCCCTGTGGCGGGATGACCACAACCCCGGTGATCTGGCCGCCTGATGGCTTGCCAGCGGTGACACAATGGGAAGAAAGCGAACCATGGCCTTCCCCACCAGCCATCGCCCCGCTGCAACCCCGGCCTGCCAGAGCGTTGGCACCGGTGCCTCCAACCGCGCCTATGCCGAAGGCGGCCATCAGTTGGAAAAGCTGGAATTCGCCCTGGCCGTGGCCATCACCCGCGGTGATGCCCAGCGCATTGATCAGCTCCGCGCCCAGATCGCTGAATTGGGTGGCAATCGCGAAGAGCCCGGCACCTGATTCAGCTCTGTTCTGATTCGGAGATGGCTGCAACGCACACCAGCCATCTCCGGCGGTGAGGGGTACGATCAGGCCACGCTCTGAATTCGGCATGCAAGCGACTCGCCAGGCGCCCGCCGTAGTGGCCCGTCGTGACGATCTGCTGAAGGAAGCGGCCGGATACGAAGCGGTGGCCGAGGCGGCAGCGGCGGCAGGGGATCTTGATGTGGCGGCCCGCGCCATCCTCCAGGCCCTGGATTGCGAACGGCGGGCCGGCAGCGTGGGCCCCCAGGTGCTGCAGCTGATCAAGCCCAGGGCCTAGGGCGAAGCCGCCCGCCAAAGTTTGTCACTCAACATCCCAAAGATGGGCCCGTTGATGTGATCAAGATTGAGCTGAATCGAAGCGGGTGACCGGGCTCGAACCGGCGACGTTCAGCTTGGGAAGCTGACATTCTACCACTGAATTACACCCGCAAAATGCAAGGAATGGAATGGCCATTCCTTGCTGTTGAGAAGGTTAGCCGGCCAGGGCGGTGGCGCAGGCGGCCACACCGGCCCCCGGGGTGCCCTTGTGCAGGCCCAGCTCCTGCAGGGTGGCTTCGATGGCGGCCACGGCGGTGAGCACATCGCGATCGCACACAAAGCCCAGGTGCCCGATGCGGAACACGTGGCCCTTGAGGTGGTCCTGACCGCCCGCCAGCAGGATGTCGAACCGCTCCTTCACCTTCTTGCGCAGGCTCTCGGCGTCGATGCCCTCCGGGGCCACGGCGGTGATGGCCGGGCTGCCGGTGCCCTCGGCGGCGTACAGGGGCAGCCCGATGGCCTTCATGCCGGCCTGGGCGGCGGCGCGGTGCCGGGCATGGCGGGCAAAGATCGCCTCCAGGCCCTCCGCCTGCATCATCTCCAGGGCCGCCTCCAGGGCGAAGTAGAGGTTGATGGCGGGGGTGAAGGGGTTGCTGTCCGCCTGGGCGGATTTGCGGTACTTGCCCAGATCCAGGTAAAACTTCGGCAGATCGGAGCGGCCGTAGGCCTCCCAGGCCCGTTCGCTCACTGCCACGAAGGCCAGGCCCGGCGGCATCATGTAACCCTTCTGGGAGCCGGAGCCGATCACATCGATCCCCCAGGCGTCCATGGGCACACTGCAGGCCCCCAGGCTGGTGACGCAGTCGGCGATGGTGAGGGCGGTGCCGTGGGCCTTCACATGACGGGCGATGGTTTCCAGGTCGTTGATCACCCCGGTGGAGGTTTCCGAGTGGGTGAGGATCACGGCCTTGATGGCCTTGGCACTGTCCGCCTCCAGGGCGGTGCGGAAGGCTTCGGGATCCAGGGGTTGGCCCCACTCGGCCTTGATCACCTGCACATCCAGGCCGTAGGCCTTGGCCACCTTCACCCAGCGCTCACCAAATTTGCCGTTGTCGCCGCACAGCACCTTGTCGCCGCGGCTCAGCATGTTGATGATGCCGGCCTCCATGGCGGCGGTGCCGCTGCCGGTGATCACCAGCACGTCGTTCTTGGTCTGATGCAGCCACTGCAGTTGTTCGGTGGTGCGGCGCACGATCTTCTGGAAGTCGGCGCTGCGGTGCCCGATCGGGTGCCGGGCCATGGCCTGCAGGACGGTTTCCGGCACCGGGGTGGGGCCCGGAATCATCAGGGTGAGTTTGTCCTGCATGGAAGAGGCTGGTGGTGCGCTGTGGGGCCGGTGAGCGGCCAATCCACCACCTTAAAAAATGACCCTCACCCCCACCGCCCCTGATGGCTGAGCCGGCCTTCACCCTGCCGGTGTGGCTGGCGGCGGCCGCCGTGGCCGCCGTGGGCCAGCTGCTGGAGCAGCGGTTTGAGCCCCGCCCTCCCCTGCGGCTGCGGCCGGAGGATCCCGCGGACGAGCCGGTGCCCGTGCCGGTGGAGGCGGCTGCGCGCCTGGGGGTGGATCGCGCCCTGGGGATGGCCCGCTGCGAGCCGGGGGATGGCCTGGATCTCACCCGCGGCCTGCCCGTCTGGGTGGAGGCTCGCTGGGGCGACCCGACGCCGCGGGATGGGGATGCCTGGCTGCAGCTGGAGCCCGGTGAGGGGGTGGGGATCCATGCCGGCAGCACCGAGGCCTGTCTCTCCGCCTATGCCCGCCAGCTGCTGGACTGCAACCTGCGGCCCCGGGTGCCGGAAGGCCGCACCCTGGTGCTGCGCATCACCCTGCCCGGGGGCCGTGAGCTGGCCCAGCGCACCAGCAATGCCGCCTTTGGGGTGGTGGATGGGCTGGCCCTGATCGGCACCCAGGCGGAGGTGCAACGCAGCGCCGACCCCGATCAGCTCAACCGGGCCCTGGCGCAGCTGCGCCAAAAAGCCCAGGATTCCGCCCTGGGTGGGGATCTGGCGCTGGTGATCGGGGAGAACGGCCTGGAGCTGGCCCCCCGGATCGGTCTGCCGCCGGCGCTGCTGCTCAAGGCCGGCAACTGGATTGGGCCGCTGCTGGTGGCGGCGGCGGAGCAGGGGCTGCGGCGGCTGCTGCTGTTTGGCTACCAGGGCAAGTTGATCAAGCTGGCCGGCGGCATCTTTCACACCCACCACCACCTGGCGGATGGCCGGCTGGAGGTGCTCACCTGCCAGGGGGCCCTGCAGGGGTTGCCCGCCGAGCAGCTGCAGGCCCTGGCTACAGCCGCCAGCGTGGAGGAAGCTCTGCAGGGCCTGCAGGCCTGGGACGCCGCCGCCGCCGCGGCCCTGCGCCAACGGATCGCCGCCGCGGTGGAGCAGCGCAGCCGCGCCTATCTGGCTCGCCACGGCCAGCACGATCTGCAGGTGGGGGCGGTGCTGTTTGACCGCAGCCGTTGCGTGTGCGCCTCCGGACCAGTCGGGCAGCAGTTGCTGCAGGCGTTTCAGGACCGAGACCTAGGGTGAAGCCACTGCCCGGGCCGCCCGTGAGTACCCCTGCCATCGGTGAAACCAATCGCCATCCGGCGATCGTGATCCTCGATTTCGGCTCCCAGTATTCGGAGCTGATCGCCCGCCGCGTGCGGGAGACCGAGGTGTACTCGCTGGTGATGGCCTACAGCACCACGGCGGCGGAGCTCAAGGCCATCAACCCCAAGGGGATCATCCTCAGCGGCGGCCCCAGTTCGGTGTACGCGGAGCATGCGCCGCTCTGCGATCCCGAGCTCTGGAACCTGGGGATTCCCGTGCTGGGGGTCTGCTACGGCATGCAGCTGATGGTGCAGCAGCTGGGGGGTTCCGTGGTGGCGGCCGGCCGGGCCGAATACGGCAAGGCACCGCTCTCCGTGGACGACCCCACGGATCTGCTCACCAACGTCGATGAAGGCTCGACGATGTGGATGAGCCATGGCGACTCGGTGGAGCGGTTACCCAGCGGCTTTGTGCGTCTGGCCCACACCGACAACACCCCCGAGGCGGCGGTGGCCGACCACAGCCGCCGGCTCTACGGCGTGCAGTTCCACCCGGAGGTGGTGCATTCCGTGTGCGGCATGGCCCTGCTGCGCAATTTCGTCTATCACATCTGCGGTTGCCTCCCCGACTGGACCACCGCCGCCTTCATTGATGAGGCCGTGGAGGACGTGCGCCGTCAGGTGGGCGACAAGCGCGTGCTGCTGGCCCTCTCCGGCGGTGTCGACTCCTCCACCCTCGCCTTCCTGCTGCACAAGGCGATCGGCGATCAGCTCACCTGCATGTTCATCGACCAGGGGTTCATGCGCAAAGGCGAGCCGGAGTTCCTGATGGACTTCTTCGATCGCAAGTTCCACATCCGGGTGGAATACATCAATGCCCGGGAACGCTTCATCAACAAGCTGGCGGGAATCACCGACCCGGAAGAGAAGCGCAAGCTGATCGGCACCGAATTCATCCGGGTGTTCGAAGAGGAGAGCAAGCGTCTGGGCCCCTTCGACTACCTCGCCCAGGGCACCCTCTACCCCGATGTGATCGAGAGCGCCGGCACCAACGTGGACCCCAAGACCGGCGAACGGGTGGCGGTGAAGATCAAGAGCCACCACAACGTGGGCGGCTTGCCCAAGGACCTCCAGTTCAAGCTGGTGGAGCCCCTGCGCAAGTTGTTCAAAGACGAGGTGCGCAAGGTGGGCCGCACCCTGGGGCTGCCGGAGGAGATCGTGGGCCGTCACCCCTTCCCGGGCCCTGGCCTGGCGATCCGCATCCTGGGGGAGGTGACCGACGACAAGCTCGACATCCTGCGGGATGCCGATTTGATCGTGCGGGAGGAGATCAAGACCGCTGGCCTCTACAACGAGATCTGGCAGGCCTTTGCCGTGCTGCTGCCGGTGCGCAGCGTGGGGGTGATGGGCGACAAGCGCACCTACGCCTATCCGATCGTGCTGCGCTGCGTGTCCTCGGAGGACGGCATGACCGCCGATTGGTCGCGGCTGCCCTATGACCTGCTGGAAACCATGTCCAACCGCATCGTCAACGAGGTGAGGGGCGTGAACCGGGTGGTGCTCGACATCACCAGCAAGCCCCCCGGCACGATCGAGTGGGAATAGGGGTGGCGCGCCGCCCATGGCCGCGGCGGCAGGGCTCCGTTACCCTCGGGGCCCCGGCCCAGGAGCCTTGACCGCCGCCCCCCAGCAGGACCTCCAGCTGCAGCGCCGTCTCCAGCAGGACAGCATTCAGCTGGCCGGCAAGGTCGTCTACCTCAACCCGTTTCTGTACTGGCGTCGCTTCGATGCCAACACCGACCGTTGGCTGCGGGAACCGGGCCAACTGCCGGAGGATCAGATCGTCACCAACCGGCTGCGGTTTTACCCCGAGCTGGATTGGGAGTTGCTCAGCGATGAGGAGCGCACCGTCAAGGATGGTGCCGTGGAGATGTTCCTCAAGAGCCTCGAGCTGATCAGCACCTTCAATCCCGACCTCACCCCCGGCCAGCTGCTGGAGGTGGAGCGCAAGATGGCCGTCACCAAGAAGCGGCCGTTTGAGCGCTGGGTGGGCAAGGCCCTGCGCCGCCGCCTGCAGCAGGAGGTGAACGAGCGCCGCCGCTTCGACCGCGAGCGGCTGCTGCGTGATTGGGGGGAGTGGGCGCTGCTGCCGGTGACCCGCCAGGCGTTGCTGCCCCTGTCAGCCCTGATGGTGCTGGCGGTGGGTGCCGGCTGGTGGTGGGGATCCCAGCAGTTCTGCCGGCAGCAGATCGTGCAACCCGGCATCGAGGCCGCGCGCTGAACGCGCCAGACTGGAGACCCTTGAGCCCGCCGGCTTGGCGTGATGCCCTCGCAACCCCTGGATGCCCTGCGCTTGGCCGTGATGCAGGAGTGGCTTCCCCTGGGGATGGCGGTGGTGGATCGCGCCCGTCGCGGGGGTATGGGAGCTGTGGTGGAGGGGTTCACCCAGGCTGACGACCCCCTGGATCAGCTGCGCCAGGAGGGGGAGCCGGCGGCGCGGCAGCTGCGGGACAGCCTGGATCGGCTCCAGCCCGGCCTGGGTAATCCGGTGATGCAGGTGCAGGTGCGCGATCTGGAGCAACCCCCTGGGGCTGGCGCCGCGGCTCCGGAGACGTTGGACAGTCCGGAGGAGGGGGACCTGCAGGGGGCCCTGGCCCGCATCGGAGAGCGGTTGCAGTTGCTGGAGCAACGGCTCGGCGCGGAGGCCTGAGGCCGCCATGTTGACCGCCGGGGGCCACCGTCACAGCGGCATGCAGCAGCAGCCGGCGGTGCTGCTGACGCTGGTGGTGCTGTTGGCCTCCGCCATGGTGCTGCGGCTGGGTTGGCTGCAGCTGGTGCAGGGCCAGGAGAACCGCGCCCGCGCCGATGAAAACCGCATCCGCCTGGTGCCGAGGCACCCGATGCGGGGGCGGATCCTGGATCGCAATGGCGAGGTGCTGGTGTCCAGCCGCCTCACCTACAACCTCTATGTGCAGCCGCGCCAGGTGCCCGCTGCCCAGTGGCCGGCCCTGCGCGATCGCCTGGCCCAGGTGATCGGCGTGACGCCGGCGGCGTTGGATGAACGGCGCCGCAACGGCACCAATGAGGAGGGATACCGCATCGAGCTGGTGTACAACCTCAAGCCCGAACAGGTGCTGCGCTTCCGCGAGCAGGCGGGCAACCTGCGCGGCGCGGAGGTGGATGTCGACTACCTGCGCGCCTACCCCTACGGCAGCCTCGGCGCCCATGTGCTCGGCTACACCAGCCCGATCACCGCCGAGGAGTTCGACCGGCTGGAGGCCAAGGGCTACCGCATGCAGGACCGCATCGGCCGCAGCGGCATCGAGAATGCGTTTGAGCGCCACCTGCGGGGGGAATGGGGCGGCCAGCAGCTGGAGGTGAATGCCGCCGGCCAGGTGCAGCGGGTGCTGGGCGACAAGCAGGCGAAGCCCGGCAAGGATCTGCGGCTCACCATCGACCTGGAGCTGCAGAAGGCGGCGGAACGGGCCCTGGCTGGTGTGCGCAAGGGGGCCATCGTGGCCATGGACCCGCAGACCGGCGCCATCCGCGCCATGGCCAGTCGTCCCAATTTCGACCCCAACATCTTTGCCACCGGCCCCACCGCCGCCCAGTGGACCGCCCTCGGCGGGCCGGAGGCGCCGATGCTCAACCGCGCCTTTCAGGGTTATCCGCCCGCCAGCACGTTCAAGTTGGTGACCACCATCGCCGGCATCGAGTCGGGCCGGATGACGGAAACCTCCAAGCTGCCGACAATGAATTCCTTCTGCTACCGGGGCCGTTGCTACGGCGACCACGGCAGCTTCGGGGCCATCGGTTTCCCCATGGCCCTGGCGGTGAGCAGCAACAGCTTTTACTACCAGGTGGGCCTGAAGGTGGGGCCCCAGGAGCTGTTCAAGGCGGGCCGGCGCATGGGGTATGGCCACCTCACCGGGATTGAGCTGAAGGATGAGGATGGCGCCGGCCTGCTGGGTGATGAGGCCTGGAAACGGAAGGTCTACGGGGAGCCCTGGACCTCCGTGGACACCATCAGCTCGGCCATTGGTCAGGGGCCGGTGCTGGTGACGCCCTTGCAGATGGCCCGGCTCTACGCCGCCGTGTCCAACGGGGGGTGGCTGGTGACGCCCCATGTGGTGGAACGCCCGGTGGAGCGCCGCTGGATCGGCCTTAAGGCCGCCACCCTGCGGGCCCTGCGCAAGGGGCTGCGCATGGTGGTGACCGAGGGCACCGCCACGATCCTCAATGACCCCACCCTGCCGCCGGTGGCGGGCAAGACCGGCACCGGGGAGGATCCCCCGCGGCCTGATCACGCCTGGTTCGGCGGCTACGCCCCCGCGGGCAAGCCCACCCTGGTGATCGTGGCCTTCGGCGAAAACAGTGGCGGCTACGGCGGCACCGTGGCCGCCCCGATGGTGAAGGCCCTGATGACCACCTGGTTCCGGGGGGTCAGCCCAGCGGGGAAGCCAGCGGCGCCCCGCTGAGCACCTGACGGTAATAACGGCGCAGCTGTTCGGTGGCTCCGGCCCAGCCCCAGCGCTCCGCCTCCTGGCGGGCCTTGCGGCGCAGCTGTTGCCGCTGTTCGGGATCGCCCAGGAGCCGCAGGGCGGCGGCCGTCAGGCTGCCGGCACCGCCATCGGGGCCATCGGGTTCGTAGAGGCAGCCGTTTTCCCCATCGCTGACGATGTCGGGGATGCCGCCGCGGTTGGCCCCCACCACTGGGCAGCCGGCGGCCATGGCCTCCAGCAGCACCAACCCCAGGGTTTCGGTGCTGCTCGGGAACAGGAAGGCATCGGCGCTGGCGTAGGCGCTGGCCAGTTCGTCCCCCGCCAGGTAGCCCACGAAATGGGCGGCACTGCCGGCGAACAGGGTTTCCAGTTGCTGGCGGTAGGGCCCATCCCCCACGAGGGCCAGCCGGGCGTCGGGTAGCGCATCCAGCACCGGCCGAATGCGTTCGATCTGTTTTTCAGCCGACAGGCGGCCGATGTAGAGCAGCAGCTGGCCGGTGTCGCTGCGGCCGCCGAGCAGCCGATCGCGCATGGCCTGGCTGCGCAGCTCCGGGCGGAACAGGTCGGTGTCGACGCCCCGCTGCCAGAGGGCGGTGTGCTGGATGCCCTTCTCGCTCAGCTCGGCCACCATCGCCGTGGAGGTGCAGAGGTTGAGCTGGGCCTGGTTGTGGGCGGCCTTGAGCAGTTCCCACAGCACCGGCTCCAGCATCCCGAGGCCGTAGTGCTCCAGATACTTGGGCAGGTGGGTGTGGTAGCTGGCCACCAGCGGGTAGCCCTTGGTTTTCGCCAGCCAGATGCCCCCCAGCCCCAGCACCGCCGGATTCACCACATGCACCAGATCGGGGGCGAAGGCTTCGAGGGCGTCCGACACCATCGGCCGCGGCAGGGCCAGCTTCAGCTCCGGGTAGAGGGGCAGGGGCATGGCGGGCACCCCCACCACCCGGGCCCCCCTGTAGCTCTCCGGGGCCCCTTCCGGACAGAAGATCAGCACCTCATCGCCGGCCGCCACCAGATGCTCCACCGTTTTGGTGAGCCGGGTGACAATGCCGTCCACCTTGGGCAGAAAGGTTTCCGTGAAGAGGGCAATCCTCACGGCGCCAGGTGCTCCCTCAGCATGGGTGGCCCTCAGCCCACCTGGATGGCCTGGGCCTGGTTGCGGGTCCAGGCGGAGATGCAGGGGATGCGGCTGCGGTCACAGCGGTCGGCGTAACGGCCGGCGATCTCCACCACTTCCTTCAAGAGGCCGTCATCGAGGGTGGTGGGGTTGAGCCCCAGTTCGATGAAGCAGCGGTTGTCCACGATCAGGTCGTTTTCGACCGCTTCGTTGCGGGGGTTGGGGAGGTAATTGATCTCAGCACCGGTGAGGGCAGCCACCTTCTTGGCCAGCTCACCCACCTGGTGGCTTTCGGTCATCTGGTTGAAGATCATCACCCGCTCCCCCTTGGTGGGGGGGTTCTCCAGGGCCAGCTGCACGCAGCGCACCGAATCGCGGATGTGGATGAAGGCGCGTGTCTGGCCGCCGGTGCCGTGCACGGTGAGCGGGTAGCCGATGGCCGCCTGCATCAGGAAGCGGTTGAGCACGGTGCCGTAGTCACCGTCGTAGTCGAAGCGGTTGGTGAGCCGCGGGTCGCGGTCGGTGGCCTCGGTGTTGGTGCCCCAGACGATGCCCTGGTGCAGGTCGGTGATGCGGACCTGATCGTTTTTGTTGTAGTAGAGGAAAAGCAGCTGATCCAGCGTCTTGGTCATGTGATAGACGCTGCCCGGGCTGGCCGGGTGCAAGATCTCTTCCTCGAAGCGCGACCCATCCGGTTGGGGCACTTCCACCTTCAAGTAGCCCTCGGGGATGGTGGCGCCGCGGTGGGAGCCATAGCCGTAAACCCCCATGGTGCCGAGGTGCACCACGTGGATGTCGAGGCCGCTTTCCACGATGGCGGCCAGCAGGTTGTGGGTGCCGTTGACGTTGTTATCGACGGTGTAGCGCTTGGTGGCGCTGCTCTTCATCGAATAGGGGGCGGCCCGCTGTTCGGCGAAATGCACCACCGCATCCGGGCGCTCCTCGAGCAGCAGATCCAGCAGACGCTGATATTCGTGGGCGATGTCCATGGCCACGAAGCGCATGGGCTTCCCCCCCACCTGCTCCCAGGCCCGCAGCCGGTCGGGCATGGTGGCGATCGGGGTGAGCGATTCCACCGCCAGATCCACGTCGATCTTGCGGCGGCTCAGGTTGTCGACGATCAGCACGTCATGGCCCTGGTCGGCCAGGTTCACGGCGCAGGGCCAGCCGCAGAAGCCGTCACCACCGAGGACGAAAACCTTCACCGCTGGACTCCTGCTTGGCGAGTGTCTGACGGGCGTTCGCTCCGTCAGGGCAAGCTACTACAGGGATTCAGCTAATTCCCGCCGCCACGGCCACCAGCAGCACCACCAGCACGGCACCCCCGATCAGTAGCACTTTGCTGGCCCCGGAGCGCGCCTCATCGGCCTCCATCACCTGCATCCGGGGCTCACGGGCGAAGGCGTTGAGCCTGCCGCCGTCCTCTTCGGTGACCTGCATGGCATGGGTGGTTGCGTGCAGGGACCGTAGGGGCTCCCGCCGGGTCTGCCTGCAGCCCGTGGGGAAGCGTTACGAGCCGACGCGCCCCTGCAGTGGGGAGCTGGCACTGGCTTCCGCCCGCATGGGCAGCCGGCCCGCCCGCCGTGCTTGGCGGCCCGCTTCGCAGGCCATGGCCATGGCCCGGGCCATGGCCGGCGGATCCCCCGCCAGGGCGATGGCGCTGTTGATCAGCAGCGCATCGGCACCCATTTCCATGGCCTGGGCCGCCTCGCTGGGCACGCCGATGCCGGCATCCACCACCACGGGCACCGTGGCGTTTTCGATGATCAGGGCAATGTTGGCGGCGTTGCGGATCCCCTGCCCGGAGCCGATCGGTGACCCCAGGGGCATCACGGTGGCGCAGCCCACCTGCTCCAGGCGCCGGGCCAGCAGGGGGTCGGCATTGATGTAGGGCAGCACGGTGAAGCCCTCCTTCACCAGTTGCTCCGCCGCCTCCAGGGTGCCGATCGGATCCGGCAGCAGATGCTTCGGGTCGGGAATCACCTCCAGTTTCACGAAGGTGTTGTCCTCCTGGCCCGCCAATTTGGCCAGCTCGCGCCCCAGGCGTGCCACCCGGATCGCCTCCTCCGCCGTGGCGCAGCCGGCGGTGTTGGGCAGCATCCAGATGCGGCTCCAGTCGATGGCCTCCATCAGCCCCTCATGGCCCGCAGCCTGGGTCTGCACCCGGCGCACGGCCACGGTGACGATCTCGCAGCCACTGCTCTCCAGGCTGGCCTGCATGGCCTGGAGGCTTGGATATTTGCCCGTGCCGGTCATCAGGCGGCTGCGGAAGCTCCGCCCACCAATCACCAGGGCGTCAGTCACCGGTGTGTTGCTGGCGGCTGGGGCAGTCACGGCGGAGGGGATGGCCATGCAGCGAACGTACCGCGTGGCCCAGGCCGGCGCTGGGCGGGACCCTTAGCCTGGCCCCATTGCATTGCGTGTCGCCGTGATTCCGCTGCTCCTGGCCGCGACTCCCCTGATGGTGGAGGGGGCCACCCCCCTGGGCCAGCCGATGCAGGTGCAGACCTTTGATCCGGTGGCCCGGGCTGCGGTGATGGCCCAGCAGATGCCCCGTCAATGGAGTGGCACCTACGAGGGCTTCGCCGGCGGAGGGCCCTATCCGGTGCAGTTGCGGTTGAGTTCGGTCACGGCCCTCGGCCAGATGGTGGATGTGCGCGGGGAGATGACCGTGGGCAGCACCAAGCTGCCGGTGCAGGGCAACCTCAACGCCAATTCCGACCAACTGATCCTGCTGCTGCTTGGCGAGGTGCCCGCGGCAGGGCTGGAGAACGGGGGCCGTTTTGTGGGTCTGCAGGGGTTCAGCCTGGCGGGTTGGGTGGCTCCGCGCCAGACCAACCCCGGCGGCACCTTGGTGATGAACCCTGTCGTGGCCAGCGGCAGGGCCCTGCCGGTGCGGGGCCTCTGGTGAGCGCCCCGCAGGCGGGCCGCCTCAGGCGGCGGTGCGCTCCAGCCGTTTGAGCCGCTTGCGGGCGGTGCGGTTGGCGCTGTCGAGCTCCAGCACCTGCTGGTAGGTGGCCATGGCCTCCTCGGGCTTTTGCTGCTTCTCGAGGGCGAAGGCCAGGTTGTTGAGGGCCACGGGGTAATCGGCCTTGGCCTTGAGGGCCGCGCGGTAATGCTTCACCGCAGCGGTGTAATTGCTCTGGGCCGCCAGGGCGAAACCCAGGGCGTTCTCGATGAGGGCCTGGGCCTCGGGCGGTTCGGATGCGGCCGACTTGCTGGCGCGCTTGAGGTTGTCCACCGCCTGGCCGTAGAGCCGTTTGCGCAGCTGCACCGAGGCAAGTTCGTAGAGGTCGGCGGCGGACTGCTCGCTCTGTTTGGCCTGGGCTTCGAGCCGGGCCAGGGCCACCTCATCGCTGCGCACCCGCAGGATCTGGCGCCCCACCAGGACGGCGGCGGCGCCCAACAACACCAGCAGGCCAATCAGGTAGGCCTGCGGAAGCGAAAGATCCATGGGCCCGCCGGGTTGCTCGTGTGGGGGTGATCAGGCCTTGGCGGCGCCCACCACGGTGGTGAAGCTGGCGGGATCCGCCACGGCCAGCTGGGCCAGCATCTTGCGGTTCAGCTGCACATCAGCCTTCTTGAGACCGCCCATCAGCTTGCTGTAGCTGAGGCCGTTGAGGCGGGCCGCAGCGTTGATGCGGGCGATCCAGAGGCGACGGAAGTCGCGCTTGCGGCGGCGACGGTCGCGGTAGGCGTTGCAGAGCGCCTTCATCACCCGCTGGTTGGCGGTGCGGAACAGCGAGCCGTTGCCGCCGCGGAAGCCGCGCGCCAGGCGAAGGATCTTGTTGCGACGTTTGCGGGCGACGTTGCCCCTTTTGACGCGGGCCATGGGTGGTTCTCAGAAATGTCGTTGTAACAGCGCTACGGCCGGTCGTTCAGCTGTAGGGGAGCATCGCGCGCACGTTGTCCGCGTCCCGCTCATCCACCACGGCCATGGTGCCGAGGAAACGCTTGCGCTTGGGGCTCTTGTGGTCGAGCAGGTGATTGCGGAAAGCGTGGCGACGCATGAACTTCCCGCTGCCGGTCGCCTTGAACCGCTTGGCGGCTGCTTTGCGGGTCTTGAGCTTCGGCATGTCTACGGGCTCGGGCACAAACGATGAGGGTACGCCCTCGAAGTGCCTTCCGCCAACTCCCCCTAGGGTCAAGGCCGCCCCCGCCGGAACCATGGACGTGCGATGTCGCCGCGCCCTGCCGCTGTTGCTGGGGAGCGCGGTGCTGCTGGCGGGTTGCCGCGGGGTAGGGGCCCAGGGGCTCACCCACTGGCCGGTGCCGCCGCCGCCGGAGCCGGTTGGGCGACAGCCGCAGCTGTGGGTGGCCTTGGCCGCCCGGTTGGGGGATGCCCCCCTCAGCCTGCGGGCCGCGGCGGGCTCCCTGCAGCTGCGGGACGCCTACGGGGTGCGGTTGGACGGGCCGGAGCTGGAGCTGCGCTGGGGTTGGCAGCCGCTGCCGCAGCCCCAGTTGATCCGGCGGCGGGTGTTGGGGCCCTTCGCCAGCTATGAGGCCGCCGAGCAGGCGGCCCTCGCCTGGGGCCGCCAGGGGGTGCAGGCCCAGGTGGCCCATCCGGGGGAGTGGGAGGTGTGGGGCCCGGCGGCGGCGGTACCCCCGCCGGGCTTCCAGGCCCGTCTCGAGGAGCAGCAGCTGCGGCAGCGGCGGTTGGTGCAGGGGCGGCTGCCGTTGCCCGGCTCCGCTGGGGCCTGGCGTCAGCTGGCGGGGCCGCTGCAGATCCAGGCCCCCCAGGGTTTGCGATGGCAGGGGGGCGTGTTCGCGGGCCCGTTCCGGCTGCAGGCCGATGCCAGCGATCGCTGGACCCTGGTGGAGCAGGTGCCCCTGGAGCAGTACCTGCTGGGGGTGGTGCCCCATGAAATCGGTGCCGGTTCCCCCGCCGCCGCCCTTGAGGCCCAGGCGGTGCTGGCCCGCACCTGGGCCTTGCGCAACCGGCAGCGCTTTGCCGTGGATGGCTACCACCTCTGCGCCGACACCCAGTGCCAGGTGTATGGCGACCCCCGGCAGGCGGGGGCCGCCGTGCGGCGCGCGGTGGGTGCCACCGCCGGCCGCGTGCTGGCCTGGCGCGGGGAGCCGATCCATGCCGTGTATCACGCCAGCAATGGCGGTGTGGCGGCCGATGAGGAGGAGGCCTGGCCTCTGCCGGAGCTCCCCTACCTGGAGGCGTTTCTGGATTGGTCCAGCGCGGGGCGTCCGCCGGTGCGGCTGCCCCTGGGCGGCCCCCAGGAGCTGCGCCAGGTGCTCAGCCGCCGCCTGGGGGCCTACGGCGCGGACCACCCCCGCTTCCGTTGGCGGCGGTTGATTCGCGAGGCCGACCTGCGTCAGGCGGTCGGTGCCCGCGGGGTCGCCCTGGGGGCCCCGCTGCGGCCGGTGGTGTTGGAGCGCGGCGCCAGTGGCCGGGTGGTGCGCCTGGCCATCGCGGGCCCCGGCGGGCAGGAGGTGCTGGTGCGCGATGCCATCCGGCGGCGACTGCGGCAGCTGCCGAGCACCTTGTTTGTGCTGCAGCCGGCCGGCGCAGGGGCCTGGTGGTTTGAGGGGGGTGGCTTCGGCCACGGGGCCGGTCTGTCCCAGGCCGGGGCCATCGATCTCGGTGCCCGGGGCTGGAGCTTGGAGCGCATCCTCAGCCACTACTACCCCGGCACCACCCTGGTGCCGTTGCAGCAGTTGCAGGGTCGCTCCAGCGGCGGCCCTTAAAGTTGCCCGATCGCAGCAGAGGCCATGGCCGTTGGCGGCACAGCCACAGGAGCTCGCCGTCCCCAGGCCGCCCTCTTTCTGATCGGGTGCTGTGCCGCCGGGGCGTTGCCCCATGCCCTGCCGGCGCCCCAGCAGCTCTGGCCGGCGATTGCGCTGACGCTGCTGCTGGGGGCCTATGCCCTGCGCACGGTGTTTCTGCCCCTGTTGTCGGGTCCCGATCCCGCCTCCGGCGAGCTCCCCGAGGTAACGGTTCCCGAGGGGGGATGGCCGGCGGTGGACCTGGTGGTGGCGGCACGGGATGAGGAGGCGGTGATCGGTCGGTTGGTGGAGCGGTTGGCCGCCCTGCGCTACCCCGCCGAGCGGCTGCGGTTCTGGGTGGTGGATGACGGCAGTGAGGACGGCACCCCGGCCGTGCTCGAGGCCTGCCAACGCCGGTTTCCCCAGCTGCAGGTGCTGCGCCGCAGCCGCGATGCCGGCGGCGGCAAATCCGGGGCGCTGAATGCGGTGTTGCCGCAACTGCAGGGGCGCTGGCTGCTGGTGCTGGATGCCGATGCCCAATTGCAGCCGGATCTGCTGGAGCGGTTGGTGGCGTTTGCCGAAGAGGGCGGTTGGTCGGCGGTGCAGTTGCGCAAGGCGGTGATCGAGGCCGACCACAACCTGCTCACCCGGGCTCAGGCCATGGAAATGGCCCTGGATGCGGTGATCCAGCAGGGCCGGCTGCGCAGTGGCGGTGTCGTGGAGCTGCGGGGCAATGGCCAGCTGCTGCAGCGCCAGGCGGTGCTCGGCTGTGAGGGCTTCAATGAGGCCACGGTCACCGACGACCTCGATCTCAGTTTCCGCCTGCTGGTAACCGGTCAGCCCGTGGCGGTGCTCTGGAATCCCCCCGTGCAGGAGGAGGCGGTCACCTCCCTGGCGGCCCTGTGGCGCCAGCGTCAACGCTGGGCGGAGGGGGGGCTGCAGCGGTTCTTCGATTACTGGGGGGAGCTCACCGGCCCGGACCTGGGCTCTGGTGTGAAGCTCGATCTGCTCAGCTTTTTCCTGCTCCAGTACGCCCTGCCGGTGATGGCGGTGGCCGATCTGGGTACGGCGCTGTTGAGCCGCTCCGCTCCGGCGATGTGGCCCCTGTCGTTTGTGGCTTTCGGCCTCTCGGGCGGCGCGATCTTGGTGGGCTGCAGGCGCCGCAATGAGGGGCCGTCCCTGCCGGGCATGCATCTGTTCAATCTGGCCCTAGGCATTGCTTACCTGGGCCATTGGTTTGTGGTGATCCCCTACACGAGCCTGCGCATGGCGCTGCTGCCCAAGCGGCTGGTGTGGGCCAAGACCCAGCACGCCGGCCAGGAGCACACGGCCCCGGATCTGGCCACGGACGATCCAGACCTCAGCACCCAGGTGCTCTGAGCGGCGCCGCCGGGGTTGGCTTCAGCTGGCCTCTAGTTCGGGGATGGGGCCATCGAGGCTCACCACTTCTCCGTTGAAAAAATCCGCCAACCGCTTGGCCTGGTCGTCCAGTTGGCTGGGTTGCGCGCGCTGGGGCTCCGGGGCCGGTGCGGCTTCGGCGGGCTGCTGGGGTGCAGGCTCCGGCCGAGGGGCCGCAGCGGCTTGTGGCGGTGCTGTGGCCGCCTCGGGCTCGGGCCTGGGGGCCGGCGGAGTTTCGGCTGGGGCCGTTGCCGCCGGGGCGACCTGGGGAGTGGTGGGCTTGGGCAGGGGTGGTGGGTTGCCGCCCGCCTCCAGCACCAGCTGACGCGGGCTGCCCAGGGCTGAGGCAATGGCCTGCTCCAGCAGCGCCTGGCGCCCCTGCACCATGGCCATCCAGTTGCCCGCCACCTGCACCACGGCCCGCTGCTGATCCAGACGCACCAGCTGGGCCTGTTGGGAGAGCAGCATGCGGGTGGAGGGCAGCTCCAGGCCCGCCAGGATCTGCTGCCACAGCTCCGGCAGGTTGGGGCTGTCCGCCCCAACGGCCGCCACCGGTGTTGGTGCCGTTTCAGGTGGTGCCGCGGCTGCAGGTGGTGCCGCCACTGCAGGGGCGGGTGCGGGCGGGGCTGGTTGCGGTGTGGGCGGTGCAGCCGCCGTCGTGACGGGTTCGGCTGCCTTGACCGGCGCCGGCGCCGGGGTGCGGGTCGGCAGTGGGGTCGTGGTGGTGGCTGTGGCCGTGGCGATGGCCGTCGCGGTGTTGGCGGGCGCTTCGCTGAGGATCCCCAGCATCAGCACCTCCAGCCACAGTCGGGG
>Ga0194117_10002369_pt1 | contig 20202 bp, 17 predicted proteins | sample TA2MahsurfametaG_FD_160579 | JGI IMG/M metagenome (GOLD analysis project Ga0194117, IMG submission 160579) | Freshwater microbial communities from Lake Tanganyika, Tanzania - TA2015009 Mahale N1 surface | ecosystem: Environmental > Aquatic > Freshwater > Lake | place: Tanzania: Lake Tanganyika...
CCCCTCGGAATTCGTCGCCATATACATCGGCAAGACCGGGACATTCGTCGGGGCAGAAATAAGACCACATGTCAGCGCCGCCCCCTCGCACACGTTCCATAAAAAGGTCAGGCACCCATAACGCATAAAAAAGGTCGCGACCTTTCATCTCTTCATCACCATGATTCTTCTTCATCTCCAAGAAATCCTCGATATCAGGATGCCACGGTTCCAGATAGATCGCGAAACTCCCATTACGACGCCCACCTTGGTCGATATATCGCGCGGTATTGTTATACACTCGCAACATCGGAACAATCCCATTCGACGCCCCATTCGTCCCGCGAATATGCGAACCCGACGCACGGATATTATGAATATGAAGCCCGATACCCCCCGCATGTTTGCTGATTTTCGCGCAGTCTTTCAACGTATCAAAAATCCCGTCAATGCTGTCATTCTCCATCGCGATGAGATAACATGAACTCAGTTGCGGACGAGGCGTGGCCGCGTTGAAGAGAGTCGGAGTTGCGTGAGTCATATATTTCTGAGACATCGCATCGTATGTATTCTGGATAAAAACGAGTGTTTCGTAGATAGTGCGCGTATCTGTGCGCTGACTGTGAATTCCAAGGGCAACACGCATCCACATATGTTGCGGTCGCTCTACAATCACTCCGCGGCATCTCATCAAATATGACCGTTCCAAGGTCTTAAATCCGAAATAATCGATGAGATAATCTCGCTGGTGTTGAATCATTTGTTCAAGCGCTTGATGAACCATATAGGGTCCCGGACCCGCGATTGACCCATTTCGTGGGGTATCGATGACTTCATGTAGAAAATCCCAGACTTGTTTGCTAATAATCGGGACATGTTTGTCGTGAGAATCGCGGTATTCATAGAGCTGGCGCATCGCTTCGTAAAATCCGCTGGAAATGTTTTTATGCATATTCGAAATAATGATATAAGACGCAAGCGTTCCATAATCTGGGTGTTGAACCGCCATCATCGCACATTGCTGTGCTGTAAGTTCGTCGATTTTCGTCGTTGGAATATCGTCATATAACTGGTCGATGATTTTGATGACGAGGGTTGTATAATTCACACTAGTGATACCGGCTTCTTTTCCGAGTTTCTTTAGGCGGGCGAGAATTTTATCGAATGCGACGATCTCTCGGTCGCCGTTACGCTTAAGGACGTGCATGTCCGACGCAGATGCACTACTGGAATCGGTTGCCATAACTTCTTTTTGTAATATATTATATATACATAGACGGTTTAATATCTATTCAACAACACTGTCATCATGAAATATTGTAAAGAATATCTCGCTTTGTTTTTACTGGTTGTTGCTGTCGTAATCATCGGCCCGCTCATCGACGCGATTCATGATTTTAGCGCCATCACTGGAAATGAAAAAAAGCCGGCGAAAGAGGGATTTGCCGCCGACCGTGTGCCTTCCGGTGAATATCCGCGCGAAGTCGAAGAGCCGCTGTTGTATCCGACGTATCCCAAGAAGGCGGGGCCAGAATACGGCGTCGTTCTTCGAGAGAATGACTCCACGAACAATTCGCGTTTATACCCCGTCGCTGCGAATCTGAGCAACTACGATCAAGCCACGAATAATATGCGTGATTGGGTGACTCCGGATAACGGGTCGTGTAAGCCAGCGGGGATGTGTGGGGCATTATATGCTCCCAAGGCGCCGGAGGAGTATAAGGTTCCCGAACCGTTGCCGTTGGACCATCCGGGGCGAAGGGTGGGGTTTTACGCGACGAGTTGAAAAATAAAATATTCCAGCTTACGACAATTTATTATTATTGTCATTCTATCTTACTCTCATCTATTTCAAGGTCATCGAGTTTGAAACAGCTGATAAGAACCTCTGACGGTCCTTTCGCGACATGTCCACCGCCGCCTCCCCCGCCGTTTTTGCCTCTTGTTCCACCATATTTTTTATTTGTTATGTTATGATTATTTATCGCCATTAATGTCGCCATATTCGTCGCCGTCGCTTCACTTCCATTCTGTGACAGTTCATGGGTATTGTTATTCGTCGTCGGAACAATCGCGCTTTCCAGTTTTATAATTTTCATTTCTGTTCCTGCGTCACATGCGGTTGTCGCCGCACCCGCACCCGCACCCGCCGTCCGTCGTTTCACCGGTGCGCGGTGTTCATATCCCGTCTCTCGCTCTTCTTCGATCATCGCCCATACACGCGCAAGGACTTTCACCGCCTCCTCGAACCATAGTCGGTTTCGTCGAACAAGAACGCAACTGTATTCGTCTAAATACCAGTAAATCGTCCGCACCCATATACTTCCGAGGCGTTCATGTTTCGTAAACATTTCCACTTCCCATTTATCATATTCATACGGTGTAGCACCAATCGGCGCATATTCGTAGAGTTGGGTTGGTGTCACGATATGCCCGTTTTGTGTGAGTGCTGGCGCGGTTTGAAACCACAGAATAACCCCCTTTTCATTCCCCTTCGCTGTATACCCTTCTTTCGTCGTTCCATCCGCATCATACTCTTCCTTACTCTCATATTCTTTAAACCGGGTTTCCACGAAATCGCATTCATCAAGGTCACATACCTCCATTTGAATCTGGGTTTGAATCCAGTATTCTTCTTTCGGATGTCCGGTAATCTCTCGATTCACGATGTTCTTAATCTCGACCATCCGGCCATAGATCAGCGACGCAGCATCGATATTGATACCATCCGGTGACGCACCAATAAATGGATAGTTGTCATGTTGAATACACCCGAATTCACCCAACGTCGTTCGATTTCTGTGTTCATATACCATAAATGTAACGGGTTCGTATCGTTGCCCCCAGTGAAGGGGGGAATTCACCGGACCTTGAAGTGGTGCTGGCGGACTCTGATTCGCCGCCGACCCTGTTCGTGCTGCCTCTGCCGCTGCCGCAGCCGCTTCTGTCTGACACTTACACTTTTCATAGACAAGTTGATTCACCGATGCCTGTGTTCCAAAGGCTTTTGAAGCCGCACTTGCCGTAATTAAATTATTACGTCGGGCATACCATTCCGGTGTTCGTTGGTCTGGTTGCGGTTTTTCTTGAAGTGCGCGAATCTTCGCGGTGAGTATTTCTTTGGCATGAGCATCATGGTCGGCGGTATGTATCGATGGCGATACACGAGGAGGTGCGATTTCATCGTAAAATCTCTCGGTAATTTCGTCGTATAAGTCCCGGATATACGCTTCCATGACTTCATTTAATGCGTCTGCTTCCGCTGCGGTTGCGGTAGAGAAATCCGATCTTAGTGGGACAGCGAATTCCGAGAAGTATTCGCACAAATAGCTGTCAATCCACGTTCCAACGACTTCTTCTGTATCGAAGTCTTCGCGTTTGAATTCCAATATATTCTCTCGCGCAACGTCGGCCAGTTCATCAAGCGCGTCGTTGATAATTGCCTCTCGATCTTCATCGGTTGGAAGAAGCGAATACGGGGAGGTTGCGGCGGCGTGTTCGTGGTCGTTGTCTGTGATGGTGGCGTCGGATACGTTGTCGCCGTCGTTGTTGATGTCATCGCAGTTATTATACTCATTATCATCGATTTTAGCATATTGTGCGGCGTTTGTATTCATATAAATACATAAATAATAGAAATGCGTTTATATCCATACATAATTCATAGAAATGTTCAATTTATTTTATATCAAGGTATAGTAGTAATTCATATTTGTCGTAGAATGGTCGGAGCCGGATTATTACCTGCGGCTGTTCATAAAGGCGATATTTATTTATTGTTTGGTCGAGAGAATGAACTCAACGATACGCCTGGTTGGGCGGATTTTGGTGGAGGAACCAAGCGAAATGAGACCATATTAGAAGCCGCGACGAGAGAAGGAAGCGAAGAACTGAACGGATTATTAGGTTCGCAAACCACGCTTAAAAAGGTGGCGGTTCGGCGTAAAATCGCGGAATTGAAATTCAAGACTTACACGACGATTGTATTTAAAACCGAATATGACGAGAAGTTAGAAGAATATTACTCGAACAATTATCGTTTCTTCGAGAAATACTTGCCCGCTGCGAAGAAGAACCCGCATAATGGACTTCTTGAAAAGGCCGAGATTCGGTGGTTTTCATTTGCCGAGCTTAGGAAAAACCGTGCGAAGTTTCGACCGTTTTACCGTAATATGGTGGATATGATACTGGAACATGAAGCCGACATAACGCGTAAACTGATGAAGCCTGTATGCGGGCCGCGATGTAGCTTCAAGATTACACGGAAGGAAGACCGTGAAATCAAGAATATGAAAAATGTAACACGTCGTCGACGTAGTCATAGTCGTAGTCGTAGTCATCGAAAAAAATAAAATCATGACTCTGGCGTGTTTTTTCGCTTCTTTGACATATTCGTTACCGGCGCGAGTGATTTTAGCGTAGATTGACGTTTTTCACATCGTTTAAGTGTGAATTTTTTAAAACCAGCATGATAAATTAGGCACGGTATACTTGTAATCAACCCGGTTGATTTATCATAAGTAACATCCTTCGCGCGCATTAATTTTTTCTGTTCAAGAGCACTTACAAGAAAATGATAAAGACTATTCGTTTCTTCCTCTGTATGATTTTCCTCTTTTCCATGACGGACCGCAAAATCTTTCAACTTTCCGATTTTTGCTGATTTATCCAATTTGTTCCATGGATCACTTTTATTCGCATTTTTTTCATTTTCAAGAATGTCGTCGATATTCGGATTTGTAATAATATCCGGTTTCAACATATTATAATTTCCGGTGAGAAGCATGTTTTTATAATTGATGTTTTTGAGTGCTTCATCATCTGCTTGTGCTGGTGGTGGTGCTTGTATGTTATCGTCAGATACGGATACACACGATCCTGACGTAAGAGGAGGCTGTGTCGTCGTCGTCGTCGTTGATTTGGCGGAAGTAGCGGGTTTACGAGGCATATTGTGTGATATACATAATATATAAAGATGACTTAAAGTTGTTTTTTGTATATTATGGTTTTGACATAATCGATGTAAATAGTATAGTATAATATAATATTATATATATCAATGTTGTTGCGTGTTATTTTGACGTGCGCCCTCTTGTGGAATAGTGGCGTAGTGCTGGCACTTCCGAATCTCTCACCATTCATTTCACAAGACTGTGGAAATGGCATTTACTGTTCGGTTGGACAGACGTGTATGAGTAATACGACCGGTGCCGGTTTGTTATACGCATGCTCTCCGATTTCCAACGCAGTTCGATGTATGGATGCTCGGTTTTCATGCCCTCCTTCTTATCGGTGTATCGAAAATTCACAGTGTGCCGCCGTATCGAATGAACACAATCATGAAGTAATAGACGGAATGGTGAATATTGATGCTCATCATGTCGCGGAAGAACGCGATTTTGGTTCAGGAATACAACCTACATCATTAAGCATTTGCGGTCCAATTACAACGGTGTTTCGACTACCGAATTTTTGTTCATGTAATAATGTGCGCTTTGGCAGTCAGTTGACTTGCTCGATTGGTCTTCAGAATTATATCACGATTGGGGCATCCGCGCAGGTTCTTCCTTGCGCTTCTCCGGCGAGTTTTGGATACAGAGCATGGGCGTCGCTTTTAGGCGTTGGTGCGGGGATCGGGCAAACGTGGGTTGCTCAATTTACCCTACGCAGAGCAATACCAGGTGCGTCATTTGATATCGGTGTCGCGAATGCTGGTGCGCAGGTTGAACTAAATGGCGATGTTAGTCGGTTTATTCTTTCAACCAGACTCGCAATCGGTGTTTGTGGAAGAATTGGTATCGGGCCGTTTTCTAGGGAATTATGTAATCCATCGATACTACGATGGCTACCAGTAACTGTTATTCACGGTCCTCGCTTTGATTTCAGTCGATTCTGCTAATATCGTCGTTGTTCATATCATTATGATTATCATCGAATTTTAGTTGATAATAATCATACTATTTCATTTCATTTCATTTCATTTCATTTCATTACATCGGTCTTACCATGCCAATTTGAGACCCCAATCCTGATGAAAAATTCATAGGGGGCGACGTTGGTTGAATCGGCGTGGCAAACGATTTCGGTCTCGGCGCGTTACATCGGTTAAAATTCGTTGTATTTCCGTTAAACGCGTTGATGTTTAACGAAAACTTCGCATCGGGGGCGCCGGCCTCAGAAGTAGAAGAGAAAGTAGGATTCAAAGTCATTTTATAATATAATACTATATTTCATTTTATGTCATTTTACGCCGATGGATGGTATATGTAGCCGCCGTAAAATTGAAATCTTATTTTAGAATTTATGGCGGCTATACAACGACAACGACAACGACAACGACAACAGATACCGATGAATCTCTTCATTCTCTCCCTCGACCCCGCTAAAATTGCGGAATACATGATGGACAAACATATCGCTAAAATCATTCTGGAAGCGGTTCAAATGTTATGCACAACCCAGCGTCTCCTCACCGCCACCGCGAATGGAGCGAAAGAATGTGACCCCTGTGTCTATAAAATCGCACACAAAAATCACCCAGTTACGATTTGGTGCCGAGCATCACAAGCCAACTTTATCTGGACACTCGACCTCATCGACGCAATGCACGCCGAATGGAAATACAGATACGGGCATCCGGCACACAAACAGCACAAATCATACGGCGTAGCCCAATATTTACGCCGTAACGTGCCTCCCGCAGAGGCGTTCGAGCGTATTCACGTCGCTGGCATCATGACCCCTTTCGCTCTTGCGATGCCAGATGAATACAAAATTCGGGCCAGCGACCCGGCCTATCGAACAGGAACCAGTCATGGAGCTGATATCTATGACGCGGTTGCCTCCTACCGGAGTTATTATTTGTCCGCCCCGAAGCGACGCATCGCAAAATGGGGAAAACGGCGCGATATGCCGTTGTGGTATGCTCTCGGGTTGCGAAAAGTAGAGGGTAAGCAGGCTCCGAGACTGATTGTGGTAAGACGCGCAAACACCGTATAAATAAAATATTATTGTATATATGAGACACCTTAATGGCGTTTGATACCGGTGATATTTAGTGTATGTTATATGTAGTCTTTACATCGTGGTTATTATTTTATTTTTCATTTGAAGTATATGAAAAAAATCGAGATACAAGGAAAACGGAATCAAGATAAGATGAAACAAATTGATGATCCGAATGCGGTGATCGAGAGAAAGATAAAACACAAACAGTCAAAAACAATACCGGACGAATATTACCGGAATGACCAAGCGCTTACACTAGATACGCTGAAAAATTATGTAGCGGATCTTATGAACGGAACTGGTGGAATGAAATATGCCGACGATGCGACGAAACCACCACCAACCGATCGTGTTTTATCTTTGATACTTCGAGAGATTGACGGCAAACGTAAAGCCTATATCTATCAAGACAAACAACATAATATATATGACCCTCGTTATACGGTAACGACAAATCGAATCGTCGAATTCTTGGCGAATGCCGAACTTTTATGTCATTATTGTCGAGAGATTTGTCAGGTCACGTATAAAGAAGCGATGTGTAGGCGTCAATGGACACTCGACCGTATCGATAATAATTACGGTCACAACGATGCGAATGTCGTGATTGCGTGTTTGGATTGTAATTTGAAAAGAGGAACGATGGATGCTGAGAGATTTAGAATGGGAAAGCAATTTACATTTCGGAAAATGGAATAAAGAAATATCGGAGTTATACGACTTCAATAATAATATTCTATTGGTATAATAGTAGTCATGACCAATAGAATATCAAGAAAATACCAATATTCGCGTAAAAAGAACGGTAGCAAACGACGGAGTCGGTGGAATGAAAGCGCAAAATATCGAAATAGGACAAAAATGAATAACATGACTGGTGGTTCTGGTTCATGGGATTGTACATGCAGAGATCCTACTAACACGACATACGAAGAAACTGAAAATGTTAAGACTGAAAATGATAATACATTACAACAATTACTAAAATTACAAGAAGATTTCAAACCGAAAAATGATAACGCAGCAGCAGTAACAGCAGCAGTAGCAGCAGCGAGTAGTTTATCATCACCACCGGTTCAACTACCGGTTCTACCGGCTCAATCGTATGAACAACTACAACAACAAATAGACGCGTTACAACAAGATATACTAACAAAACAAGCTCAACAATTTCAAACACAAGAGCAATCGCAACAAGATATGCTAAGACAAAAGTTACAACAAGACCAATTACGTTTACAACAATTACAACAACAAGAACAACAACAAGAACAACAATTAAGAAGTCAGCTTCCTCCTCGTAATCTTTCTCCCGCAATAGAAGATGATATTGGGCTACATAATACACAAGTGTCAAGTGTGGTTTCAGATGATTCAGAAGTTGTCGGCCAGACTCTGCCTAGTCAGCCTATGCTGTCTAGTCTGCCTATGCGGCTTGATATGACAAAATTACAACATTCACGCCCAGAATTATTTAGATCGAGTCAAGGAAATCCACCTGTACCGCAAGGTTCGGGAGCGGTTCGTCGTGTCTTCCCAACTAGACAACTTCCACCATTAGTTAATTCCCAGTCGGCGTTGAATACTAATGTCGATTTGTATCGCTCTCCTCAGTCCACAATAATTCCACCAGTACGGCGTAACGGATCACTTAATATAGATTCGAATGATTTAACTTTTGATGTTGAAAATCAAAAAATAAAAATTAAGAAACCCTTAAATCTGTCAAGAAATCCTAATGAAACATTTATTGAAGGGGATGAAATTATCGCAATAAATGGAACATTATTACGTGATCTTCCTTCTGTTAATCTCAAAACGTTTAAAGAATTAACTGCCGGAAATCCTGGTGACAAAATAGAATTTAATGTGTCGAATGCGAATGTAACTCCTTCTAAACGCGTGGTTACTATTGAACTAAAAATTCCACCACCTCCAACATCAGCGGCGGCGGGTTTTCGGCGTCTGGATTTGAGAAATGATTTGAGAAATAAAGGAGGTTTTAATTTCAACGGAGGTAAAAAAACAACAATTCGGCGTAAAAAACAAAAAAAACGTAAGAATACCCAAAAGCGGAAGGTTATGGTGGGAGGGGTGCTGCCAGAGGATTGGGACCAATATTCAATTACACGAAAGTTGTCACATGCTAGCAGTAATTGGAAAAATTATGATCAAAATGAAAAGATACGTTTTATTAATGAATTACCTAATGACAACGATGCTGATTTTAAAAGACGTTTAGGAATGCTTCATAACTTTGAGGAAATTGATATAGGACGTGATAAAACTTCTACGGTGTTAGACTTTATAAAAAGCAAATTACATAAAGAATCGGTATTGGGAGCAGAAAGTGGAAGCGCCGGTCTTCCATTAAGCCCAAGACAAAGGGAACCTCTGAAAGAGTTTGATACCGTTTTATTAACTTCACCACGTTTGAATTCTTCAGAATCGGTATCACAATTACCATCATCACAAAGTCCATACGTACCAAGGCCATACCTTGAATCCGAATTCTCACCAAGAAGAGTGTTACCACCGTCATCTACATTTACAGAGTCGTCACCAATACGAGCACCAGTTGAAGAGTCACCAAGTATGATGCCTATCGGACAACCAGCTCCACCAAGTTCGATAGACTCGGATGTAACACTAACTCCTGATTTTATACCACAACCACCAAGATCTGAATCAGTTCCCATCCCCGTGTCACCACCAGAAGAGCCTTCAACACACCATATTGGATTGCGGGGTTCTCCGCCGGGTCGACTACCTCCGGCTATACCATTAAAATCGCAATTACAACCACCAGAATTACAACCACCAACATTACAACAAGTAGAATCACAGCCACCAGAATTACAACCACCATATTTATTAGGTTCTTTTAGACATCAAGTCGATCCGCCGAAAGAAACCACCACTGATATTATAGATATTCCGATAAAACTTCCTGAACAACAAACAGTAAAACCACAAACCGTAAAACCACGAACCGTAGTTTGTGAGTGTGTTCCAAAACCGAAGAAATCAAAACAGCCTTCATCATCGAGTTCTAATTTAACAAAATTCCAAAGAATGAAAAATGTCGCTTCAAATTTATTTACTATAAAAAACAAAGCGAATAAATAATGATTATCACGCATACAACTTACTGTCCTCTACATTTCTGGTTACCTCCTTGATGAATTTATCCGCATCGAGCAGTTCGTTGATATTCTCTGACCAAGCGCGACGATACCGAAAGAGAAATCCAACCAACCCAGCCATCGTTATCGTTTTCTTTTGAATATGTTCATAGAACTTGTCAAAGTCACGGTCGATTTCTTCCGAAGTCAATTCCTCTTTACGCATCATATCCCGAAATAGATGCTTGACATCCACCTTCTTCGGATAGTTCATATGAATAATCATATCTGTCCGTCCCTGACGCAGCAAAGCATGATCCAAGTTCTCTGGATGATTCGTTGTAATGAATGAAATGAGGCCTTTACGGGAAAACACACCGTCCAATAGATTCAACAGATGACTGAATGTGAATTGGCTCTTATTTGCGTCGGAACTCGTGCGTTTCTCGAAAAGACAGTCGATATCCTCAAAGAGTAAAACCGACTTTGGCGGAATATCGCGGAACGCTGCGAGGGCAGTATTATTATCCACATCATGGTTAATCGAGAAGATACAAAGGCTATACCCGATCTCTCGACACATCGCCTTGATAATACTCGTCTTTCCGCTCCCAGGAATTCCTGTCAGTAAATAGTTTTTTTTATACGGTATCCCGAATTCATCATATTCTTTCTCCTTCTTCAGGAATTCTTTAATATCATTACGAAATTTCTGTTTTAATTTATCATCGAAATAAACCGTATCGAGTGTTCTCGACGGGATTTTGTTATAACGCATCCACTCACCATATTTCGACATGACAAAGACATGAAGCTTTGATTCATCTTGTTCGTTGTTTTCAAGGAAGTTGTCACTTTCGCGGTAAAAGTGGTGGAAGAGTTCTGGTGAATCGGTGAGAATCGTCATCGATTCGAACTTCTCTGCGCCGTTGTTGCTGCCGACTGTTTTATTTTCTTGGCGGTATGATATTTTGAATTCTGTTGTTCGTGCTGCTTCTGCCTTCGTCGATGGAACAGTATATGTATACTTATATTCGCCATACCCCATCTGCGCATAACAGTAATCGTCTTTGTCGTATTTGTAAGGACGACGGCGGAGTTTAATTGGGGTCGGTCGTTCTCTGGGTGTGTCATCACTGTGCGAGGCCAAATACACCAAATTGTTTATTGTATGATACACATAAAGTAACATTTGGTTGATGATGGAAGAGTTCTCGGTATAATATTCATACTGCCCTACAGGCATCTTTTTCAAGTCGATTATGACTTTTGTTGGAGGATGGTCGGATCCGGTTCCACCCTCGCTCTCGGTATCGCTTGATTCTGGTGTTTTAAGCATCGCGTTGGCGATTCGTTCGTCGCTATTTTTTGGAGATTCAGAATTGGCGCGTTCGAGAGACATTAATTGGATTGTGTCGTTATATATCATTATGAAATACGTTTATATGCTATATTGACCGACGCAAATCGGGCGAAAACCGATAGAAATCGGGCGAAAACCGATGGAAATCGGTTTAAATACTAACCTATTATCTTTATTACACGAGTAATCCTACATTCGAATGTTGGCTTTTCTACATCCTCCCAAAGATACACATACGCCCGCACATACCACCCACACCCTCGCCCATGGAACCAGTCTCTATAACACACAAAATGACCTTCTTCTTCATAAAGTCCTCCGATTCTATCATGAAAACGACGGTGAAAATATGGAGAAAATGCTTGCCGTGATCAACGGAACCACAAATATATCTCTCCGTATTATGGATTGGTTTGTTACGAATTATTCGAAAAAGCATTATACGGTATATGACCTCGAAGGTAGCGGAACACCCCCCAAACGATTCAAGGTTTATGTCGATTATAAGTTGAAGCTTCGCGCATATTCGAAGAAACGTTTCGACCCTTTTTGCCGCTGGGAGCGAATCAACGTGCCGCACATGGGTGGGACCACTTATATTCAAACCACACTCGGGCAGCTGAATTTCTTTAAATGGGCGATTGAAAATCAGGTATTGCGGTATATTCACGAGAATTATTCAGTGATTGAGTCAGACATGAATATTCGAAACAATACATCGCGTAAGATGGCAAAATCTCATCATACATCAGCGGCGACCGTAGATGGATGTGAAATAAAGGTTGATGGACTTACCGAGGCCGCCACAACAGCAATAGGGACAACGGAAACACAGACATCAAAACCGAAAAACCGTAAGAAAAGGGAAGAATTGTCATCATCTGCTACCAAAAGTATTAAGAAAGAATTCGTAGATATTGTGATTACCTTCAATTGAACCGAATAATCGTCCGTAAAATAGATAAAAACAAATAATATTGTTAGTATAACTAAGAACATTATTTATTGTATTGATTGTAAAGATGGGCAATCAAGTTAGCCTCGTTCCAAAAGTAAGCTATGAAGATATTCAAATGGTCGTATATCGAAATTCACATGTCCAACATTCGACGTTGTTAATCAATACGCTTCCTCCGAGTTTACAACATTGTCTTATAAAAACCACGCTAGATATTCGTTTCGAAGAACGTGTCGTAAATGCGCTTATTCATAAATCACCGGACATCATGATCGTCGTTTACGGTAAAAATTCAAATGATATTACAATACTACACAAATACGACCAACTGGTGAAACTCGGATTTACGAATGTTCATATTTACACCGGCGGTATATTTGAATGGATGCTTCTTCATGAAATTTACGGGAAGGACCTTTTCAAAATAACGAAATATGAAATCGATATATTGCGTTATCGCCCGAAGTCGGTATTGCTGGCTGCGATGGCGGGGGGTTCCGGCGTTGGCGGTGTTGGCGGCTTTATTGAAGACGGTGTAGTCGGCTGTGAAACGCGACATCCGAGAGATTTTAACGATCATCATAATGATAATGATAATGGTGCTGGCGACGATTTTCGTATTCATATTCCGGGTGAAACGACTGATTCCGAAAATGGAGTAGGGGGTGCGGGAATCATCGCAACAGGAATAAAATGGTTATTCGGGAAATAGCAAACAATATAAACGGCGCGATATATAATTTACTATAATTACACACACACACACACACACACGAATGAAAGTTTTTGTTCATCATTATTCTAAACTGACTGCTAGAAAACAACACATTATACGAGAGTTTGAGAAACACGGTATCACCAACTACGAATTCATCGAAAAGTTCGACAAAGACACTATCACAGATGACGAATGTCCTGAATTTAGCCGCGATTACGTCACTAATCGCCGAACCGAATTATCGCTTCATTTGAAGCACCTTTACTTATATCGTTTGATTGTTCGAGAGAATTATGATGAGGTTATCGTATTTGAAGATGACGTCATTCTTTCAAATGGTTTCATGCCATTGCTGAAGTTATACATGACACAATTGCCGAAGGATTATGACATGTTATTCATCGGTGATGGTTGTAATTTACATATTCCGATAAGCATACAAATTCCAAATCAATATATTTATGAGAAATGCCTTCATGAGACAGCATGGGGCGGCAACGGTGCCGCAAAATGCACCGACAGTTACATTATCAGCAAAGAGTGCGCGAAAAAAATATGCGATTATGTCGCTGGATTAACAAAGAAGATCGACTTGCCGGTTGATTGGTGGTTGAATGAAGTTGCGAGAGATCTCACGTTGAAAGTATATTGGGCAGAGCCAACGATTGTCACACAAGGTTCGCAAAATGGGACGTTTCAAAGGACGATATAGATTTCATATTAACGAATGGCATTTTGGTAAGTTCATCAAACGTCCATTCCTTCTTCTTTTCACCGTGGTATGGACGCGCCCAGCCCCCATGAATCAATATGTCAGATACATTTTCACCGGTTTGTAAATACAAATCACCTAACACTCTTCCACCATATTTATCCCAATCACGAATACAGATTTTGGCGGTATTTGTTGGGAAAAGCGACTTCATATAATCTCGGACTTTTATCGCCGCTTGGCGTTCTTCTGGTAATCTACCTTCGCCCTGTTTTATCTCCGGCGTATCAATACCAAGAATACGTAATGAAAATCGCACAGGAACATCGCCAAACAATACAATAATCTTTACGGTATCACCGTCATATATTTCTTCGATTCTTGCGTGTTTGAATTCATTCTGGAAAGGCACTTTCGGCACCGTCTTTGGGTCGATTGATGTAAGTCGGTCTAGTTCGTTCATTTTATGCGTTTGTCGAACGTATAGTATAATATATACACGTTGGCTTTATTACAATTCACGCCGGTTGAATTTATATGCCTATGACGAGAACATCTTCGTATAATACGCAAGGTCTAATTTTTCATATTTGAGTTCATTCTTTTCACGTTTGTCCTTGAAATCAGCCAGAGCTGTAACCAATAATTGTAATGATATGTCTGACCATTTCTCTACAATAAGCACAGGCAATCCTTCAAATAATTCGTTGAATACGGAGGAACGCACGATCGGGATACAGCCGCATAATAATGCTTCCCATGTTCGATGACAATCCATTCCATTTCCAAATGGCGACAATACGAATGCGAACTCGGTCATGTTTCGCCATGTCTGTGTTCGAGGAATGAAAGTGGTTTGCTGAGAGATGAGGTCGGCGGGTATCTCTCGAATCGCGGTTACACGATCGTTGAAACGGTCAGGGCACAACATTACATTCGAGTAGATACGTATTTTGCGCTGATGAAACGGTTTCATGTCTTCGCGGATTTCACGAATAAGGATGTGTTCTTGTTCTATTGGTGTGATTTTTTCATGCGACCGAGTTCCTTCTTTGGCTACCCATGGGTGCCAAGGTTTTGCGCTAATCGTATGATAATCTAAGCCAATCGGTATTTGACGGAGTTTTTGAGTTACATTTTGTATTGCGTCTTCGAGTGTTTTCGGCGCATCACTTGCTTTAAAAATCGCCGCATTTGCCGCCCAAAGTTTGGTTGTTTTTTCTTTTAGAAACGTGCGACACGCTTGAATATCCATGTTCTGAGAGAATAATCCGCGCATATTTGGGTGAAGCATGAACATCGCGAACATATTATGCTTATCTCTCGGCAACGCTTCATGAAACATCGTTAGGTCACCGTCGCCGCATACGATATAATACGGGATCGTTATATTCGAAGCGTAATTATGTAAAAAATTATGAAATGCGTCGCAGCATACGTAGATGGATACAGGGGTTTGGAGGTGGTGGCGATAGTTTTCTTGTTCAGCAATAAAAATACGAATATGTTCAAGGTCATTCGGATCACTTGACATCGGGTTCGTAGACCGAATTTTACACGATTTCAGTAATCCACGACTAGATACGAATTGACAAGCGTCTTCGCTGGATGTAGATGATGACATATTATTATGGTGTCGTATATGATTCAATAATGAATACTGAATCATATTGTTTAATTCGTTTATCACGCGGACGTGGACGCGGACGTGGACGCGGACGTGGACGCGGATGTTTGGTCAAGTAAGCCCCTTATAAATTCAGTAATACGCTCCATGCGTTCCAACATCACCATCGGGGTTTGGTTCATATCTTCATTCGCAGGCAATTCAAGAAGCGGACAGTTCCTTCCGCGAATCCAATCCTCATGATATTGATGGCACCGCTGAATATAATCGACTTGAATTGTTTCTCCCGAACGCGCACGTTTGTGAATACGTTCCAAGCATACATCCGGTGAAGCATGAATATACACGATCCCTCCCAAAGGAACATCTGTGAGGAATTCGTCAAACCAAAGTGTGTAAATCTGGAACTCATCATGCGAAATATCTCTGGCGTCATACAGCATTTTCGCGAAGACGTTTCGGTCAGTTTCAACACTCCTTTCGGTAATAATAAGCTTGATTTTCGGGTCTTTCACCGCCTTGCGCAGCAAACTGAGACGTGAGATATACGCCATCATCTGAAATTTAAACGCGTTGGCTCGAATATTCTTGTATAAATTCGTGAGTATATTCACACCGTTTTCATCACATACTTGATTCCATAATGCCACGGGTTCGTCTAAAAAACAAACCTCTTCTTCAAACGATGTTATATTTGGGAATAGTGGCGCCTTTTCGCTGCCGCTGACACACATATGAATTTTATTCCTCAAATATTGTTCGTATTCTTCGCATGTCGTTGATTTTCCAGACCCGATATTCCCGTCAAAGCTTATAATAAGAGGAAGAGGCATTCAATATAATAAAGATAAACCAGTTGCGGCTGATATACAATACGCCGTTATATTTAATTCAATTTAGAGACGCATATTCGGTTCTAATACTTATATGGCTAAAATTGATATAAAGTTACATAGATAACGTTAATGTATTGACGTTATTCATACGTAACGAACCTTCGACACACAACCTTCGACGAACAAATATGACTACTACTACTTCAACCGGAAATACCGTAACCGACACAACACTATGCCAAGTCAAGCTAACCAGCGAAGAATGGAATGGAATCGAAATTATGGAACCCGAAGCAGAAATGCGTATATTGAAACTGATTATCGACGGGTTTCATGACGTGAACCATGTATTCAATCTTCATATGTCGCTTATTTCACGATTAAAAATAGCAAACACTCCGGAAATGGAAGACTACTTATTTCATGAATATTTCAAAAAACGCGTTGAACGTATTCTCAGTTTGCTGGATACCCACGCCGACGCTTACGCCGACGCTCACGCTGCTACTGTTTCTGGCGTGAAGAAGTTTGAAATACGCGCGAGATCGAAAAATACGTTGAAAAAGGTGGATCTGATGAGAATTCATAATATGAACACCACATTTGGGGGGTCTGGTGATACATTCGATCATCATATTATAGATACGATTGAATCGATTGTTGAAACGAAAAATACAACGATCAAAGGCGGCGATGGCGGTGGTGGTGCCGCGGCGATAGGCCCAAACGAATGGATGAAGCATTATTATACGCTGAAATTGATGCTTCAGAAGTCAGTGGTGAGTGTGAATTCACATATTATTGATTTCGCGAACTACGTGCTAGAGAGATTGAAACATCAAGTTCAGCTGATCGGTTTCATACGTACTGCTTATCGATTCATCGAACAGAATGATGCTGTCTTTAAATACGCGGATTATGAGTTATACGAACATCAAAAACAACTATTCACGGTTGCGAAACGTCCTGATGCAAAGTTGATTCTGTATATCGCGCCGACGGGAACCGGAAAGACACTTTCGCCACTTGGTTTGTCTGAAAAATACAAGATTATATTTGTGTGTGCGGCGCGACATGTAGGTCTAGCGTTGGCTAAGGCGGCCATTTCAGTGAAGAAACGCATCGCATTCGCATTCGGTTGTAGCAATATTGACGACATCCGTCTCCATTATTTCGCAGCAAAAGAGGCCATTCGTGACAAACGCAGCGGCCGTATACGTAAAGTAGATAATAGTATTGGTGATAATGTTGAAATCATGATTTGCGATATTCGGTCTTACTTGCTTGCGATGCGGTATATGATGGCATTTCATCCGCTGGATCAACTTTTGATGTATTGGGACGAACCAACGATATCTCTCGACTACCAAGAACATGTTCTTCATACGATCATTCATCGCAATTGGAGCGGAAATATGATTCCAAATGTGGTTCTTTCGTCCGCTACGATGCCACGCGAAGACGAAATCGTTGATGTGATTCAGGATTTCAAGGTGAAATTTCATGATAAGGGTGCGGACGTATATAGTATTATCAGTCATGATTTCAAGAAGTCGATACCGATCGTGAATCAAAACGGATTTATCGAATTACCTCACTATATGTTTGGAGAAAATTATGACCAACTATTGGAATGCGTAGAACACTGTAAGGCATACAAGACGCTGATGCGATATTTCGATTTACGCGACATCCTGCGCTTTATTGCGTTGGTTACAAAACCGGTAAAGGAGTGCGACAGCGACAGCGACAGCGACAGCGACAGCGACAGCGACAGCGACAGCGACAGCGACAGCGACAGCGACAGCGACAGCGACAGCGACAGCGACAGCGACGCATCTGAAACAAAAGAAAAACACAAAAACTACAATGATCCTGATACTGACGATAACCGCGGCCTCATTCTAACCTCTCAACGATACCTCCCAGAAAATATGTTTTCCGATATTGGCGAAATTACGATGACAAGCATTAAGGAATATTATCTACTTCTTCTTGAAAATATACGCCCGAAATACTGGCTACGTGTATATGAAACGCTTATGGATGTTCGTCGTCGCAAATTCGAATCCGTTGTCAATCTCTCCACAAGCGACGCACATACGCTTACCGACGGACCTACAATTTATCTTACAGAAAATGTCGATAAGGTTGCCGCATTTATGCTTCAAACCGCGAAAATACCTAGTGTTGTAATGAGCGATATCATGGACACAATCGACTTTAATACACGTGTGCTTGAAGAAATCATGAAGACGGAGAAACTTATCAAAGATTTAGAGGGTGAATCGGCCGATACTAGCGGCGGGAGCGGCAGTGGCACGGATGAAAAGAAAACAAGGAAATTCACATCCGATACTCGAGTGAATCCTGAATCAGAACGTCTTCACATCAAAGTAGAAGAACTGAAGAAATCCGTGAAATATACCGCGCTTCATGAACTATTCGTTCCTAACAGGTTGGAGCACCTCAAACGTTGGACAACTCGCACCGCAATCACGAATGAGTTCACGTCATTCGTGGAAGATGAAGTGGTGGAGCAGATTATGCTTTTAAACGTCGCGAATCACTGGAAACTCCTGCTTCTCATGGGCGTTGGCGCAATCACGAACGCAACCGATCAGAAATACACCGATATTATGAAGACGCTCGCCAAGCATCAGAAGTTGTATCTCATCATAACAGCAACAGACTATATCTATGGCACGAATTATCAGTTCTGTCATGGATATATTGGCAAGGATTTAGAGGGAATGTCGCAAGAAAAGGCGATTCAGTCGATGGGGCGTATTGGGCGCGGTGCGATTCAGCAGGATTATACGATTCGGGTGCGTCACGATGCGATTCTGCGCCATATCTTCACAGCGTTGCGAAGTTCAGAGAAACCGGAAGTGTGCGCGATGAACCGGTTGTTTGTTACGGATGCGGAGGCGGTGTAATAAACATCTCCTCTATCAGTTTCTCGAGCGTATTGTATTGAAATGTCCAACCTAACTTTTCCCGCGCTTTTGTCGCATCGCCCAATAAAAAATTGACCTCGCACGGACGAAAATATTTCGCGTTTATTTTTACTCGTGTGATGCCTGTGGCCGCATCTTTGCCTACTTCATCGACGCCTTCGCCGCCCCATTCTATAACGATACCTTTGAACGCGAATGCTTTCTCGACGAATGTGCGGATAGTCTGCGTTTTTCCGGATGCGAGGACGAAATCTTCGGGCTGCTGCTGCTGCTGCTGAAGCATCAACCACATCCCGTATACATAATCCTTCGCATGACCCCAATCTCTCTGACTATCAATATTCCCCAATTCAATACATTCTTGCGTTCCATTTAGGATATTTTTGATTCCGCTTACAATCTTCATCGTCACGAAATTCTCCACCCGACGACTGCTTTCGTGATTGAATAATATGCCATTTACTGCGTATAATCCATATCCTTCTCGATACATTTTCGTAATATAATGAGCATATACTTTCGCGGCGGCATACGGTGAAACGGGATTGAAGGGGGTAGTCTCGGTCTGTGGGGTTTCCTTCACCGCGCCAAACATCTCGCTTGTTCCGGCCTGATAAAATCGGATTTTGTTTTTGATAGATGAGGGCAGCGTTCGTATCACCTCGAGGATGCGTAGCACACCCGCACCATCGACGTCATTCGTATATTCAGGAATTTCGAATGAAATCGCGACATGGGATTGCGCAGCCAAATTATAAATCTCGAATACTTCAAATTCGGGGTGCGTTTGTATAATATTGTGTATAAAATTCGATAATCCGGTGAGGTCGGTCATGTCGCCATAACGGAGGGTCAGTTTATCGCGAATATGTTCAATTCTGGTATGCGAAAATAACAACGACGTCCTGCGGAGCCA
>Ga0194117_10002376_pt1 | contig 20183 bp, 12 predicted proteins | sample TA2MahsurfametaG_FD_160579 | JGI IMG/M metagenome (GOLD analysis project Ga0194117, IMG submission 160579) | Freshwater microbial communities from Lake Tanganyika, Tanzania - TA2015009 Mahale N1 surface | ecosystem: Environmental > Aquatic > Freshwater > Lake | place: Tanzania: Lake Tanganyika...
CCCAGATCGCAGGCAAAAAACTACTCATGCTCGATGCCGATGTCCGTACACCCATCAATCTCGTCATAGAAAGGAAAATACTCTCAGAACATGGAGTTCCCGACTAAGGTGGGATACTACCTTTCGAACCTCTACCAATTCCTACCAACTATGATCAAATTCTGATATTCCTCAAGCCTTCAAGTGAAAATCTGATAGTTCTGAAGGATCTCATCTAGCTAAACAGAGACAAGGGAAACAAAAAGTATTACCCTTGCTTCTGGCCTAAACGTACCATCATCTGCAAAGAGTTCTTTGAGAAAAATCAACTCAATGACTACGTGGATATAAGAGACTTTTCATTTGACTTGTTACCACTGGATGTGGATATATACTCTTTGGAGATGAAAACACTCAAAGAAGTTTATATCAACCACGATCACTCCATCTACTCGACTGTAGCATAGTCGATTCACAGGTTGCAGTGCGTATTTGGTAAGGTACACAACATTTATGGTAAAGGCAAAGCAGCTAAAGCCATCTATTAAATCCTCAGGCTAAAAGAAAGTACACATAAATCAATTAAGATGAGATTAAAATTGATGAAAATCTCGGCGATATTTAAAGTTTGATCATTTTCGACAGAGGCATCGATTTCCTTACTCCTTTACTCAAACAGATAGTGTATGAAGGTGTGGCAGACGAGTTCTACAACATCAGTGGAGGAATACTAAAGATTCCAAATGCCAAATTCGACGATGGTACTGTGAGAGAGAAGAAAGTAGAGTCCGCTTACAAACAAATCAAACTTAACTGTGAAAGAGACTACATCTATGAAGCTATACGTGGATTATCACTTTTCGGGGCAAGAAACATTTTGAAACAGAAAGGAGCACAACATGATCAATACCAGTAGGAAGCTGCACGTATGAGAGACATTAACGAGAAGAGTGCCGCTATCAAAAAGATTAACATTGAAAAGTAATTCCTTAAAACACGTAAAATAATCATAAATTAGATCTGCAGTTGGTTGCTATTCTGCAATAGGATATAAAGTCAATCAGGTTCAATAAATAATTAATCCTCCAGCAGAGTTGCCTGCTTTAGAAAGATGCAGAGCTCATTGAATACTATGAAAACTGTATACCTTTTGACTTTACGCTCTAAAATATCATAAAAAATATGGCCATCCAATCCATTATTGGTAAAGGAGTACATCGTAAAATTTATGGTAAAATCTGTGAAGATATTTGCATAACTCACGGTATCCAACACATAATTTCACTAACCAACCTAGCAAACATGGGCATTTTCTATGAATCTGGAACTGTCAAGGAACCTTATCCTTTTATTGAATTGAAAAAAGAGCTCAAACTGATCAGTTAAACAGCAATTGACCACACCAATCCCCAAGATACTTCGTTTGCTTACGGAGGTTATATCCCAGTCACGTAACAACACACTAATTTAGTGCCAGGCTAGTGTAGCACGCCATTAGAAATGGGTGGAGATTAATCCAAAAACCATTGAAAATGCTACCAGGTGATACCATCATGCCATAGTTCAGCAAGACCTGCCAATCTCATCCCCGTCCTGCAGTCGTAGTCTACTTTGTAGGTGGTGTGACCTACGGAGAGATCGCTACTATCCGTCTTTTGGGCAAATTTTTGAGTAATTTTTTTGTGACATAGAGCGCTAGATAATAATAGCCACAACATAGATAATAAATGGGGATTCCATGATTCGTCAACTGATCCAATGATATAGGTATGGTTGTATCTCCATAAATATCAAATAATGAAGAACAGATTGAGTTATGTTTAATTATGTTGGTTATAATATCAGGATAATATCGGAATGTTGAAAGTGCTCCATTGGCCCTTTAGAAGTTTCACTAATTTTGCCATCTCTGCCATCGGAATCACTGCTATCTCCTTCTGGGGTTATTCCATCTACTCTGAAAATAATTTTAACCAGCCTATAGTCGGAGAGTCTATCAAGATACTTGGCAAAAATCCACAGATCAAAGAACTCGTAGGTATATTTAATTTGAGTTAGGATACCCGCTAGCATATAGTTTTTCGGTTAGCAACCGCTACGTGCAGAAGTAAGATGAGACATACTTTTCTTTTAAAGTGAATGGACCCAAAAGTAGCACGAATGTAGAGATGACTACTGGCAAGGCCGAAGCAGGCAAATTGTATGACTACGGATAAGTGAATCCCAAAATAGTCTAGATTTAATCAAGAATAAAAACTCAATAAGATAAAATTAAAGCTTTGGATCAAGAATACAATTCATCAACCACCAAAAAGCAAAGAAAGAAAGAAATCGCACTCTAGAAATCAGTTTAAGCAAGCAAACTCAAACAAATTAAGGAAGAACTAATCGAAGCCAAATACCAAATCATATAAAAAAGAAATCGTTACTTTGTACCAGACAAATAGCTCTATACCAAAACTAACGATCCTCGTAGCAAAGGTAGCAATTAAGTTGTCCCCAAAGAGGAAGTCATGACAGGCATACATGATTTAGTAATCACTCTTCCCAATCGCACTAAAATGATTATTTACCCTGAAGCCAAGAAGAAATTCTAGGAAAAGAAGAAGATAGTTGAATCTTATAACTCACCTGATCCTCCCACTATTGGCTAACTCAATAAGAAAATAGTATTGGACATCTCTGATCTTTCGAAAGAGTAGATTGAAGAATATGGCAAACAAAAAACAAACTTTATGTATAGCAAATATGGCTCTTATCGTATAATGAATATAGTGTTGTTATTTTCAGGCATTTGGGGCCTCATAATGTATCGCCAGAAAAATGTATTAAAAACAGTCAAAGGATCTATTCTCTAACATGAGGTGAAGACCAAAGTGGGCAGGAATAATCTTGTAATGCAGGTGCTCAAAAACAAGAACAAATCTACTGTTGAGTTTGATGAGTTGGTAGGTGGAGGCATGGTCAATAACAACTTCAAGTGTGTCATGTATATAAAGAATCTAACCAACGGCAGAGTCGAATGCTAAGGCAAGTATCACGAAGAAATGAATATTTATGAATATACCAAATTGTTGCTCAGATATAACGATAAAGAAGTTAAAAAGGAAATCGACTTGCTCGCAAAGTGATTTCTTACTATATCCCATTTATATAACTACACTTTTATAAATAGTTATCTAGTAAAAAGAGATGGTAACATAGTTCATAAGAAATTATGTCTAAAAATCAACAAGACCTACCCTACGTGATTGATAATGGTGACCAACCTGGAGATGCAAGGCTTGTTAACATCGCTAATCCTCAGTCAGGTAAAAAATGGTTAATGCATTCACCCTAAAATTTCTACATTTTCACACTAAAATTTAAAAGTCCTTCTTATGTTTTCTTCGTAGAAATGAAAGGGCTAAATACTTACAAACTTGATCTGACTTTCAAAGATCACAATCGAAAATTTATATGTTAAAAAAGTTATGTTTTTGAAACACAAGATCAACTGAAACTTGTAGAAATTTGGTAACATCCTTTTTCAACTTACGTGGAAGTAAAATTACTCAACAACAGGTACTCTCCTTTACGTATGGGTCTAAACTACATTATTTTCAAAGGAAAAACTGATCCAAATTTCAAACCTCTTGATGTCGAAGGCATTCTCAATCCCAAACCCACCAATAAAACATAGATTTTTAAAGAGAGGCAAACTTTAAAGCAAAAGACTGGAATAGTATTACAGATTGACTAAGATCCGCCTAAAAATACAGATATCTACTTTGGAGATGAGTAATAAAACAAAAGAAGACATGATTTTAATCCGACAATAGTAATGAATGGTACCTTAGAAGGTCCAACTCAAATGGTTACTGAAAATCCCCATTAAATTATTCTTGATCCTTAAACCTTGCCTCAGAAAGAACATTTATAAAGTGCTTTTCCACTAACTTCTTAAGAGCTTTAAGGATAAATAATCGAACCGAGTCATTTAAAGAAATCTTATGTTACATACGCCTATGACGAGACTCGAGAATGGTGGAACATCCTAAAATTTGTCAGAAAGGAATGGGTCGAAGGTCAAAAAAATATAGAAAATTAAAAGAATATTGCAGTTGAGGACAGGATGAGTAACAAAATTCAAGTAAAACATTTGTTTAGAAAAAAAATTATGGCAGAAGGTTTAGATCCTTAAAGAAAAAACATCATTTAACAAAGCGCTTTACTGATGGGCGCTTTAATTGTAACTTAACCTGAGCCGGGATGTTTAGTAGTCACAACTCGTTAATACGGTGAGAAGATAAGAAGAAAGAAAAAGTTCAAGGTGGCTAAAGTGGTAACTGAAGAGTACATATTTAACTGCAAGATGTTTAATGCTCTTCTAAACTAGTAAGATTACATCATTCGTTGAGAGCTGCTTAATTTTGCTCTAAATAAACTTGATTTCTCAATTATAAAAGCAAGAAATTATAATTATGATAAGACCATTATCTCGAAATATACGTTCATCATACAATCTTTTTGTGAATAGACCTCGATACTGCTATCTAACTCCGATATAAAAACCCATTACTTTACTGGCAATCAACTCAATTGTTTAACTCTCTACCGAAATGCTTACTTTTGCCAATATGGAGTATAGTCTTATTCCAGAAATTTCAATTTTCCTAGGCGCATTTGCGTTCAGAACTGGCATCGAAATGCTTGGCCTTTTTTTCTAAGTAGATGTTTAAGTAAATAGAGTCTGAACTTAAAGCACAAGGATAGTTGGATCTACAGATGGCTCGAAAAAATATTCATCGTTGATCTAAAAAGAGACGCCACTTTTTATGTAGGAAAATCAACATCAAGGAACTCACTCCCCAACAGTCTTATCTCTTTGCCAAATACTACACTCCTTAAAAACTATTCACTACGTTTCTGAAAGTAAGTATAAAAAAATATAGAGCTATGCGATGCTAAATTTCTTTAGAGGGTGCCACTCAATTATTTATTCTTAAACATTCTTAGAGCTAAAAGAAAGTTGTTTGATTGAGTTGAATATGCATGATCCTTATTTCGTCTTACCAGTGTCTGTAATTGGAATAACTTACATAATCTTATTTCGCAGTCCTCACCCTTTTTTCATCCACTTAGTAAGACCTTAAAATAAATTGATGTGTCTCAATATTGCATTTATGATTGGCCTCATTTTTGTTCCCATACCTTCTATCTACTCAATTGGATATTTGGGACTAGCAAGTAGCCATCTGTTTCTTCGATCAATCAAACAAAGATCCACATTTTGGAAGGACTACATCATCTCAAAAATCAAAAAACTTAGACCAAGCAAATGATATAAGATCAATATGTAACATACTGTATTTTAAAAAACTATATCAAATATTTGGTCCAAAAAAGTTGATTAATTAAATCACTCTATGTAGACAGTCTTCGCGAAGTTTCTTACCTCAAGCAAAGAACTTTGAGTTTTCCTTTGAATGTTCTCTCGAGTATTTATCCAAAAACGCCTCTTATTACCAACTCTAAACATTTTTTACTAAGGATCATAAATTGTATTAGGGACGAGTGCCAAAGCTTATTCATTATCCATTAAACTCACCGTTTTTTTATTTTTTAGAACAGATTTATGCTTATGAGTACTTGTATCCGTCCTCTTTTCAGTTAAGCCTTGGAAAAAAAATTGGTATTTGTTGGTCTTATTTGGCTGGTGATACATCACTCTTTAAATTTATTTGAAATCGATGTTATCAATCAGATGCTTCTTAACTTTAGAAACTGGATTTACCAAAACGATTCTTTCATCGATATAAGTCCCACCGAATTACCGTCTTGATTTTGATGTTTGTCCATGTGAGTCTATAGTCGAGATCAACTTATTTTTATGAGATGAAGACACTTTCTAACTATAGCAAAATGACTATTTTTTTAACTTGTTTACAGCTTTGTCGGGAAAAATGGGGGTTGGTGGTTTTTGGGACGGAGTCAATGAAATTTCAGATGTTTCAATTTAATTTTGTAGTTTGCTTCTGAGCTGGTGAAAGGAGTTAATTTTATGTTGCTTGACTTGGTCCAAGAGAGATGAGAGAGTGTTGTCGAGGAAGTTGTGCTTGAGCAATTTGTTCTGGAAGTATTCCTATAATTATATTTTCATTTATTATGTCTAATCAATGGCGAAAACACTAACCAGTCTAAATATTATGAAACGCTTACGATCAAAAATATAAAAATAAAGCTATAATTCATGAGTTAATTTCTTGATGAGATAAACATTTCTATCCTTTATCAGGCTGTTAATTTTGGATAATTCTCCTTTTCAATTACTTTTAGCTTTCTTTTATTATTTGTTATCTAAGAATAGAAACCATAACAAAAATAATATTTGGATTCTATTATTGATTTTATTTGTAAATATGCACAAAAACATCGCTCAAAACCATGGCCTCAGTAAGTCACCCAGCTCCACACACATACTCAAACAGCTATAGTAAAACTAATCACTAAGAACTTAACTTTACAAACTATATGCTGTCATAACATCATTATCTCATAAACATTAAAATACAATAACCAGCCAACAAATGATCACATAAAAATTAAGCACTTCTTTGAGGATGGCAATCAAGAATCAGCTCAGTCTAAAAAAACAGCAAACTCTTTAGTAGTCGCATTAATTTCTGTGTAGCACTCTCTAAAAATGTCTCTATGATCTTTAAAGTCTAAGTGAACTCTTAGATTGCGCTAAAATCTAATGCGAAAGATAGATGAAGTAAAATTAACTCTGCTCAAGGCCTCAATCTAGAAGATGCGATATATCTGCAACAATAAACAAAAATGCGTAATCTTAGTAAGAAATTGTAAAGTATAGAGATATTACAAATATAAAATACTAAACCTGCTTCAAAGAGAACTAGTAACTCAAAAGAAAGCTTTTAGACACATTTGAGGAACTGAAAAACTGTAAACTAAGTGTGAACAAACTGCAACATACAATAAACCAACAAAAATAGGAGATCAGATAGAAATAAAACCAACTTAGAAAGCTTTCAGATTAAAACGATGCAGTAGTAGCCAAAATTAAGGAAAATCAGGAAGTATCCAGAAAACATGTATAATATTTCCGAAAGAAAAGTGAAGAAATTTAGCAATAAAATGAAAAGTTGCTGATTTCGCATCGTGACACATTTTTTAGATAAAAATAGTTGATGAAGATAGTTGAAAAAGGTTAATTGTAAATTCGAAAGCTAGAAGAAGAATGCAAAAAACTCAAACTTGAACTTCAAGCGTTTCAACTCAAGATGAGAGAGATTATCCAGCAATAAGAAAAAATCAAATCACTTTAAAAGCTGATCCGTAACAGAGCACTAGAGGAAAAAGCTCTCAAATAAATTAACAAAAAAGAAAACATCGATATTCCCGATAATTAATCAGACAGCAAGTAGACTATTAAGATGAAAAAGAAATTCAACCTGCAATTTTTCCAATAAAAAATGAGTAACTCTGCTACTTCTTTGGTTTGTTGATATAAATAATTTTTTAATTTTTTAGTGATTTTTCTATTATAATAACAAAGATGAAATCGGTAAGGTTCAAGAAACTAATGGTTGGGATCAAAATAAGTCCTTAATAACCCTCAGCTCATTATGAAGTCACTGTCTCTCCAGGAGTCAACTGCGAATGTTTTATTTAGTATTGGAATGAACAAAAGCTTCAAAAATTCTAGTAATGCCAACCATCTCAAGCTTTGCTCTAACATTTTAGCGATTCCTTTTAACTTCCCGAAGAAATGCTAGGTAAGAAGAGCTCATAGATAATAATTTCGAGAAATGAGCTGTATTGTCTGAAGCTTATCAGTCAAGAAGATATCGAAACATTCTCGAAAATTTTTGAAGCCTACTGCTAGATGAAAAAAATAAACAAAGAAAGTTTACTAATACCGATATTGGGAGTAGTCATCGTGCATAGCATCCATCAAAGCAAAAACAAGTGGATAGACGCATTTTTAATAATGCCCAATCTTAAAACTAGTTCTACAATTTTTTTCGATATTAAGGGGCATTGCGATAGTCGTTTTGTACCTGTTACAGATTTTAGAGATTTTGGTTTTGGAAAAGATTAAAACTTCATAAAAAGTTCACATAAAAAACAATTGCAGAATTTATCGCAAGCAAGCAAAGCATAGATTTTCCAAAGAATATAAAAAGATCTCGAGTTTTTGAGAAAGTGCAAAGTGATTGACTACTCTCTAATTTTATTATTCAAAACATCCAACCCTCAAGCGGACTAAAATAAAATAAAATGGTATGAGATAGACTAGAATAACTTTGTATCATTTGTAATTATAGATTATCTGCAATAGTTTAACTAGCGCAAAAGATTATAGAACAAGTTCAAATCCCTTTTTCATAAATAGATTTCAAGCGTAGATCCGTAAGTATATGCCAACAGACTACTTAAGTTTATGTAAAAAAATGTGTTTTCTTAATACTAACCCAAATGATATGTTCCTAATTATATACAACAAAATAAAAAATATCTTTTCAATCCCGCTCGTGAAGAGCAAGCTCATTCTTCAATATGGTCACAAACATAGCTTTAGTGCTCTCAATGTCCTTGCCTACGTGTTGCATCTACTTTACCAACTACTTAAATATGTTAGCCCATTTTTAGTTGTTTTATTTGTGCTTCTTGCATTTTAATGCATACTTTTACTGCAAGGAGGTGAGCTAAAGTTTATAACTTTTTGATTTTTAATCAGCTATTCTCAGACTTGACTCGATACTGGCCATCTTATTAGCGAGTTATCTTAGCATATTCTTCATTTCTTGTTATTTTCTACACCACTCCTCTTATTTATTCCTTAAAAGCGATAGCTATCTCATCTAGGAATATGATTCCGAGTCATTTCTAATTTTATGAAAACTACTTGCTTTCTTCTTGCTAGCAGATGTGTTCAGACTTCTCTCAGTAGATTTCAAAGTTTAGATTATTTATTTGTAGGTTTAATTACCCTTCTTCAGAACCATAATCTGTTGTTCATAAGCTAGCCTCTGTTCTTACATTTATTTCTAGAGTTTTTTATATTTTTCAATCGATTGTTTTGCAAGTTCTTGAGACTATCTTATCATCTACTAGTACTTTTTTCGAGAACTCTTCATTATTTCATCAGTTTACAAAGTTAAGGGAATATTCAAAGAAGTATGTTTGTAGTTTTTGAAGGTCTACTAATAGGTCAACAATTTGAAATCGTACTATCTGATCTTTTCTTTGAGTTCTTATATTTTCCTACCTTTTTTGCTGAGCTTCTGATGAAGCAATTCGTTTTACTCCTTCAAAAACAAGTAAGACTACTTCAGCAAGCTTTTCATTTAGTCCTTCTATTTTTTTGGTTTAGTACTTGCTCCACTTTTACATCGAGATTTCGAACTTCCTTTTACTACTTCTTTTTAGTGATGTTGCTTTTTATACATATTGGATTAAAGCAAATCGACAAATGATTTTTTGGCTGATATTTTTTTAGTTGCGGAACTCATTTAAAAATAACAGTTATTATTAACTTTAAAATACAAAATATTTGATTAAAGAATTTACTTGCAATCATTCATCTTATTCCTCACTATCACTGTGTTGTTATCTCTTCAGATTTGATCTACCTTCAGTGGGACGTATCGGTCTATCATAATTAAAAGAACGCATCGGTCTAGTCCCCATATTTGGAATATTATCATCCGAATCATAGTTTGGAGACTTTGAAGCGTACCTATCCATATAACTGGGAGATTGAGATAGATATCTTTGCTAATAGTCAGGAGATTGAGAATTGTATCTTTTTCGGTCATATGATGGGCTTCGACTATTTTCCCTAGATGTTGGATCCTCATTATAGTCTACTTATTAATTATGTAGATACTAAGGATATTAGCTGAACTAAGCTGGGTTTTTTATATTTTTATTTGTAATATTTTCTCTCATTTTTTGTGAGTCATACTGAGGCGAAAAAAATTGTAAACTTCTTTTAGGAGAAACTGCCGCAGATTTATTGTCGTCGATGATTTGATTATTGTAAAATTACGAAGTCTTATACTCAGGAGTTTGCTGAACTTCCGGCTGAGTTTCTGGATCTGCATTTATTTCTTCCTTTTATTAATTTTATTCATTTGGGATAATTGTATTTGAAGGTTGATAAATAAATTGGTCAGTTTTGGATGCATCTAAATAAACTCTGCAAGAATTAGTGCCTAGATTTAGTTTTTGCCCAAAAATGATCTTTTATGAGACTCCTTTGAGTTCATCCACTTATGAGAAAACCGAAGCATTGTATAGTATGTCAGCTGTTTATTCAAAAGTAGCTTTTCTTAAAACAGAAACGTCTCTCACTCTGTTGATACCATGACGATTTATTGGTACTATGTTGCCTCGGCATGTCATCCAGTCAGATAGAACAGATAAATGTCTATCATTGATATAAATACTATAAGGCTTTAGAATTTCTTTAAACTAATTGATAAAAAGTTGGCGTGCAGCTTAGACTCCTAAAGTATCATATACCTATCTCAGACTATTAGAAGTAGTCCTTCTTGAGTCAATATAGTTATTCGATAAGACTTCCTTCAAATTTGAACCCATAGCTTCAAATACAAGTTCATAGCGTCTCTGACTGATATCTTCATTATTAGGATTAGTGACAACTACGATTTCTTAACTTGAGTTGCATTCGTGTTTGAGCTTTTTTGCTGTTTTGATTGATTTTATTCCTTTGATTCCAGTCAAGAAAATATCCCTAAATTAATTCTCCCTAAAGCTAAGATGTCTGAAAGCTTTGACATTATTGATGCGGGCCAAACTCTATCCCAATAGAAGTAACTTTATTTAAGGTGCATCTCTTTATCCAATACCAATATGCTCTTTTACATAAAACTCTTTACAGGTTACTTACAACTTCTTAAGAATTTTTCTCCAAATGGCAGGACTTGTTACCTTTTAAATATCGAATTTAAGGTGTAGGACCCAAGGAGTATAGTTTACATTTTAAGATAACTACTTCCCCTCTCCATTTTCTTCAGTCCACTCTGTATCATAATATATGCTTGTTGTCGTTAAATAGTCTTTCAAGTGCCTTTCAGGCATCATGGAAATGATATTATTTTGTATTTCTTTGACTTAGCTATCCTAACGTTGATGCCATTCGATTGGCTGATGATAGTAGATCGTTATGTACGGAGTCTTTATGTTTTTGGAAACATCCAAAAGTTATCGAAGTCGAGGAATACCTAAAGTAACGTTTTTATCTGAGACACCTGCTAAGTGGAAAGTATTCAAGGTCATTTGAGTAGTTGGCTAACCTATGCTTTGAGCTGCAAGAGAACCAATAGCCTAGCCTGCAGGTGCAAGCACTCTCATAAATTTGCTATGAATTTTCCCAATTATATTTCTTAACTGATTGTAGGTCATTTGGTATTGTGTGATAATTTTCTTACTGTTGAGCCAGAATTTTAGATGAATGTGGAATATTTATGCTCCATATTATTTCAATTTTTAGAACTTCTTAACGATAAACTCAGTATTCGATATTTTACAGCTTTCTCTACTTTCCAGCAATTAACCCACTTCAAATCGATAATCTTTTTTAAACCTGGGCATTAGACATTCATAAGATAGCTCTTCAACCATCGTGACTACTTCAAAGGGATTCAGCATTTGACTCTCTTCTTAATTATTTTCAGCTTATTATTGTATCAACCTCTCTATATTTATTGGGCAATTATAGAAAATACTTGATTCTAAAGCCTTGAATAATCTTTCCCTCAACTGATTTCTGCCATACAAAAGAAACAAGTATTCCTCATCGAAAATTTAGAGAATTTTATCATCATAACCATACAATTGTAGTGTCTATCTGCTCCATAGGTATTTCTCCTAAAATTTTGACTAAGAGCCAAGACATTAATTAAGCTGATGTCTTTCAATAAACTAAGGCTGAAATCCGTCTTCACCATAGAATCTTTGAAGGATATTCTATTTACTATCTCTGACAGTACCATCATATCTCACACTTAAATCTTCTAAAGCTTTTACAAGTTTTCTTTGGATGTATCCAATGCTTGAAGTTTTTACAGCTGTGTCTGAAAGTCCTTATCTGCCTGCCATTGAATGGAAGAAAAATTAATGAGGTTTGAGACCTTTGAAAAATGAACTGAAGACAAAGCCTCTTGGCTAAGGAGAATTATCATCCTTTGAAAAATGAGGTAAAGCTCTTTTCCTAAATCCTTGAGGACATCTTTTACCATCTACGTTCTGATTACCCAAAGAAAACATAATCTGTGTCAAGTTAGTGAGCGAACCTTTAGATTTGGCGGTAATCATCTTCAAAACATTGTTGATTTGTGGTTTGACTTACTGCGAAACTATTTTTTGCATTCTACTGAGAGCATTATTCAAATCCAAATTTATTTTATACTACAAAGATTCTGCTACTTTTTTACCTTTCTGATGGAAATTCTCATGCTGGTATTTTGGTAGACACCTGAATTTGTTGATGTTCAAGTAGTACTATACCTTTATCTTTTCAATTTAATTCTCTCTCAAGTGCTCAATCTCATCAGAAGACTTGATATCTGCAAAACCAACTGTAAAACCGTTACTCATTAGCCAATTAGTAACTACTCGCTGCAGATTTGTAATAAAAGCGCATGTCTATTCAGGACCTCTTTCAACCCATATGGATTGTATCAATTTTCCACATCCTGGACCAACATGGTCTCTTTGTAAAACTCCAGATAAAAGATCTCCATTCTTAATGACCAAATTCTAAGTATCATTGATATTAGTAAGAGATGCACTCTTTATATTCATGTTCAAAGTTATTCCCTCTGGAATCATCATACTAACAATCTGTTTGCCCGACCATAGCACTTAAGGTTTCAAAATACAAGGCATCGGCAGGTCACCCTCATTAAATTTTGTCGTCGGGTCAATCCACATTATCAAGTTCATAATCTAAGCTCTAGTTAGGAAAGTATCTCTCATAGTTAGCAAATAAACCCCAAGAAGAGAATCTTGGACTATTCCCATAATTGGTGTACTGTTTTTTGGATTGATAATTTGGTTTGGTACACTTGCGATGAATTGCAGTTCAGCCTGGGCTTAGACAGATTGAGGAACATGCATATTCATTTAATCTCCGTCAAAATCGGCATTATATGGTGAACAAACAGAAAGATTGAGCCTAAAGGTATTATGTGGTAAGATTTTGACTCTATGACCCATCATACTCATTCTATGGAGTGTCGGCTGCCTGTTAAATAAAACATAATCACCATCTTCTAACTATCTTTCTGCGATCATTCCGATACAGAGAAACTTTTATATTTATTCTGCAGAATACTTATTGAGGTAGATAAAATTCTGCTGCTTAGACCCAACTTGCGGTTGAATCAAAAACTTGACTTTGCTATTTTTACACATTTCTAGTATTTTGTTATAGTTAAACTCATTGATTTGTTCAGGTAATGTCAAACTTTTTGCAATTTTTTATGGAACTCCCAACTCATCAAGTGCGATCAAAGGATCTGGGCTAATTACACTTCTTGCTGAAAAATCAACTCTTTTTCCCATAAGATGTTGTCTGAATCGACCCTCTTTAGCGACTAGTCTTTCCTCCAAACTTTTTATCTTCCTGACAGTATTTTTCTTTCCGTAGTGTTTATCTTTCACGACAGGAAGATACCTTTTATCCAACTTTACCATAATAGAGGCAGTCAACTTTTGTATATCTTTCCAATTCTGAGCCTTTTCGAAATTGTCACAACCTGCCAAAATCGTTTTATTCAGATATACGATTTTTGCATAAGCATTGGTAATGTCATCTTCTGCTCTTTTTTCAGGACCAAGTTCAACAGATGGACGGATTTGAGGAGGAGCAACTGCCAAAACACTTATTATTAAATGTGCAGGCTTTGTTTAAATAAATCCTAGAATTCTTGCATCTTAGGGATGTATTTTTTCCAAAATGTTTAGGACTCTTTTAGGACTATAGTCCACTTATTGCTTATTATTATTGCGATCATCTTTTTCGACTACTTGCAACCTCATCTTTTCCTTCACACTGATTTTGGTAGGTATAAAACTTCCACAGCCCAATTTTTCTCCATCCTAATCATTAAGTGGGCACTTATTGATTGAGGCCAGTAAATTCACAAGCTAATCAAATCTTTTCTTTGGATTAGAAATACGCATTATTGTTTAGAAACGTTATTTCTGAGGATCAGAACTGAAACACTTGAGCTTTGAACAATTATGGCAAATACACTTCAGTATCTTTTCTATAAAAGACAAGTAGCCAAGATGAAAGACAGGTTATGTAAGTTTTATAAACCCAAAATGCCCTTGGCAATCCTTACTTTAACCACACGTGTCACATTTCTGGCCAATTTTTACAATCCCCATTCTTGTGTCATTAACACCTCCTCTTTTGGGATTGACTCCCTCATAAATGTTATGCTCAGTCACCTCCATAACAGCCCAACTGATGATCTCCTCTGGGCCAAGAATAGAGAACTGTATTCTGTCAATGTCAGCAACAGTGGATAAGCCTTTTGGCTGGATAAAACCTTAAGATTTCATTTTGAATAATATCCATTTTTCCTGCTTTTTTATATAATCTGCAATATAAAAATGAATAAATTGCAAACCCTCAATTCTACTTTAAGTTATAATAAATTAACAGTATTTAATCAACAACATAATCATTTTTTTCCCTATAACTGAGTAGAGATATTTTTCACATACTTTTGATACTCAATCTCCATAAAGTGATCCTTAAACCAAAGTATGAGTTCATTACTGCTAGAAAACTACTTGTCATGGAAAGACAGCCCTGAACTTTTGACTTTGATCAATTATTTGCAAAGATGTTACTTCTTGTACTCATAAATCAACAAGAAATATTGTGGAAAATCTTCTGAAACACACAAATAAAAGGAAAGCTGACTTGCATTTGCATTTATATCTCCTTTGATGGTATTTTCAACTTCCATTATGTTTCCTAAATAGATAAGAAATTACTGTTTAAAAACTTCCTATTGTGAATAACATCTTGAACTAACACATTCATTGGCTTGATACGTTTCTAAATGATATCGTTGAGAGTATCATAGCTTAGATTTTCTCTATCTTCGATTCTGTAGACTACATTCATGTTAGTGGCACTTTTTTGTTCACATCTTATCTTTATGTGCACTAACACTTTTCCAAAGAATCTCCAAGTTATTGTGAGATAATCTGGTCCTTGAGAGCTTGGCCTGATGACATAATCTCCATCAACTGTTGTTTTCATCAGTTATATAGCTGCTTGAATGCTAATATTTTTGAATTTATTATGATAAACTTTTTTTTGTTATTTTTTAACCGTTTTGTTCTAGGTTTGAGCTTTTTATTAATTTTTTTTTTCCTAAATATTTTACAGAACTGGTTTATCTTCTCTTCGCAGATCAAATCTATCGTTGTCTAAATCTATGAGTGGATGAAGCTATTTTACGATCCAAGGGTAACAAATTTTCATGCAGTTATGTCTCCCAAGTTCACTCTGCTAATCATCTTTATGGGGAAATTCCAAAGACATCTCCACCCTTAATAAATCTAATTACTAGTTTTTAGAACCTCTGTCTTTAGACATTTTACTTTTTTCTCCAAAATTAAATCCAATTAGAATTGCTTTGATTATCACACCCTTTTCATAAATCTTTTCATACTACTCAACTGATTTATTTGATCGGAGTTTAATCGATCCGAAAAGCCCACTCTATACTTCAACCACATTTAGAAAATTCTTCTTGACACTAATAACTTTGACAGGAAGAATCATATACTTTTTAAGGGTGTAAGGTGTTTCCCTCATCAAGCTAAAAAAAATTTAGCTGTTTTGCATTTATTTGGATTAATCTCTAGGATCTTTAAATCTGTCTCTAAGCTAGCCAACTAAAAATTAGTGATCATAATCTTTATTCAGAGAGATCTTCTAGTCGTTTACACTACGTGTTTTTTAAGTATTTTTTAGCAATTATAAAAGGAATATGTTTTAGTCGGAAAGTTTAGTAAACTGCTTCCTCGTTCGCTATATATTCAAATCCTTACCATTTCTGACAGATTAGCTAAACTAATATTTTGTCTCAATGTTTCCTCTATACTTTTATACCACTCTATCGTTATTCTTGTCATGTCTAGTAAATGTATCGACTCATCTAAATAAAAATTTGGTTACATTAGTAGACTAAATCTCCTTTTTTGTTTCTATCCAGCTATTTGAATAAAGATCGATGGAAAGATGTCTCTACTCTGAAAAAAGGACTGCAATTTTTATAAACTACCTAGTTTGTCATCATCTGGTGTATTATCTCACGACTTAGAATCTACCCACTTCTTTCACTAAGTTTAGCCAAAAAGTTTTTCGCTTTTATCGGGCCGAAACCAGACATGAATTGTACCTGACATTGCAAGTGTTTGTTGTTTTTGATTTAATTGATTTCCAAACCTACCAAGTTGACCATCTCAATGATCACTTTTTACAAATTCTATTTTAAAGTTGATTGATTAACTAGCTTTTGATAAGGATGCAAATTCATTGATAGTATACCATTTTATAGCAGTTTCTCACTCCAAAGCGATACTATCTCAGCCATCGGATTCTTTTTCAATCGAGCCATCGATAATGCCTGCATTATAATCTATTCTTAATTTAAACCCTACATTATCTTTTTTTTGGCAACCAAACGAGGGATCTCGTATTCACTATAGAGACAGGAACAAGAGAAATTTTGTAAGATGATTTAGTTTCTTAATATTTGAGCTTTTTTGCAGTTAGCAGCTACCAAGAGAAGGTCAGGCTTGTTTTATGTGATAATTGACCTAAGTTCTTAACCATTCGCAAAACTTTTAATCTAAAAGTCATTATTAACAGGTACAGAAAAACCAAGCAAAGGTTTTCCATACTAATCGACACAAACGATTCCTAAGCTTGTTTCATTTACAACTAGAGCGAGAACTCTGGCTGGCTTGCCCTCTTGAAGATATGGTCCTTTACTTAACTATAACTTCAATTGGCCACAACAAGCTTTAATGATTTAATTTTAGCCGTATCGGCTTAGATCTTATCTGATTTCTTGAGTGAAATATGGGATGTAAAAATCATAGAGAAGATTGCTAATTATTCTCTTTCTGAAAAGATTCCAAATTTCTAAGTTTTTGCTGGTAATGGTATCATAGTATTGATGGATTAGTTCTTCACAAATAGAATCATTATCGATCATTGTAGATCTTTAATTATTTGGAAGAAGCTGTTTTTACCATTAAAATTTAAGTTCAATCTTGATATGACCTAACTTTTCAGCTTAGCGAGCTAAGACCCAGATTTCTCTCTTTAAGGTATTTACTGGTTTATCTTTGATTCTTTTGACAGGAAAAAACATGCTATAGAGATCAATATCTTGATTTCCCTTGCTAGTAGGATGAGTAGTAATCACTAATTTTTTGTAATATTTGCTCTTGAGTATTTTTTTTAATTAAGGATAAGAAAATAGCTCAAATGTTAAATACTTGATTATAGTTTTATACCTATTTTCACCCATCAAGAGGGGGTACTTGATCTTGTCTGTTTAAAAATCTGATGTCGTAAAATATTTTTGAAACTATTCTTTGGGTTAATGTTCAGGTGATTTCGGCTTTATCTCATGCTTTCCATTAAGAATATTATAACATAATTAGTGAGGTGCTAGTACGATGTGGCTGCTTTAGAGTTAATCTATAATACCTTTTTCAGCCATTTGAGTGATAAAATCTACTTTTTATGAGTTGAATTTTCTTTTGATTTTCTTGCTTAATTTGTTTTAGCTTGCGACTTACTCTTTTGAAAAGAAAGTATACATTGCATATCTTACAGTTTTAAAACGCTAGAAATCCTAGAAATATTTCAATTATCTCAAATCTAGAAGCTATTTAGCCATAGTTTGCAGAGATTTTGGAACTTTCATATACGAAGTCAAATTATTGTTCACAAAATTTATAACTTTTTCGTTCCTCTATCTAAAATGATGCCACTCCTAATCTAACTAAATGATTCTCCACAAGAACTACAAATTCACATATTCCCTTAAGAAGATTTTTCTATAATAGAAAATGTACATGGGATCAAGATGCTCCCAATGATAACATTGGATTAAATGCACAATTTTCTATTTGTAGCGTTGTTAGTCGTAGTTTTATTGTAAAAGGTTGCCTTCCTGTTTTAGTCGTCTAAAGATCCAATTAACTTCTACAAGAATGTCATTTGAATCAAAATACTATTTCACTTGGCTTATATTTTTTTTATTACCTCTTATATTTCTGAATAACAAAAAAATTACTTCTTTAATAGGTATAAATAACGTTAAGGAAAATCTGTTTCTATAATTTCTTTATGGTTTTAAGATAGTCCTTTTGTTGCATCAAAAGGATCACGTTAAAATTCACCTACTTCTTGAAATGTTGACAACTTATCTAAAACCTAACTACAAAATTCTTAACTTAGATCAGAACCTAAAGGAAGTTAATCAAAAGGAAAACGATTGCCTGGTAGTGCTTTTAACTTTTGATATTCATTTTTGTGTCGAGGATTTTACTATATTTTTTCATTATTTTGATCAAGAAGCTCTTCTTAATCCTCAGATTCTCTTAGCTCCCAGTTTTTTCTTAGCCTAACCAAATTATTTGTCTAATCAATTAGCTCTAAATCATCTTCATCAAAAGAATGATCATTTCTTCTCCTCCTTTATTTTTTTATTTTTTTTCTTTTTATCTTTTCTGTCTTTTTCTTTAACTTGTCTCCACTGATTTAAGCCTAATGGTCGAACTTTTGTCTATGGTAATAATGGTCTTCCTCTTCTGAAAGTTAATCATCATTGATAACAAAACTGCTTTAGTATTTGTCATCATTATCAGATTCCCCTTCGTTTTAGTCTGAAGACTGGCGATTTAGTTTTTTAGCCGAACCCTGACGCAATTTTTCCCTTTACATCCAATAATTATACAAGTTAATTGGAAAAAACTACTAATAATTGCCAACTCTTTTTATTGCCTTTTTTATGATATCATCATGATTTGATAGATAAATATAATCCACTAATTCGATATCAAAATTTAGGTGAGACGCTTTAAGCTTGAACAAACGTATGTAGGACCTTAAAAATTGCACATATTGCTCAAATTTTCTCGTATTTTTCCATATATCATAATGTTTTTCCACCTTTATTCATATTGTGACTATTTCCTAATATATATCCGCATTGCGGACTTATTAGTACTAGTATTTCACAAACTCAATTAAGATAAGCGAGGTTCATTAATTATTTTGTAAAATCTTAACTATCACGCCACCCAAAAGCGAAGCTATATATTAAGCTGATAATAATCCTATCAGAAATATTTTTCTGCTCAGTAAATTTAGGAGTTTGTTTAAAGAGTGGTTTGAAGATCCGCAACTCATAAATCTAAAATCTCGATAGTCTTTAAGAACAAAAGATATTAATTAGCTCAATAGTTGATAATTTTATCGAACAATAAGTAAAAGATTATTATTAATGGACTAATCAGCCTCATTGCAACAATCACCCGCAATATCATGGGAATAGAAAAAATAGAAGATTATCTGAAAAGAATTAATAACCTTAATTGATTAATACCCTTAATAAATTGATAAAGATTTGACAAGAGTAATAACTTTTACTTTTCAATAATTAGAGGCATCGAATTATTACAATTATCTGACTATTCATAGCTATATTAATTTCTGCAAAAATATATGCACAAAAATTTCTGTTGAAAGACAATAAGTTTCCAAACAAAAGACCTTTCCTCCTTAGTTTTTCACAAACCATTCTTCACATAAAAATAGCCGTAATTGTTATGAATAGCTTGCAAAATAGCAAACAAAATGAATACAAGATTGTCTTCCGTAAAAAATCAAAATACGCAATGTCTCCTTCAGGCTGAAGTCTGTAGTTATAAGACAAGGAAATAGGATTTAGAATGGGCATTACTTTGCTATTTATGAAATAAAAGTATAACTTGATTGATGGAAAGACTTGCCAAAAGATAACGATAGCAGAATAAATATAATAAGAATCTAACAATTTCTTTAAAAAGATGATATGATAGCTTCAATAAAGTTCATTTATTATCAGAATTTT
>Ga0194117_10002379_pt1 | contig 20161 bp, 20 predicted proteins | sample TA2MahsurfametaG_FD_160579 | JGI IMG/M metagenome (GOLD analysis project Ga0194117, IMG submission 160579) | Freshwater microbial communities from Lake Tanganyika, Tanzania - TA2015009 Mahale N1 surface | ecosystem: Environmental > Aquatic > Freshwater > Lake | place: Tanzania: Lake Tanganyika...
CATAAAAAATTTCATTTGAGTATCTCTACTCCAATTTCCAACTAAAGAAAATATTTTTATATAGTTTTCTTTGAAAATTATATAATTCCTAAACATTCTATATTTATTACCAGTTGTATTTTTACAAGAACCTAAAATAACACGTTTAGCTGACTTTCCTGAAATCAGTCAACTTAAATATGTTTTATTACACCAACCATAAAGAAAAATGAGACAAAACAATATAAAGATTACTTATTATATTCAAATGAGTAATATTGAGATGGGGTTACTTACCTTTTGGTTCAGCAGTTACAAGTGAGTTGAGAAAACAAATATACCTTGTAACAAATTGCTACTCATTTCGTCCTTCACCAGTTTTAACTGGGTTAAGTTGGACTATCGTAAGGTGAAATCCTTACTATTGATATTGGAAGGAACTAATAATCCCTTCAACACCGAATAAACCATTAAGAAATTTGTCTCATTTTTCTTTTTGGTCGGTGTAATTGACATATATATATATATTATATATAAAACATTTTTATAGCTTTGCAAGAAACTTATAAAAATGCTGTTTAGAACAATGCGCATTTTACACCTTTGGGCAATTCAAACGCCGATATTACCACATATTTTATGCGAACTTAAATATTCAAATGTGTAGTCGGTGTAAGAATGTTATAACTTCTAAAATCTTCAAAGGATATGTAAACTTATAAAAAATTAATTAAAATCATAGTAAGGATTATCAGAAATATCCATACCACAATATGGTTCAGGATTTTTTTTATAATCAACTGGTTCATAAATATGTGCTGCTTTTGCTTGTTCTAATAAGAATTTAAAGTTTTGCCAAAAATCTTGTTTATGTCCTTCTGATAAAGTCATTACATGAGCTAATTCATGTATAGCAACAAATGTTAATGTGTTTATATCAATAAGTTTGGTTCCATTTTTTTGTTTGTTTAAACAGAAAGCTAATTTTTCACCCTTATTTTCACTATATGCAGTGTATTCACTTGTTGGTAAAGTTTCTGAAATTTGTGTTGGATTAAATTTTTGTACCATTCGTTGAACATTTTCGTCATCTGGAAATTTTTTTGCTGTATATGCCACTAAATCTTTTAACTTTTGTGTTACGCTTGCTAACAAATCAGCAGCCAACTGCATGGAAGCACGTTCTCTTACACAATATCTTTCACCATCAACATCAGAAATAATACATTTTAGATTAAAAGCATCTGATTCTGAGTAAATTTTTAATCCCATAAAAATAACAAACGCTATTATAATATACAATAATATACTATGTTTATCTATGTCAAACATATATTATATATAGAATTTTAAATACTAAAAATGATTAAATTGAATTAAATATTATTATATTTTGTGTGTAAATTATTTTTTGTGCCGATATATGCTTATTGACCTCCTTGACCCAACTCTAAAGGCGGACGCATAAAGTCAGGTTCTATTGTTGACAAATTCCAAGGTCCCACATTCACTTGTGGGTTAGGTGGTTCAGATCTAATTTGTTGGTTAGCATTGCGTAAAGTTTGACCAACAGTGTCAATACCAATATGATAACCAGCCTTTAACAAGTTGATGTTGGCAAGGTCACCTTTGCCAGCAGGATTTAATTGAGCCCATTGGCTGTTAGTATCCTTAGGTAAAAGGTCAGCAGGATTTTGAGAGGAGCCATCAGGACTGCAAGATGGTGGAAGACCCATACCATTAGCAGACGATTCGCCTACAGATGAATAAACTTCATTACCACTCTCTTTAGCAGGTTGAGGCCCAGAAGGAGACGGAGAGTTGTTATAGGCTTTCTTGCGATCTTGAGACATCATTTCACTTCCATAAGAACCTTTTGATATTAAATTATGGTATAACATATAGAGTCCATATAATACAATTATTGCGATTAAAACACCGATTACCCCATAATCATTCCAGAGTTTTTTTAAAGAACTACTCATTATATAAAATTAGGGATAAAATATTTTTCAATTATTAATTAAATTTATTAAAAAAAAATTAATAGTGTGATAATTGTCTAAAGTATTTTAAAAATGGTCTTCTAAACTTTCGGTATCGGATAGTTCTTTTGAACTATCCATGGTTGCAAATTCATCAAATTCAGTATCGCTTTCATTAATATCATTTAACATATACGTTTTCTTAATATTTTTCATTTCAAGATATGCTAGAATAGCATTTTTCTTTGCGTCTTTTGCTTTCTCTCTAGCTTTTTGATATATTTCATAATAAACTTGCTTTGGTTTTTTTAGTTTAATTGTTTCTAAACTATTGTCTAAAAAAGGCAAATCTACCTCTTTTAAAACAGTTGGATCTTCTTGAATTTCCTCTTTTGTGTCTAAATCTTCTATGTCTAATTCAATATTAGCTTCTTCTAAGTCAAGTTGATTCAAATTATTATCTGTATCTTTAGTTCGTTTATTATTTTCAAAAGATTCATCAAATGAAACTTCTAAATCTATAGGTTCTGAAGAGTTGACCATATTATTTACTTCAATACTGTTACTTTTTATGGTAACTTTATGTTTGGTTAAATCATGTACAGATTGATTAATTAAATTTTCTAAATCAACAGTAGAAGCCTTTTGATTTATTTCTTGTTCTTGTTCTTGTTCTTGTTCTTGTTCTTGTTCTTGTTCTTGTTCTTGTTCTTGTTCTTGTTCTTGTTTTTCTTTTGTTGAAATTTGTTTTTTTGTAGGTTTTTTAATAAAACATTCATTTAAAAATGGATCAGGATTAACAACCATAGATTGCTTAAGTTCAATCTCTATTTGAAAATTTCTTGATGTAAATTTTAAACCTTGAATTTCTAAAATAGATATAATAGTTTTGTCACTAGTTAAGGATTCATTTGAAATAATTTGATCTGTTTCATCATATATTTTAATGTTTGGTTTAACATTAACTCTTAATAAATAATATTTACCTGATTTAAATATTTTAAATGGAGAAGTGAAAGCACTTTCAATGTCATCTTTTTCAAGTTTATTTTCAAACCATGATTCACGTTTAGAATAAATAAGTTCTTGACATTTAGCTTCTAAATTCTCAATCCAATTGATGAAGATAGTATCATTATTATCAAACATCAAATCAGTATACATTTTTTTACCACTTTTAATAAACCCCTGCTTTGTTAAACTTTTAGGGGTTTGTATGAACAATGACTTATTAGTATTATACATAATCCTACTAAAATATGCTCCTCCTGCTAAAGTAGATGGAGGTCCCAAATATAATTTTGTAAAATCATAATCCATAGTTGGTTCATTAATATCTTCCATTCTTTATTGAAATAAAGAAAAATTTACAAGCGAGAAAACGTACGCCATTTACACCTTTTAACATTTACTGTGCTTCGCCGAAACGCCGATTTACCCTACGGGAGACATTAAAAATAAAAAAAATGTAAAATCAATAGCAGGAAGTTTCACCTACGATTGCCTAATTTCGTTTCTTGCTTTTACCGAAGCAATACAAGGAGAAGGCGTGTGCTTTAATGGAAACTCTATTGGTCTTGTTTGATTATTCAACCATTCCTTAGCAAGTTTCATTATAGAAATAGCAGCGTTCTGGTTGTATCATATCACGATTAAGTAAAATAGTTTTGAGCGGTATTTTGAAAGTTTTATAGGTAGGTTTTTCATTATTCCTAAATTGTTGGAATGTTTCCTTTGGTTTTTTCTTTTTAACCATTTTATATATTTACTTTACTAAATATTATTACACCGACCAAAGAGCACTGCGTAGTAAAATGAGACAAACTTTCTATAAAAATAAAAATTTTGTTATCTTCCTCCTCAATAGTGTAAAAGCACCCCGAAGGGCATTAGAATATTTCACAATTATATTTCTATAATGGTTATTCTGGATATACGAATTGAATACTTTTTGGATGTTCTTACAACCATTCTTATTACGATTAATACATCCTTTCCTGTTATTTTCCATTTGATATGTTAGGATTGAATGTATCTTTCGCTCTTTTTGTTTTGGGTCGTTAGCAAACCGCAAATACAAATTATCACAAACTTCTTCGGTTTTGTAGAATAAACATGATGTTCTAAACTCATCTATGTTATACACTTTGGTAATTTCAGTTTCAATGTTAGGTTTGGTGTGGAAATATGTGCAAAGGTGTAATGTGTTTTTGTCTTATTTTTCTTTTCGGTTGGTGTAATATTCTGGATTATGAAAAATTCTTTAATAAAACAATGTTTAGACATTTTAAAAACTGAAGATGTAAGAAATGAAATCAAAATATTGTTTTCTCCTGTAACAGATTTGATTTTATATGAAATATATCCATATATTTATGTTATTATATTTTTAGTATTTTTAATTTTTGTATTAATTTTAGCAATACTTATAATATTAGTAACATTACTACGTAACCCAAAAAGTACATTTACATACACAATTTAGAACAGTGCGTATGGTAATTCTTTTTGGTCGGTGTAATATAAGTTTTATGATTAGTATTTTTTCTTAATTATTTATATAATGGCAATAAATCGTAGTCATAGAAAAAGAGCTAATAGTAAAGCAAGAACTAGGCGTCGTGGACAAAGAGGTGGCAATTCAGTTGGCAATCCATCTTCTGCTTGGGGTTATGTATCTGGAACTGTAGGAAATGGTTGGACTCAATTTATGAATTCATTAACTCTTCAACCTGGTGAAAATCTTGGTACTACGCAAAGCAATGCTATAGTACCTGTTAATAATATTAATGCACAGAATATACAAGGTAATATCGGTCCAAATATGCGTGGAGATATTCCTCAAGCTGGTGGAAAGAAACGTAGAAACAATAGAAGTTGTGTAAAACGTGGTGGAAATTTATTAGCTGTTGCCGAACAATCTGCTATTCCTATTACATTATTTGCTATGAATAATAGTTTAGGAAAAGGTCGCAGTAAAAGCCGTAGACATAGACATCGTTAATTTTTCTTTACACATTTTAGAAAAAATATAACCAAACTTTACGCGGGTATAAAAAGACCAAACTTTGAATCTATTTTTTAGCACTTTTTTGCGCGAACTTAAATGTTCAAAGGTGTAAAATCTTATGGAATATTAGACCGACCAAACAGAGTAGACGGAAAATGACAAATTTTTCTATATATCATTTCAAGTAATTTTGCATTACTTGTGTGGTCTGTGAGCCATTCACGATGGACTTGGCAACACCGGTCTATTCAGAAAAGCTAATATTTTCATTAACCACTTCTAGCATATTTTTATCGTTAGCTGGAGGATTTATTTTTTTATACAAATAGCTATTATCCAAAACACTTATATTTGTTGTATTTGGTACATCATTTATTTTTTCTAAAACACAATTATGTCCATTTCTCATATAATTTGATTCTTCACTATTTATATTTTTTGGCAAATAACTAAACACTTCCTCTTCTTCAAATATTTTATTTTCATTCAACATACTTTTTTTATTTTCTTTTCTATTTTTATCAGTGTTTTTTAATTCAACCTCTTCATTTGCTACTATCTCTAATGCTTTTACTTTCATTTTTATCTCTTCATCTTTTTCCCTTTTTATTTTTTCTTGGTTTATAAAATCATCTACATAATTTACCAAACCTTCTAAAGCTCCCTCTATACTATCAAAATTTTCAAATAGAATTCTACTTATTTCTGCTGGAGTTATACATTGATGCATATTATTTATTATATTTATTTGTTCATTTGTTAGTTTTGTATCATATCTATGTTCAATAATTGCTATTAATTGACTATTATCAGCAAAACCAAATTTACCTATTACATCTATACGACCTGGTCTTGTAAAAGCTTTATCCAATTTATCTACAAAATTTGTTGTCATAAATGTTATTCTACCTGGAGTCTCTAAAACACCGTCAAATAAATTTAATAAAAATGATAATGTTATCTTTTGATTGCTTGTATCTACCTTCTTTTGTTCCAATTGTTGTATATTTCCACTAGTCATTACCATTTTCTTACCATTAGACACTTCAGTTAAAGCAAATTTTAGTCTTTCTATCTCTTTTTGTAATTCTGTATTTTTTCTTGCCAAAATCTTTTCTGATGTTTCATTTTCACGGTCTAAAATTACATCACATTGACAATCCACATCTTCTAATACATAAATTCTTTTATTTATTGGAATTGTATATATATCAGTTTTTCCATTCTGAGTAACATGTATTTGTTCATTGTAAAACAAATTTTCTATCTGGTGTTTTGTCATTGTATCGGATAAATGAATATTTATTATATGTCTCTTCAATTCATTTGCTATACACTTTATTATAGACGTCTTTCCTGAACCTGGACTACCTGACACTAATATACCTAAAGTATAAGGTACTCCTTTATCATCATACCAATCTTTATTATCTCTAAAAAATTCTACACGCTTTCTTATTATATTTATATCTCTTCCAAATAAATTTTTAAATGACCTATTAGTTACAAATGGTTTCATTGTAAAATGTAAACTATCAGTTGATTTAGTATGATCTATTTTTCCATTTCCATCACGATAAACTATAGCAGGTAATTCACTAAAATAATACATATTATTGCCTAACTTATTTGTCATCTTAATTAAATAATTTTTTACAATATTATTTACTTCAGACCTTAGAGTTTCCATATCCATTGTATATGAATATATATCAACATAACCATAGGCTAATCTAGGTTCTTGATTATCTTTTTCTTGTTGTTGAATATTCTCTTGACTAGGCGAGGGATTACTTTTGGTTATAGAATTTATTTGTACATTGGCTTGAGAACTATCACTCAATTGTGTAATCATTTGTGATGATGAGCCACTCACTAGCTTAGCATACAGACCTTTGGTTATTTCTATTTCTTCACTGTAATTAATTGAATAAGTGCCATTTTGTAGTAATATACATTTTGTATGAGGTAAATGTGTTAATGTATCAATAATTGCATCAGATGTTGGATTTTTTGATGCTATCTCTATCTTAATAATTATTGATGCCTTTTTTGTTTTTAAGTAATTTGATGTTATCTTATTTAATATTGATATATCATTTGTCTTCATTGTTATATAACTCTCAAATCTTGATGATAGAATACTAAACAACCTTCTTATTTGTAAAACAATAGTATCAATGAATGAAACAACTAACATAATTAATACTGTATTAAAAAATGAACTACTGGTATCTGTTTGACTTGAACCCTTTACCATTGCCATTGTAAGCATCATTGATTTAAAATTATCTAACATCATTTGAGAATTCATATTCGGTAAACCACTTGTTGCTATATTATTATTATTAATCATAATTAATAATAATTTATAATGTTTAAATAGGTTTAATTTATTGTTTACGAATTATCTTTGTAAATATTAAAGGATGAAATATTACTGCCCAACTGCGTTCAATATAATGACCTACTTCTGGATTAGAATGTACACCAACAGCCTTTAATAATTGTATATAACGACTTACATCATGTTGTAATATATCATCTTTATTAATTGAAAAAATACCATGAAAACAATACCAATTAACATTTATATTTCCAAACATATAATTATACCATTTACCATATGGTCTTAATCTTGCAGGAAATGTCCTTGATTCTGAATTAAGTAGTTTATTTGAATTATCGCTAGATGACCAGTTATCTAATGTAAAATTTAAAAACTCTTTTTTAACATCACTAACATAATTTGCATAAAATATAGCTGTATTATATTTCATAATTCCATATAGTATTTGTTTTGCTTCTTGTTTTTTATGACTATCATTTAAACATCCAGGAAAAAACACATTTATACGATTTAAATTATTATAATTATTTACAATATGATATAAATATGTATGATCGCATCTTCCTACATTTGGAAGATTTATAATTTCATCAACATTACATGTTTCAAAATCATTATTTATTCCTTTATTATAAACAATATATCTAAATAAATTAAAGGGTGTTTCTCTCATCCAATCTAAATTTTCATTATATCGTGCAACTATTATTTTAACTGGTCTGTGTCCATAAATATATATTCTATTATTTTTATTACTTTTACACCTTTGCACATTTAAAACGCCGACTTTTTTAAATATGCTATTTATAAATAATTTTTTAATGTTTTTCTTCTGTTTGAAGGTTTCTTATGATATTTTTCAGTTCTATTATAAGTTCCTTTAATTATATTTTCATACTTTTCTTTGGGTATGTCCTTAATTACTTTATCAATATTAGTTTTTAGTTCTTTGTGAGTTAATCCATCTAATTTATACAATCTTGATTTCATCATACTAAAATAATTTTCAATACTATTTGTGAAATGTTGATAAGACATTTTTGGTAAATGAATTTAGAACATCAAAATTGTGTAATTGTTGCAATGAAGAATTAGAGAATTTTTTAGAAAGACCAAGTCAAAAACCAAAATTAAAGAAAGAAGGAAAAACAGAAATATGTCATGGATTATTACGATGTCAATCGGTTAAGCATAAAAGCGAAATATTCCATAACAGAGATAAGAACGCTGTGCAAAATATGTTAAATATTGTCAAATCAGTTCTACGAACAGGAAAAAGACCAGAAATATTTTGTAGAGAAGTAAATTCTTAAAATTCATATCCGTTTCAAGACGGATTATAATCAAATTTTTGCATTTTGTATTATTTTTTTCGTTGTTAATTCGGCGTTTTAAATGTGCAAAGGTGTAAAATATATTTTTATTATTGAAATTATGTTAATTATGCTAATAAAGGTATTTATATTAACATCTTACTAAATGTGCTTCTATCGGACTAAATATTATTTTTAAACCCAATGATGTCAAATAATCTTTCATATACACTTCTGATACTATTGAAGTAATAGTTGAATATAATTTTAAACCATCTAACGCTTTACCATATTTAATTACTACATCTGGGGTTGCTATACAAAATCTATCATTATATCCATAATATGAATGTTCATGTGGTATTATTATATTTTTATTGTTCAATAAACTAAATGCATTTATGTTAATTTTTCTATGTAACATTTGATCTGGTCTTGTTATAATTACATAATCGTATTCATCCTTATATTTTTCAAATAATGATGTTACCATTTTTTTTGAATGAAGAGCTAAAACCATATTTCTAACTAAATACCGCCTCATTTCTGGAGTATTAGCACACCCTTTCCAATTACTTAAATTTGAACAATAACTGTTTATATTTAACATATGTTCAACTTTATTTTGATTTTCAATAATATAATACTTAGGATTTAGTACTTCGTATGCAAGATTATCATAGTCATATATTTGTTCTCCACTCCATGGATTAATATATGGATTTTCAAGACTATATGTATGAATAAATATATCATAATCCAAATTATTCTTTGTTAGTTCATCAAATATATTTTCTTTTAAATTTGTATATATTTTTCTTAAACTTCTTGTTAAACCAAAAAAAAGTACAGCTACCTTACGTTTACTCATTATATTAATTATCTATACTATTATTTATATAAATAATAAATGTATTACTTATCGGTTTTAGCACAATTTAAAAATGAAACTATGAATTTAAAATTATGGTTGGACCATCATTTATGGCAAGGTGTACAACATTTTTACTTAATTGATAATGGAAGCACTGATAATCCAATGCCTATATTAAAAGACTATATTAAAAGAGGCATTGTTTCATATTTTTATAGACCTGATAAAGCATCTCAAGTTAAAAATTATAGAAATATATTTGCAAAACATATTTGGACAAGTACATATTGGCTTGCTGTAATTGATTTAGATGAATTTTTATTTGGAATTGACCATACATTAGTATCTAAATTAAAAACACTTGAATATTATAATTTAATATATCTTAACTGGTACATATATGGAACTAGTGGATGTATACAACAACCGGCTGATGTTAGACTAAGCAATATTCATAGACACCCTAATATTGATCCTGTAAATACAAAATATATTTTTAAACCTTCATCTATAATACATCCATCACAATTGTGGATTCATTGGCTTGTATATCCAAATTCAATGAGAAAAATAGAGAATGGTAACAAAATTATAATAGCAAATCAATTGGTTAGAGTTAATCATTACGTTTGTCAATCTGAAGAGTTTTTTACAAAGATAAAATCTGTAAGAGGAGATGCAACACATACAGGAAATAAATGGTCACGAGAGCTATTTAACGCACATAATGAACCAGCTACGTTTCTAGATGAAACATTGAAAAATCTTGTATTAAATACACCAGAAAATTATTAATTTGTTAGTTTATAATATAAATTTTATAATTATACTATAATGAACTTTGAACAACAGATTCAGCAATGGGTTACTATTGATAACCAAATGAAAATTCTAAATGATAAGATGAAGGAACTTCGTGATAAAAAAAATACTATATCTGAACAAATTAATACACATATTGAAACATCACAATTAAATAATGCATCTGTAAAGATAAGTGATGGACAACTCAGGTTTATTAAGGTTAAAGAAACTCAACAACTAACATTTAAGTATTTAGAAACGTGTCTTTCAGAAATTATTAAAAATGAAGACCAAGTTAAGAAAATTGTTGAATATATTAAAAATAAAAGAGAAGTCAAATATGTTCCAGAAATAAAGCGATTATATAACAATTAATTTATATTATAATATTGTATATGACAGATACTATTGAAAATATGGATAACATTGATAATAATATAGAAATTTTCAACACAAATGATTTTGTTCTTACACAAAAAAAAGATGATGATGGAAAAATTAAAATTGTAAGTGGAGGTTATAAAATTAACTCATCATTTTTACAAGACGGAACATCCATTATGACTACAATTAATAAAGGCGAACAAAATGGAGGAAACGTTTCTAGTCCTTTTGAAAATTTAGCTGTACCTGCAGGATTATTTTACGTAAATATGCGAGTTCCTAAAAAAGATTTTACAGAAAATCAACAACACTATAAACCTCATGATACAATATCTGATGATATTATTGATAAATTATATTCACTTGTTGAAGTGGATAAAAAACGTAGAAGACAAACTCGTAAACATCACAGTAAAACTGCTAAAACTAAAACTCGTAGACTAAAATAAATTGTAGGGTTTATATAGTGTATAAATTTTATACATATATATTAAGTAAAATATATGTATTTTCCAGTATATTCAACTTCTGAATATTATTCTAATAATGATATAAGTAATAATAAATTAATTGATAAGAATGATGATATTTGTTTAATCTGTTGGCTTCCACAAGAAAAACATAATGAAATAAAGTTATTATCGGAATTTTTGCACATTAAAATTAACTGTAATTGTAAACCTAAATTACATTATACTTGTATTAATGAGTGGATAAAACAAACACAAACTTGTCCTATTTGTAGAACTCAAATAAACATTATATGTTTTACAACTAATAACAAACATATGTATAATTTTTATATTATTTGCATAACATTTACGATGCAATTATTAATTGGTATGTTTCATTTATACATTTATTATGTATTGTATTGTATGATATATTTTATATATAAGTACTTATGAATCAGACATATATTTTGATTATATTTTAGACCATGAATTATTATTAAATGGAGATACTAAAATTTCTGATAATTTATCTTTCCAATAATTTACACGATTTTCCATTGCAATGTCTTTTGCTGTTTTTGGATATATTGGTTTTGTTGCCATTAATTCTTGTTCAATTGAATTCATTCTTGGCTTATATCCATAACAATTTACTCCAAATTTAAGTGCTGGATTTGCTATATATCCGCCATTTACACCAGGTCTTCCACAATCATTTTCATGACCTTCTATTTTTTGAAGTTCATTATATGTTTTTTGTTGTGTTGGAAATAGTGCCATTTGACCATCTGACCAACCGTAATTACACCATTCTCCTCCATCTCTATATGCTTCTTCTACTTCTTTATATGTTGCTAATCTAGCTCCATATGCCGAACATAATGCTTTAGCATCTGGATAGACATAATCATTGCCGGGTATATTAAATACTTGTGGACTAATTAATATTTCAGGAACAGGTGCTTTTGCTGCTTGAGCTCTTGAAGTATCAACTATTATATCTACCTCTGGACTTCCTATAAATAAATTCTTAAGTTTTGCAACTATATCAATGCCGAAAAAATATTGTAAACCATTAATTATTACTAAAACAATAAAAAATGATACAAATATTACTGTTATTGTTACTGAACCTGAATTTGAATTTGATACTTGTTCACTTGGTAGTGTAGGAGCACTATCTCCTAAAGACATAAATAAAACTACATATAAAATTAACACTATTACCAAAATTATGATTACACTTGGATTTGATAACAAACTATTAATATAACTATATGTATCATTTGCTACTGTTCCTAAACCAGTACTTACTATATTAGTTAAATCGTTCGTAGAATCGTCCATATATATATATATATTATATCAAAAATAAATATCGCAAGTAAAACAATATAAATTTAAGGGAACATTCTAATAACTAAACTTTTTACCCTAATGCTTACACCTTTTTACATTTACATTTACTATGCTTCGCTGTAACGCCGATTTTTATAAGGGTGTCATCTGTTAGGTTAAAGCACAGTAAATGTAAAAAGGTGTAAAATGTGTCTTTAAGTTATTTTGTCTCACTTTTATTTTCGGTTGGTGTAAATTTTTTACTAGATTGTTTTCTATAGAAAAAACAATATGCCTTCGGAGTTTTTATTTGCTGCTCCATGCCAACCTCTGTTACAATTGTATCATTATAGTTATACCATTTACCATTTGCATTTTTTACAAATGATGTATAATGACCTCCAATTACTGAACCACTATGATTACAAACTCCATATAAATCATAAACATAAGAGTCCTTATTATATCCTATTACATATTTTGATAAATTTAAATTTTTCAAAGGAAAATCTACCATTATTTGATTTTTTCTATTTAGTGCATTAAAACGTTTAATATCAATTACTAATATATCTGGAAAACTCCAAAACTTAATACTCTTTTTTGCTTCCACTTTTTTATTTGTTCCTTCTACTGATATACAATTATCACCATCCATTACTTCATATTCTACATACAAATCAAAACAATCTATTAAATTAGGTGATTTATTTTCTTTCGGAATAGGCAAATTTATTATAAAAAATGGCTCTGGAATCATACTCATTTTTTCTCCAGTTGATATATTTTCAATAATTGATATGTGTGTTCCATAAAATATTTTCCAAAGTTCTGAATAATCTTTTTCATACATTTGTTTGATTCTTTCAAAACATTTTAACGCAATTTTATCCTTATCATCAAGAATATTTCCCTCAATAGTCATATTTACTTCTCTTGATAAAGCATTATGAAAACAATCTATTACAAAAATTAAAAATTCAGGTAAATCATTTTGATTAAACCCTGCAAATATTTCTTGACCCTTTAGATGTGCTAATTGTTGTACCGTTTTTACAAATTTAAATGGAGAAACAATACAATTTTCCTTCCATAAAAGACCACGTAATTCATCCCATTCTATCAAAAGAGCTGAATCATATTTATTATTTAATTTTTTTTTATATGTTTTCATATCTAAAAAATTATTCAACTCATATGTATGTGATAATACTTGCATTGTTGAATTTAAAAAACATGTATTACCTAAGTTAGTTAATCCAGATAAGCCTTTATTTTTATATTTTTCAAAACTCATTTTTTATTATAATATACGTATTTTATATTTAAACATTTTATAATATATATATATTATTATGATACATATTCATAATTTACACCAAACTAATTTACACCAAAGAATTTTAACACCTGAACAGCAAAGATTGATTAATATGTATATTAATCAATATAATCAAACAAATTCACATATTGAAATATTGTTAAATATGTTGAGCGAAATTCGTGCAAATATTTTTAGTATTATAAATATAACCCAATCAAGAACTAGCAGAAGATATCGAAGACCTAGGATTAATAGCCATATACGAAATTCAAATGTTAATGGAACAATCAATCAATTATTTGATGAAATACAAAATAATAACATGTATTATGATTTAAATCATATAAATACATATAACGATTTAAACACATTTGATATTAGAAATGACTTGTTATTTAACAGAATAAACACCAATGCCAATGCCAATGCCGACACAAATAGTAATATTGGTAATAACACCAACACTAACATAAATAACAATTATGTTATACCAAATGATTATGCTCGTAGTGTCTTAGCAAATTTTTTAAATTCACTTGTTATTGTTCGTCCAACTACAGAACAACTCGAAAATGCTTCTAGACTTATTAGATTTGGTGATATTACAAATACATCATATCAATGTTGTCCAATATCATTAGATGAATTTAATGATGATGATGAAGTTAGACAGTTGTTACAATGTAAACATATTTTTAATCCTATAGCATTTCAAGAATGGTTCTCAGAACATGTTATATGTCCTGTATGCAGATATGATATAAGAAATTATAGTTCAGTTTCTAGAATACAAACAACAACTAACAATGCTACTAGTGAACAACCTACAGACATAAATAATACCCAAACAATAACCTCAACAACTAACAATACTACTAGTGAACAACCACAGACATAAATAATACCCAAACTATAATCCAGACAGATACTCAATTATTACACATATTTTACACATTTGTCTAATGTTATACCGACAAAAAAACGCTGCATAAAATTTTTCGTTATATAAATTTTATTTTCAGTCGGTGTAACTCTTACTAGTAAAGAATTTAGCTATACTTTGATTTTTATTTTTTGCATTATTTGTATCTCGTAAATATTTTGCGAATATTAATTCTTCAACCTCTGTATCCTTTAATTTACTAATTTTCTTATCGCATTTTTTCTCATCTTCAGTTTCTAATTTTATTTTATCAATAGCTTCCTGTAATTTTGAAACCTTGGCGCGTCTTGGAGGCTTTTGAGATAACCATATATCCTTTAGTACTAATCCAAATAATTGTAATAATGGCTTCATAATTTGATTTGTAATATAAAATGAATAATCAATTTCTAAATTATTTTCTTTAATATATGTAGGTGTTTCAATTCTATCACCTTGTAACACTTTTTTACCCTTTGCTGATGTCTTAGTAACTATATATACAAATGGAATTCTATCACCAGAAGTTGGTTTATTACCAGGTTCTCTTTGAGCAATTCTATCAGCTAATACTTTATGTGCTATACCTTGTGGATTTTTATAAAATGAACGCAATGATTTTGTAATAATTAATTTTTCAATAGGTACATTTCCATCAACTAAATCTTGTAAACAATTATGTACATAATCTATTGCCTTTTGAATATTTTTTTCTTTCATTAAAATATCAATTACTCCACCATATACATCTTTAACAATTGGAGCATTATCACGTCGTTTTAATACAATACCCATTTCATTTCTTTTTCCTTTTGTTGGATCAAATTCATACTTAATTGATACATAGCGTTTCTTTGAAAGTAAACAAAATGGCATAAATGTTTTTTCGTATTCAAAATCGTGTGGTTGTTTTAAAACCTTTGATACCTGATGACATGCTTCTTGAGCAATTTCAATTGATAATTCTAATGCTTTATCGCCTACAATTTTTTCACCACTTTCCTTATCTGTGAGGTTAAATTTGAAGAATACTGAGTCAGTATCACCATATACATACTCTGCTTTTGTATTTATGAGACCATACTTGCTGTCAATATCTGTATTAGAATAACATTCTTCAACTACACGCTTAGCAAATGTTAGAAGCAAACGCCCAGTTGCTGTTGTAGAAGCAGCAATATCTGGTTCATAAAATGTACTAGTTTTTGCACCTAATTGACCATACAGTGAATTTGCTGTTACTTTGTAAGCCAGTTGTCTTTTATCTAAAACATTTTTCATAAATTCATCTGGTGTCTGAGGAATAAGTTTTCTTGTATCTTTTCTTGCTTTTAATAATTCTTGAAGAATTGAAGGCATAATAGCTTTTTCCTCAAGTCCATCTTTTAATACAGGTTGTGCAAATCTACACTCTTTATATCCAGATTTAACCTTCTCAGCAGCAGCCTTTGGATTCTTTCTAATATAACGATATGTATCAAATTTAACATCAACATATTCAATGCCTGGTAAATTGTCATAAATATAGTTTCCATCTAGATCTTTTTCTCCAGTTTCTAAAACAAGATTTCCTGCTAGATCATAGATTTTAGTCCAAACTTTACTGCTAGGGCATAAATTCTCAGATAACATTGAACTAGGATATAATGAAGCAAAATCACCAACACAAACAGGTTCATCTAAATATAATCCACACTTTGGATCTAAAACAATAGCTCCTTCATAACCATCATTTTTCGACCCTTTATTAATTACAGGCATTAATACTCCTTTTTCTCTACATTTTTTAGCAACATAACTAGTAAGTTTGATTCCTTGACCTCTGAAAATTAAGAAACTCATTGGTACACTACATAATTTTGCCATCTCAACAAGATCAGTAACTACATCTACTTTGTTAAACAAATAATGAACAAGATTACAATCCTGAATACAGTATTTAGCGATGATTGCTCTGGAAGCTGGTCCTTCATTTGTCATTCTAAAGATGTCTTTAGGTGTGACGTCATCCTTTGCTAGCCCCCATTTTACCTTCTTAGCATAAGGGTTTTCATTCCCCAAAATTTCAAACCATCCTTCCTCTTTACAAACCCTGGTGACTTTAAATTTTTGTCCATCTTTATAGTAATCACTGCTGTGATTAATTTCTTCAAAATGAATGAAACTCTCCACTTGTAGTCCGGTCATATTATTTGTCATAATTCGCGTCACTTCTGCTCCGTCGGTTTCTTCCCTACATCTATGTAGGAGAGTTTTCACATCATCGCCAATAAAATGACTCCCTACATAGTCCAACTTATATGACGTCAAATTTTCCGTTCTACGGAACCAATTCAACATATCCACTTGTAAACGACCATTCATCTTAATAATCGCTAACTCATACGTTCCTGATGCCAATGTCGTTGAACTTCTATCAATATCTATTTTTCCAGGATTTTTATAATCCACTGTTGCACATAACTCATCATTATTTCTCGATAATTTTAAGAAATCTTCCACACAATATAACTCTTGAGCACGTCTAAACATGAACTCATAATCAAAACTAAAGATGTTATATCCGATAATTATATCTGGATTTTCTCTTTGAACTAATTTTGTCCATGCATGTAATACTTCTTTTTCTGTATTATATGTTTCTATCTGCGAATTTGATACTGACATATTATCACAAGAATTCAATACTATACAATGATTCAAATATGGCTCTTTATCTCCATAATTCATAAATGTTGAACCTATAAAAGTTACTTTATCTCCTTCTAATGCCGGAAAATGATTTCTTAACGAACGTATTAATTCATTTATTTTACCTTCTCTTTCAAATTTTTTATCACACATTATATCTACTATTGTTGATTCTGTATCTTGATATTTCTGATTAAATGTATTTAATCCTGAACCTACTTTCCATGTTTTTTCTTCTTCTATAATCTCTTGCGTTTCTGATTCATCATCTGAATCATCATTATCGCCCTTTTCTTCTTCTTTATCTTTTTTTTGCATTGATTTATTCGCATTCTCAAATAACATCTCAATCAAATGCTCTTCATTATCATCATTTTTTCTATCTCTTACTTTTGTCTTAAACCAATTTTCTGTTCTTTTTTGTAAATCATTTTCATCCTTTAATGGCTCTTTTGGATACACTAAATCTATATTATCCATTGTTTCCGCGTTGCTATGAAATCCAAATGCTGTACTTAAAATCGCACGCAAAATTGTTTTACACTCCGTCTTATTTACATCACCTAACTTTACAAAATGATCTACTATATTTGTTGCTAATTTTTTGTATGATTTTATTGGTACTGGAAAATCACCGTGACTACTAGATGCCTCAATATCAAAACTCATTATCTTATAAGGAACTCTATCTTCCTTATGATTTAATGGAATTATATTTTTATAACTAATTGAAAACTCAAAATCACATGTTGTAGTTTTTGTAAATATTACTGTTGTTTTCTTTACTGGAAGCGCTACCCAACCTGATGGACTTACTTCACGAATATGAAAGAAACGCAATAATGGCGGAATATTTGCCTCATATAGTTCAATAAATGTTGGCTCACTATTATGAACAAATTTGTAACCATTTTTCAATAATCTTCGTTCTCTTTCACCATCTTCATTTGTTCCATCTTGATACCATAAGTTTTTCACTTTATTATATATATTAACATTTGCAAATTTTACTTCAATAAATTTATGCTTCTTTCCAGCATCAAAACCATATAATTTCTTTCGTGCAATTAATTTACATTCTATTATACCATCTGTATAATATTTACCTACCTTTGTTTTTAAATGTTCAAATAATGCTGTCTTCTTTGTTTGACCCCAATTATTATCTACTTTCAGATAGAAGAATGGCTGATAATCCTCTACAATAATAGAAGCTCTTTTACCTTCTTCATTTATACCGAACATCTGTATAATAAATCGTGAATTATCTTTCCTTTGACCGACATTTTCATCTTCATCAGAATCCCGATCAAGACCCTTGTCGTTATATACATTAAACTCAAATAATTTGAATACGTGTTCCATTTTGTTTATATATGTATTTTATTGTCTTATTTATTTCAATTTTTTACACCTTTGGACATTTAAAACGCCGATTTTTATATAGTGAAAATTATATAAAAATAAATTGTTATATTACCTTAATGAATAACGAAGAACTTATTAAGGAGTTAAATTGTGAAATTACTAAATTAAAAGAAAAACTTTTATTAACCGAAAATGAATTGAATGAGACAAAACATAAATTAAATACATATCAAAGTAACTCCAAGAAATATTATGAAAATAACAAAGATAAAATAATTGAACGAGTTAAAAATTATAATAAACAAAATAACTATAAACCCATAGTATCGTGCGATAAACGAAAAGAATATAATAAAATAGCATATCAAAAAAGAAAAGAAAAGGAAGAAAAAGAAAAATTAGAAAGTCAAAATATTTAGTAATAATTAATTATTTATAAAAAATTACTTAAAAATATTTTCTTTAGTATATGTATAAATGGAACTTCCCAAAGTTAAGAAGAAGAGAAATGATGTTTCCAAAAGAATTGAAGGAAACAAGGATACAGATTTTGTCTGTATCAAAATGTCTTGGAATAGTTTATGTAAAAATAACTATTTGAAACAAGGAATTCAAGACATAGTTTATAACATCAACAAAATAAGTTTCTTATCCTATAAGTTATTAAATTATCATTTTACAAGATTATTAGAAGAGAATAAGGAATTACCTGAACTTACACAAAATCTTTTTTACAATGCTTCCTGTTATGTTTCTGTAATGAAAAATAGAAAATCTACAATTGATAAAGAAGATGAAATGTATAAATCCTTTTCACAATTTTCTCATTTACTCAAAGAATTACCTTTTAGAGATAAAATGGGTGCATTGATAAATAATTTGAATAAACAACAATTCACTATGACGAAGAACCATTTGAAACTTAATTTTTATAAGCGTTTTTCTAAATATTTAGAATTGAGAACTGGTGAAACAAGAAAAAGTATTATTTATAAATGGTGTAAGGATATTTATGATGAAAAGTATAATGGGAAAAATTATTTTATTCTTTCAATGAAACAATGGTTAAAATACATTCCTACTGAAACTAATATTATTAAACATTCTTCTCATTTTATTAGGATATATCATAAGATATTGAAAGAGTTTGAGAAACATAAAAATACAAAAGGAGTAAGAGCATTTAGTTTATTACCAAATAAAAGCTCATTTACAATGGACAATGTCCAAATATGTTCTACTGCTTTAAATGATATTATTTCTTATTTAACCAAAGAACAAAATTGTAAAGACTTTGATGAAAAGAAACGAGAATACTGGTTAAACTTGTTTAATATTGAAAAATATGAAACAGAACATAAAAA
>Ga0194117_10002387_pt1 | contig 20066 bp, 6 predicted proteins | sample TA2MahsurfametaG_FD_160579 | JGI IMG/M metagenome (GOLD analysis project Ga0194117, IMG submission 160579) | Freshwater microbial communities from Lake Tanganyika, Tanzania - TA2015009 Mahale N1 surface | ecosystem: Environmental > Aquatic > Freshwater > Lake | place: Tanzania: Lake Tanganyika...
CTTTCGTTTGGTGTTTTTGCTTGTTGCACTTACTAATATTGAGTTATAATTCTCCAATTACTTTTCTTCTCTGTTCTGAGTGCCTGTAATCTCAGTATAAGTAGGCATGAAAGCACCATATTCAATTGGCTGAAAAATCTACAAAGCTTCATTTTTCTTCAAAGGATAGTTTGGTTATAGTCTATGCTTTTAATATTTGTTTGTATTTTCACTTTATCTTTCCAAAGAAGGTCCATTTGATCTTTCTAATGAGGGTCCATTCGATCTGTCAATTTGTGGTGAAAAGTATTCTGAAGGCTCAGGGACCACTGAATCATTATTACACTAATGCTTTTTAGCATTGAATGCTTATTTTTGTTATTCTAGGTAGAGAGTAGGACTAATATTTCTGGTTTGTTCCTATTTTTGGTTGAAAACTTGTATATTTTACAATGTTTTTTCTCCCTCTTACTATCTTGATTAAGGAAATTTATTTTAGCATAGTTTTTATTTAATTTTGATTATAACCTCTAAGACTGCGCAACTAAAAACTCCAAACAGCCCCGCGAAACAAGTGATCCCAAATCCCCGAGAAATTTAGGCATCGTTAGAAACTGACTCAATTATATAGAGGCAAGTGATAAGGCACAATACAATTATTCCTACTATGTTATAGAACAAAAGTCGATTGAATTTACCTTTGTTTTTATTTTTGTTTGTCGCGATTGTGTTGATTATTGAAAAAGTGATAGCTATCGGAAAAAGGACGAATTGCTGGTCTGCAGAAGAAAGCAGAAACATTGGGAAGACAATTTTGCCAATTATAGTATTGGTTTGTGCGAACTTGCTCCTAAAAATGGGGAGAGGATAGAAAAATTGATTAATCGTGAAGGCGATAAGTAGAAGGAAATATAAGATAGTTATCAGGACACTTGCAATAGAAAAGTCATCGTATTTGAGACTGAAATAGATAATTGAAACAGTTTATTGTATGAGGAAAATGAAGCTGATAGAAGCAGCGAGTTGTACTTTCTATATGAGCCAATTTGGACAAAATTGAACTCTTTAATCAACACATTTTTTACGAATATTTTTAAAGACGGGTAGAAATACCAGCGTCAGGAATATTATCAAATTTATAGATCCTATTGCGACAATGTTGCTTGTAAAAGAAAACGATCCGAAGAAGATTCTTCCTTTCAGAATACTTGGATTAACTCCAATTGGCACTTCTTTAAAAAGGTGTCCTATCCAACTGATGATCATAAGATAGCTGCAGCCTTTTAATGCGTAATCCAGGATAGGATTATAATAGATTTAAACCAGAAAGCAAAGTCCAAGAGTTTGGATAAACAAAAATAATTGAGCCAACTACTATTCCAAGAACATCGGCAAAACGCAAATGGTACTTATCAGAAGTAGTATACCTAAAGCATTCGCCTATCCTGTTGGTATCTCAGAGCATGTTCCTGAGTTGGGATTCGTGGAGAGTACATAGGTGAGACTAGAGTTGTTAGGGCAGATTGAACAGGATGAATAAAATTCCTGAGTACAATTTTTGCAAGTGTAGTGGCATTTGGGTTCTAGTGAGGTGGTGCATAAAAGCAGGGTAATGAGAATGATTATTTTAAACTGCATTATCATTAAATAATTAAGATGATGAAACCCAATCATATAACAAAAATCAATTTTATGATAAAACAAATTTAATAAGAAAACATAAACTAAATATATCATTAATTATTCGACTTTTACCATTCTCTGATTCACAGTATTTACAAGCAGTCATTTGTCGAAATTAAAGAGCTTTAAAGTAGTATCATTATTATTTAACTTCGTCTATGAAATAGTATTTTTGCTAATGGCCTTTTTATGATAATCTGTCCAACTTATTAAAGAATTAATACTGGTTGTGGATAATAAAGTAGTAAGGAAAATGCACTAATCATTCCCGAATCATCCATAAACATAAAAACCATGAGAGAAATCATCAATCTCCATATCGGACAGGGAGGTATACAAGTTGGCAACGCCTGCTGGGAACTATTCTGCATCGAACATAATATTTCCCCAGATGGAACAATCCTCAACCATGACAACGCAGAAAACTAAGGTTTTGGCACTTTCTTCTCAGAAACAGTAGCACACAAATACGTGCCAAGATCTATCTACCTTGATCTGTAGCCTACTGTGATTGACGAGGTCAGAACAGGAGCATATCGTCAATTATTCCATCCTTCTCAACTCATTTCGGGCAAGGAAGACGCAGCTAACAATTTCGCTAGAGGTCACTACACAATCGGAAAGGATATTATTGAGCATGCATTAGATAGAATCAGAAAATTAACTGATAACTGTATTGGACTACAAGGTTTCTTTATCTATAACTCTCTAGGGGGAGGAACTGGTTCAGGATTGGGATCACTTTTGATGGAAAGATTATCAGTGGACTATGGCAAAAAAACAAAATTAGGGTTGAATATCTTCCCATCACCAAAAATATCAAATGCTTGTGTTTAACCTTACAATTCAGTCTTAACTTCACATGCTCTGCTTTAACACTAGGATGTCTCAATAGTCTTGGATAACTAAGCAATTTACGACATTTGTAGAAGAAATCTTGCAATCGAGAGACCTACTTTTACAAATTTGAATAGACTGATAGCTCAGGTGGTCTCATCAATGACTGCTTCAATTCGTTTCGATGGATGTCTCAACGTTGACATTAACGAGTTTCAGACAAATCTAGTACCCTATCCTCGTATTCACTTTATGCTTTCTTCCTACTCTCCCATAATAAATGCTGAAAGAGCCTACCATTAAAAGATGTCAATTGCAGAACTTACTAACCAAGTTTTCTAGCCTGCAAATCAAATGGCGAAGTGTGATACTCGACATGGTAAATTCATAGCTTGCTCACTGTCATATCGAGGAGATATTGTTCCCAGAGATATTAGTGCTGCAATTGGATCGATGAGAAGCAAGCGATCGATTCAATTTGTTGATTGGTGCCCCACTGGTTTCAAAGCGGGTATCAATTACCAACCTCCAGCAGTGGTACCAGGAGGAGATATGGCAAAAGTGATGAGAGCGTGTGAGATGATAAGCAACACGACTGCTATTAATTAAGTGTTTAGTCGGATGAACCATAAATTCGACTTAATGTACGCTAAGAGAGCATTTGTGCATTGGTATGTTGGATAGGGAATGTAGTAGGGTGAATTTTCGTAAGCTAGAGAAGATCTTGCTGCTTTATAGAAAGATTATGAGTAGATGGAAGTTTAAACTCCATAATGATTAATTTATATATGATTTTTGTTATAAAATTAAACTATCATCAATAAAAATTACTGAACAATCATTGCTGTTTATTGAAAATAGCCTGATAAAGCCCGTAAAGCATCAAGCCGATTCCGAAGAGGCAGAAAGGATTCAGAGGTTAGTCATATCTGAAAAAACTGATAATGTAGGAAGGGATTATGTACAGAAACATCATTAATGTTAGCAACCCCGTGTTTTTTGTCATATTCAGCGCAGACATGAAAAGTATCTGGCATATACCCATTCCCAAACCAGAATATAGTAATGCACCTACAAAGTAACCTGAAGGCTTAAATAACCCACACAAATAGGCGATGCCACTCACAAATATCATCTACACACCTAAGAACAGACTTATTTTTATACCAGCAATATGTTTGAATGTTTTCTGTAGCACCATAGCATAAGCCCAGAGAACATTCAGCAGTATACTTACGAAAGCAACCAGAGTTTTGAAAGCTAAGCTATTCGATTTATAATTCTAAAAAGTGGAACTTGGAGCATAGTCATCATATATAAGATACAAAATGAACTAACTATTTGATGCGAGTAGGACTCCTAAAACTCCAGCTAAAATACCGATTATTTGCTTTTTGTTTACTTCGATCCCATTCATATAGTAGTCAACTACAAAAGCGAAAAGAGGACCTGTCAGTGTGATTGCATTTGTAACTGGATACGGCAAGTAAAAATGTGTTTAGGAGTACACTATTTGGTGAACTACGATTATTGAATTCCTGATGAATGTGCTTTTGAGGTCAAACCAAGTTTTGAAATCTCCCGACATGCCTAAAAACCATAGTATGGCCATATGTGATAGAGTGACTGCGGATCCTCGTGCAAGTGTTGTTTCCCAAGCGGATACATTGTGGCTGCTGACATAGTAAAACCACCAAGGCCACAAAAGGTTGGTAACCATCATCATTAAAATGGGCAGCCTCTCTTGGCCAACTTTACAGCTCACATAATCTTTGAATTATAAGATCTTCTTAAGATTTTGGTTCATTTATTTTTCTTACATTTATATAATCTTACTATTGTTGATAATAACATGCTATATGTTTAGAAATTTTAAACTTATAATCACTGAAAAAGGCCCTTAAGACCACGATCCAATTTTATGTCCATTTTCGATTTTAAGTGTGAAAGTTTTGGCCCTTTGGATAACTACTGTGATACTTTGGTAAACTATTATCTCTATTTTCCTGTAAGCAGGTAGCTTGTTTGATCGGAACCAATTTGCTTTACTTATCTATTTTTGAATTCGGAGTATTTTCTGTACTGTGTTAAAAATATCTATTTGAAGTGCTAAAGCTATTCCTTTTTCACTTTTGTTATATCCTAGAATAAGTAAGGGAAGGGATTCGAAAGGAAAGGTTTGCCCCACGTACGAGTCTAAAGAAGGACGTCTAAAATAGCTTGTTTTTCAATCAAATCGTTGACAGTTTCACCTGGAAACCCATCGGGAATTCTAGTAGCTTCAGTATAGTTGATACCTGAAGGAGGACCGATCCAGTATTACTGTATGGGTCTATAATGCTCAATACCGACAGTACAAACCATTTGTGTCGCTCCTTGGAAAGCTTATTTGAGCAGAGCTGTCATATAAAGATCTTTGGGAAGCAAAAATATATGTGGCATGAAATTTTCGGCTGCTTTTGCAGTTGTAAAAGGAGTGGTTAGTTACTTGTTTTTGAGAAGAACTGTTCTGAAGATGTCTCTTACTTAGTGAATTGAAAGGGCTTTACCAAGAATCATTTTGTAGAGAGATTAGGGCATACCTCCAAGCATAACCTTATGTCTTGCCATAAGTGAAGTGTATAAAAACTTATCGATTAAAGGATATTCCATCCTTTTGCCTCCTAAAACATATTCTCCAATAGTATTGACAAATAATGGAGTAATTTAGTTTCTAGTGGTGGGCTTGTCCTGCAAGAAAGGATAGGAGTAGGCATATAGTCCATTTTTATACGTAGTTTTGTTCGGCAGAGAGTTATTTATAAGCATATCCATGACAAAAAGATTTACTACTGTTTATTACCAAGTGATAGGCTTATGTGGATCTATGAGTTGAATACCGTCAAGTCTGTAATCCTATACTTTTCCCATCGCACATTTATGAGACATGAAACGCTGTCTAGCCATGTACTCTGAGGGATCTATTTGTAGAAACAAAAGATCAATTCCAGGATTGGCAAACATTTGCATTTAATCTGCTAGATTTTACTCTGTAACTTCTTCTAGCTTGGTTCTAGGTGCCCCAATCAATTTGATTTAATCTGTGAGATCTACATCACCTTGATTGGCGTTGGGGAGTGGGTTGAGCTAAGTCTTCCTATACTTTGTGGCGCAAAGTGCTTCTCTTTGATTGAATAGGTAATCTTCTGGCGTAATGGTTCTGAAATTGAAGTGTAGTTTTCTGATTAATCGCATGGAGTGTATAAGTATTTTATAGTCATGATTAAAGTATAAATTAACAGAATCTGAACAATAATCCAAAGTTAACCCCAATCAAAACTTTAACAATAATCTAAGAAAGTCAGTAGAATTCAAATTTTGGAAATTAATGTGAAGTCTTCCTCCATAAATTTGTAGTTTCCAAAGATTAATAGCAATTTTTTTATTTAATCAGCTGGCATTGGCTCTTTAAAAATTTTTCTGAAGGTGATTTTCGCTGAATATCTTTTAATAACTTGCATTCTTTCTCTTCAATCTATTAATAATTTAAATATGATAGGCAGAAGATAGAGTTGGGATCGCAATCACCTGCTCAATTTCAAAAAGCTAATTTAAATTCATAAGCTTTCTATTTAGTTAATAAATTTACTGGTAGTTTTCACCTAAAATATAAGTCTCTAGAAGAAACTCATCAAAAAATCGAATGATTGAAAAAAATCTTCAAATCTAAACTTGCACAAAGAATCATTTCTCATTGGATCATTATTGAGGGTTATGTTCAAAAAAAGACAGGATTTGTATAGTAGGAATTTAAAAGGCCAGAACTGATAATTTATGCTAATATTTTTTGAGCTCGATTTCTAGCATCCACATTGATAGATTAGTTTTTGATGAGATCAGGATTGGTGACACATGAAATGACTTCTCTATTGAAAGTAATGGGTTTTTGATGGAACTATTGAGGATTTCCGATATTACAAAAAGTCACTTCATTGAAAGGGTACTCTAAATAGATTATAAATTACGAGTGCTTCCTTTCTTCAACTCATTTTGGATATCATGAGCGAGTGTGGGAACAACTCCTCTCACGGCGTACTCAGCCTCTTTTACACAAGGATTTATCTTTTGCCAAAAGAAAGGTGCCTTTTTCTTTGAGAATAGGCAAGAAACTCTACTTAACATGGTATTTTATATAACAATTATTATTGACTATAATCAAAAATGTAGTTTTTCAAAGTCAAAAGTATCATATCTTTACCACTTCTAAAATATACCCATCATAATTTTATGATATTGATGATTTTTACTTTCATTATATATTCGATTTTTTTTTTTGTTATAAATATTTGAGCAATTATAAAAAAGTTGAGAGATAAAGTGCGAGTTAGTTAACCAAAGTGAATGAAGATTAATTGACCAACCCGCGTAGCTCAGTCGGTAGAGCGTTAGCCTTTTAAGTTAATGGTCGAGGGTTCGAGCCCCTTCGCGGGTGCTTTTTTAAAAAAACACTCTAAATTACATCGATCATCATATTTATTCTTTTATACTTATTTAATCATACTTTTTGTTTTTGCATTTTTAGCTAATAAAAGAATAAGAGTTATACGATAATTAAGACAATATACTAAAATGAGTAGTTCTTGATTTTGGGTTTAATTAGCATATAAAAGATGGGCGATATTATCAATTCATAAGTCTATAAATAAAACTCTCATTGGGCCTAAATCTAAATGATCGGTATGATTTAAAAGATTAGTTTTCGTTTGACTTCTTCTCCAATTTATCGATCTTTTCTTACTTTATAGTCATTCTATTGAGGGCAATTAAACTACCATCCTAATATGGCAAGTTAATCGAATTATTTACTGGGAAATGGCCACTCCCGAACATACCGTTGTTGCTGCTCCTTAAAAACTAGTTTGAATGGCTGCGTAATGACTCATGGGGATAAATCAGTGAGTTGAGATAAGATAAAGAACGGCCAATTATCTTGCAGCCTTATATTTCAGTGCCTCTCTGCAAAGTATTACCAGGTTATAACTTCAATTAATTTCTATTGTTTTTTGTCTACTTTTTCTGATGACTGTGCAATTCGATATTTTCTACAAATATGCTTCTATCCCTTCGAGAATTCGGTATGGTTTCAGGTTTGTGCTCAATAGGTTCCTAATAGAGTTCTTCAGATTATACAAACTCTATTTATTACATTTCTGTATTATTTTTGTTTGGCTATTTTTTATTACTCTGCTTTTCTCTCTTTTAACTTTTATTTTAATCGATCCCTTCGCTAATTTGCCTTATGATTTCGTTTATTGCTAAGCTTTATTCGATATTCTTACCCTTCAAGGCTTTGTTCAGCAAAGCCTTATACCTATTTTTTATCATATGCTCAGTTCTTAAGTTATTAAGCAAAGGAACGATTCGAGCCCACTTTGTCCCATTTTTCCTTATTTATTTCAACAAAATCAAATCCTACTAAGGAGTCCACTTTCCTTTATTGATCTCATTGTTCAAGTGATTCTGCCAACGCTCACGGCATTGCTTTGGAGTCTTAAAATATCGTCCTTCCGATTTAAAGTAGAAATCTTTGGCAATCTAGTTCCACTCTCCTTTGGGATGATTTCTGATTCAATAACTAATTACGGGTAGATTTTTTTGAGTAGTTCTTCTTACTTCGGTTTCCAGATATTCCTGCCCCTTGTTTTAATAATTGTATTGAGTTGATATTTCAGAAAACTGATTTCTTTGTCCCATATTGTTTCACTTATCTGTTTGCAGTGCTTTTCATTCTCGACAAGTTTGCTGGCATCTATCTGTTTGAAGCGAATATAACAAACGATAAACCAAACGTAAAGTCTGCGTTAATGCTAATGCCAGCCTGTAGGCAACAGTTAATATACTTTTTTCTCGTACCTGCATCTGATTGTATGTACTTTTCTTAGATCTAGTGGTATACTTGTATGGCATGTTCTTGGGAAAAGAGGTGAAGTTTATATACTCTTATATCGTAGTCTTTGGCTGCTTCTTTGATGAATTTTTTATATTGTGCTTAGGTATTGAATTGTTTTGCTACCTAGAAAAACAGCGAAGGCATAAAATGACTCCTTTGATTTATTATATTTAATTATACAAACTCACTATTAATTACCCTAGTCAATCATGAATATTTGGTTGTGTAAGAATTTTTGATTAAAAATGAGGTTAAACAGACTCTTTTTATCATTCATTTTAGTTACTCTTTTGTTTTATGTATTTAGATTTATTTTTAGTTAAGTAAATATAAGAAGCATTTATAATTCAAATGTTTAGCCAGACACTCTATGAGCCCAGCCAAATAAACCAATTATTCAAACCAAATAAATCAATACCCATACAACTCACCAAACTATAACCTGCCATTTCATAAAGAACATTAATAGTCTCCATCATCCACATGCTTCTCGGCCTACCCTCATAACTGCTCCCCATCAAAAACAACAAATTCGAAGTAAATAACAATGTGCTGCAACTGAGCCATATCACACATTAACTCATTCAAAACCAGACATCATACTTTGTAAATATAGGCAATCAACTTCAAGATTTGAGGTTGTATATAAAATAAGTAATCAGCTTTCCGCAAAATATTATCCAAGCTTTTGGTGTTGGTTTGCATAAAGTTGTTTCATAAATATAGATCTATCTGAGCTAAAAACTGAAAATAGTTCAGCAATAGCATGGACTTTTATAGAAAAGCTAAGAAGAATATCATGCTTTTAAATTGAAACCTAGTACCCTGTTGAGTTTTTCGACTGACCTCATCAAGTAAAATTAACGTTTGCTTCGTTTGAATTCTTTGATAGAATTTCTACCTGATCTAAAATGCTTGAATAATGAGGATTCTCAAAATATTGGCATTTTTATTCTGAATGTTTATTACAACGAATGCGATAAAGAATACTTAACAGGTGTTCCATTCCCTTTTCATTCAGTTTTTGCCTAATGTTTAAAAGTCTACCTCTAAACTTGTAAAAACTGGATAGCGGTGAACTAAAAGTAGTTGTTAGCTAGCAAAAACACATGCTTTTTCATCGACCTAAATCTAAGTTTATCGAAAGACAAATAAAAAATGTTTTAGACAAAAAAAATCATATTAAAAGAAAAAGTGCCTAAAATACTGTTGACGAATTATCGTAAACTATTTGAACTTGGAAAAACTGTACACTTTATCAAGTTATACCTCCAAGAAGGACAGCTCTATCGGTTTATCGATTTTTTTAGCATCGATCAAGAATTTAGAGAGCTTTAATTGTTTCTTTCTGAGTTTTCGAATGTTAATGCTAGTTATTTCCCAAAATATAATTCCAACAAAACAAAAAATTCGATTAGTAGTAGAATAGGCAAACGAAAAACCCTTACTATACCTAAAACCGAGAGTTTTTAAAACAACTTTTTTGGACAGAAAGAATAGTCTTCTATTTTTTTCTACTTGAGATCAAATTCGACTACCGAAAACAATAAAAACCCCAAGATTTCTAATCAAAGTAATTCTATTTCGAATAAAAATGATTCATAGATACAATATTTCAATCAAAAAGTCCTAAATTTACTCGATAGTGTTATCAACAGACTTACTTTAAAATGCAAAGTAATCCTGAGGCATAAAAAAATAAGGTAGTCTATAGATTAAACCTTGAAAGGCATCAAAAAATTTGTACTTCTATAACAGGGGGATTTTGTTCAGTAGTTTTTAGAACTTTCCGAAACTATTTTAGAAAAACCTACATAAAAAATTTTGCCAACCCACATAGAAAGACTCATTGAAGAAGCAATAAAAAATAGTGCTTTGAACAAGTAAGCTGAAAGCTTCAAATAATCAGTCTTTTTTGTTTTACTCAGAAATTAGCAAGGATCTATGAAAGGATGGAGAACTTTCTCCTTCGCTTTTCAATCAGGCACTCCTACGAACTGTATATTTACATCGCAATCAATGTAGAGTTACCAATACATTGGTAATTTATTATTCAACATGAGAAGATGCTAACAAATTTTGGTTTCATATTGGAGTCATCCTTTTTTCAATGCGATCAATCAACTTTTACAAGCAAGGAATGCAGTGCATCGCTTTGTCTGTGCTTTATAAAGCTATATTTTTGCTGAGATTTAATAAAACTGGAGCATCCTACTACAAAAATTTGAATCATGTGACAACGTATTGGGGTTGATATAGGCCAACCAATAGACCCTATAAAAACTAAGATAAATAACAATATAAAATAAAGCACTTTGCAACTCAATGCTCTCTCTGATCAAAATAATCTAAAGATTTTAGCTAATGAGAAGGCAAAATGAAGAAGGAAGGTAAGAAAATTTCAAAGCAGATCTCGAACAAATCTGGTCATGGTTTTTAAGTTTGTTAGATCAATCCAAACAAATCCGTAATTTTGCAGATAGTTTTGACTTCAAACTCAACTACTATTGATTATTGTGCTTATTTATTGTCCATTCTATTTTCTATATTTTAAATTTTTATGAGAAACCAATTTTAAAAAAAGTTCAAAAAATAATTAATTTAAGCTACAAACAATAAGTTTCTTTCAAAAAATGTCTCTTTTATTTATCTTGCCAGTTTGTTTTATTTTTGTAATCCCTAACAAGAATCTTATAATATGGATAAAAACTCACTTCGTTAGATAATTTTGAAAGCATTATTTGAATTCAAGCATACAAAAGATTATAATAGGATAAATATGCATCATTATGAGTTATATAACTTTCAAATGCTTTCTATTAATACACCTGCTTTATTGTAGCTTTTTCTTAACTTATCTACTTATTAACAGTATTTAAAATCTCCATTGTGATAGCTAACTGTGTAAATCGGTTGTATTTCAAAACTTCGAAAATTTGTTTGCGAATATTCGTGATTCAAAGGTTATCCTTGGAAAATAATAACCTTTAAAAGGACTAAAAGACAACTGATTCCAAGAAAAACATGAGCCAGTATATAATAAAGTCTGGTGTAAATTGTACCTCTGACGACAGCGAGAGTTAAACCAACGTAAAAGAAAGATGAAAAGAAATTTATAATTTCGTAAACAATCCTGCTTTTCGATGTACCTCTGAATTTCATGACTGCAAATCGCACTTTACAATACATGGCAACCATTAAGAAGATATAGACAATAAAACAAACCCAAGCAGCAATAAGGCAGATTGACCCCCCAATAGCCATCTGTAGTTAATACTCGTAGTTGAAAAAGTTGCCAGCTAAAATCATAACAACATTTTGAGCCGAGATAAGAATTCTATTATTTATAAAGGTACTTAAGAATGACTCTGCCTTTGTTAATTTAGGAATTAATTTATGTAGATTAAGTATCAGACATATTCAAATATTATATGATTTCTTAAATTTCAATTACCGCAAATTAATTTTTATTTACTAAATACTCGAATACAGTTCCTTTATATCTATCTTATAGCACTATTTGAGAATCCTTAATATTAACAGGAACTAATTTCAATGGATGGTTCCGCTAGAAAATGCCAGCTTTTTTCCGCAATTTTGTTTATTTTCCAATCTCTTTAAATTTTGAGCTATAATCATTCGCTTGGTATCCCTTTGGTGAGACAAAGTGTCGACAAATTTATAGCCAAGGTAGATTCAGTTCCCTAACCTCCTATATAAGACATAATCTTAACTGAAGGTGCCTCCCAAGGAGTTCATCTCATCTTTAGCACACTAATTATAAACAAAAATGACGCAATTATGATACCTATTCCTCAGTATCCTTTGTATTCAGCTTGCATTTCACTGTATGGAGGATGTGCTTCTCCATACTACTTAGACTAATATAGTGGATGGCAGCTAGATGTGAAGTAACTAGAAAAATCATTTAAACAATCTACATAAGATGGCAAAAATATCAAAGCTATTGTCGTAATAAATCCTGGTAATCCAACTGGATCCATCCTTGGTGAATAAAATATTAGAAAAGTTATTGAGTTTGCAGTTAAAAATAGGCTACTTATAATTGCTGATGAGGTAAAAAGAAATCTATAAAGGTTTACAGAGAAAACGTATACAAATAAGATGTAACATTTGTTTCCTTCAGAAAAGTTTTAGAAACAATGTCTCCTTAGACAAGAGATCAATGTGAATTGGCTTCTCTACATTCAGTCTCCAAAGGTCTTCTCGGAGAGTGTGGTATGAGAGGAGGATACATGTATATTCACAACTTTAATCCTTCAGTTGTAGAGCAACTGATTAAGTTAAAATCCATCAATCTCTGCTCAAATTCTCTTGGCCAAATAATGGTTGAGTTAATGGTAAATCCACCACTGTAAGGTGTAAGCTAAGAGACTAAATCAAAATATTTGTCATAGAAAAAGGCTCTCTTCTAATCTTTAAAGTATAGAGTTAAGATAGTGAGTAAATATTTGAATGAAATGGTTAATATAAAATGCCAAGAAGTTTAGGGAGCCATGTATGCTTTTCCTTCAATTACCTTTTCGAAAAAGGCAATTTTAGCTGCTTAAAGATAGCATAAACCTATTGATTTATTCTACTGTTTGGAAGTCTTGAAAAACACAGGGATCGCAGTTGTTCCAGGTAGTGGCTTTCGACAATAACCTGGTACGTATCACTTTAGAATTACTACATTGATTCTCCCATAGAGTAAACTTCAGGCTAATCTGTAAGATTTTAAGATATTCAATGAAATATTCCATAAAAAGTATGCTGATTGATGTAAGTAAGATTCATTTATTATTTATAGTATAAATAAAAATATGAATCATTTCTTTCCTTTAGGTTCTTTATGAGCCTATCTTAATTTTCGATCCCTTCGTTGTAGAATTTATAACTTATCTTTTTATTGTTGACTTTGGCTCATTTCTCCCTTCGTCAAGAGCTGGACATCTGACCGTAAAGTTGAGTCAGAGAGAAGTGGATAATTGTAGTTTTCAAGTTAAACTGGTAAATCTTCCTCAAAATTGAAGACTAATTTGTCATTGATGTAGACCTTTCCATTCCATTCTCCTGTTATAGTTGCTAAAAGTTTATTGCTTTGGTCTTTCTTCGGTGGGATGGTTTTGTTGGATGCAATAAACTTTTGTAGAAAGCTGGGAGTGACTTCGTAGATTTATCCTGTTAAAAGATCAGGAGATTCGCTTTTGAAGCTAAATAATCCCTTTTTAGAGTTTGAGTTGTAAGTAATACAAGCAATTAATAGATTCTTTCTGTCAATGAAATAGACTAAATAATACTATTTTTACTTAAGCCCTCGAAGTATAGACTTCTTTCACCAAATAGCAAGCCATTGATAATCATCATTGGCAAGCTAAATTCGATCTTATCTCCATCATCGTATTAGAGAAAGAGTGGAGCATCATTTATTCCTTTGACGTGGTTGAGTCTTAAGTGGATATCCACACAGTTACTACCGTATATCTTGTATCCTCTTCCCACCATGTAAATATAGCTGATTGGAGGGTGATGGCTGATTTGCTATAAGTAAATGGGGCAGCCATTGATTTCTGCTTGGTAAGTTTAACCCAAAATAGGATTGAAAGGCTTTTAGGTGCTTAGACTCAAAGCTTGGATCGAAATATGAAACATCATAAATTTCTTCATCTTTTACAAAGGCGAAAGACCAACACTAGGCTCGATTAGATAAGGAGTATAGGTAAAGTTCCTTGCAATACTAACTAATTGTGACCTACATAATTGTAAATTTACTCGTTTTTAAACATCTATACTGGTAGAGATACATTCATAATTCCATTGCCACTTAGAATACTGTTACCCAATCTTATAAGCAAAAGTCTAAATATTTTTTTTTGCTTATTAGTTACTTCTTCATTCACAAGAATTACTCCTCCCTTTGAGCCTCTCTGCCAGTCTCCATACAGAAAGTGAGATTTTAATTGTTTTAATGAGGATTTTTTTGATGGTTTGATTTAGTATTTGATATTGAGATAGTTTTTCTATTTTTGTAAGAATAATTCATTTTTATTTGAATAAGAAGTGGAATGGATGCTATCTTCTTCGCAATTTTTGAATAAACTTTCTTAAAAGGAATGGATAACGATTTCTTAGTTGTCATAAAAATTTTGGATGGTCACAAAAAATTATTATTATTCAACATGTTAGTTATCTTTTTATATTGATTAGATGGAGACTGATTTAGAGTCTGAACTTCCAACAAAATTTTATTCGTTGCCATAATTGTTACCTTTTGATTAATAATCTAAATTATTGGTTAGAGATTTACATAAACTTTGTTTATTCAAGTTCTAGTTGCCATCTACACAAACAGTACTATTAATTGGTTTAGCCTCAAATTTCCAGTTATCTTTGACCAGCTACTTCAGTAAATTTACAGCTTTAAGACATCGATTGCTCTTTTTGTTTGCATGAAAATCAAGTAGGACGTGGAATAGGATATTATAGGTATAATTCCCAATTTTTCTTAAGGTGACTAATCCGAATTAAATGGAAGTTCCCATGCTGAAGTTATTGATGCCTCTGATGATTTGTGTGAATGAATCTTCTTTTTGATTTTTCTATATGATAACGATGAACTAGTATTCTTACTTGCTAATTTACATTTTGTAGTAATTTGCTGTGAGATTTTGATTAAAAGATTCCAAGACTTCGCAGGAATATGTTTTTTATTTAATATCTTCGTTTAAAAACATAATCTTCTCCTTGAGAGAGCTAATACTGTTGCTTTCGAGGTTGCATTATAGGAAATAATACTTTTTATTTTCTTTTGACCGAAAGATCCTAATTTAGTTTCGATTATAAATAATGTTAGCCTGGGTTCTGTGGTAACTTAATTTTTCTAGATCTTTTTCCTTAGTGTTGAAATACTAAGTCATGATTTTTTGGGTCAGAATTGTAAAATTTTTATTTCTCTTATTGCTTTCATACATCTTCTATATATTTCTTTCTTTGATATCCTACCTTATGAGTTGTTACAGTTTTTTTTCTTCAAAATTGATCATGGCAGTCCTAATGTTGCTGAAAATTTCAGACATAATCGATAAATTACTAAACTTGAGCGTGACTTTGATGAATTTATAAGATACTTCGTTATTAACTGCTTCTAAAACAAGTGAGTTTCTTTACGAGTTTGATTTTCTAATGAGGTACTTCTTAAGATCGATGGCATCCTATTTCTTGGAGGTGAATAACTTGATCACATGCTACTGGGCACAGTATTTGAAATTTCTTCTTTACCAAAATGTGAATCCCAAAGTGATGGACTTTATCTAACAGCTGGTTTCGATTTAATTTATCATATTGTCAGCTACATTTCTGGTACCATTTAAAAAAGCCTGAACATGTCTAAAAAGTTCACAAATGAAGTAAGATTTTTCTTCGGAACTGAACTTTTTGAAGATGTTTTCAAATGATTAAAAATTCTTTTTGAATGTCTTGGGAATTTGAAATTGGTGAGTCGGCAGAGTGTCTAATAGCAAGAGATTGAGAAAGAGTCTGCACTTGAGTGGGAAATTTTGCATTTTATCTTTGAGGCGATGAAGATCGCTGATAGCTATATCAGTTTAGGTCATTGCTAATATTGAAACTTTATAATTTGATAAACTAATAATATTATTAAACACAGTTAGGATGAGGAAATATCAAGCTATTTTATGAATAATAACGAAAGACGACATGTTTGCCTTAATCAGCCTTTTTTGCCTTTAAAATCATTTAATTCATTTAAATCGACTTGATTCAATGTTAAAATGATTTTTCTGAAACTGTCGTAATTTTTTTTTTACCTCAAGGTATATATTTTTGAACTTCTTGAATTCTAGAATTGTAGGAATTATAAGTCTAATTTAACAATCAAATATTAGCAATTAAAAATATATCTTCATTCCATAAACCCTTTCTTTTCCCAACTTAATACTAAAGTCAAAGATTAAAAACATAAAAGTACTTTCTAAGCCAACGAAATTCAACTCGATCAATTGCTAAGTATTTGTTGGACCAGGCAAGGCCAACATGTCAGATTAGCAATAATAAATCCTTAGTAGCTTAGATCGAAATATCTAAACCGGATTACTTCTTTAATGAAATGACACAAGGCTAAGTTAAAAGACAAATAATTTTCGTTTTTTAAAGAAGTTTGAATAGTTAACTTTATTTAATATTTTTGCAAACTCTTATTTATCGATATTTCATACATGGAGTATATTTTCAATTTCACAACAAACAATTAAAGTATAACTTTGTACATAAATAATCATAGTTATAAGTTTAGAATAGTAGTTTATATAAATCAAACCAGAAAGGTAACCACCAATTTAATTTTAATTGAAAACCTTTAATCTTTAATTTTGATGAAATTGATAGTTTTTGGCCATTATGTTTCAAATAATGAATAATAATAAACCTGTTCAATATAAAGAAGATCTGCATTAGATTCGCAGAGAAATTAGTAAATCATCTTAGGAAGTACAGCATCTTCTCAATAATCCGAGTACAAGTCTCTATATCAAGAGGTTTTAGGTGAAAACGTCAAAGACTTCAACTCAAAAGCATTACTTCTGATGTAATAACAAAAATGGGAGCAAAGTTTGCTGATCCTGTAGGAAGCAGAGCGTCTTCTCTAGGCTGCAACTACAAAAGGATTGATAGTTGAGCGATAACTAATTCAATGTATTTTTCACAACGAAGCATGTTGTTATCAATATCTCTGGTAACTTGAACAATGTTCTAACTACATTTAAGCATTAATTTACAATTTTAACTGTAAAACAAATGAATCTAGTAATTTAGATTAAAACAATCAGGTGAGGTATAATTTTTCAAGTAAGTTAGGACTTGCCAAATACTATCTTCAATTTTGCGCAGTCAATTCTCAACTAGGAAATCATTCAGGTGCACTTATTTCATCAAGAAAAGCATTAGATATTATCAAGAAAGAATTTGTTGTCTTCAATAAAAATATGGAGAAATAGAGTAACAAAAACAAGGCTTAGAATTAGTAAAAATTAAGACTGTTGAATATCGTTTGTCACTTCAATGACAATGTTAATCTGCAGAATTTATAGATTTTACAGGAGTGCACAAGCTATTATTTGAAGATCCAACGCCAAAACGGTTTTTAAAAGTATAGTTTTGCTAAGGAAATCAAAAGAAAAGTATAAAATTTTTCAATTAAATCGATCATGCAGATGCAGCCTCTGAGTTACTAAAATTTTATAAATTCATTAAAAAATGAAAATACTAATTCATTAAGTAAACTACTTGATATGCTTTTTGTATTTTCTACTTGTTACTTTACGATGGCAACGTAACTTAGAATAATGTCCTTACTCAAAATGAAGGAAGTAAACTCTTAATAAAAACTAAATAATCCGTAGCTCAAATAATCTTTTATCTATCATTTATTCTCAATTTTAATATTGACTCTTACCATCAATCTAAACTCCCCTTTTTTACAACACTTAATAGTCACTTTTAACAACCATTACAATACAGATCTACTCTCTCTGAACGCGCCTTTTAAAAAAGTATACAATTAACTGATTTACTTAGTTTAACCAAAAATTAACAAATAATTGTCAATTATTTGTAATGATCAAGATTAAGGTATGGGTTCGCTCATCTCCAAGGGAAGTGGAACATTCATAAGATTTACAAAATCAAGTAAGCAGTCAGAAAGATAAAACAAATGTTCATAACTAGAATCGAAAAAACGAAAAAGTAAGTCAAAAAAGAAAATAACAACTAAAATAAAAATTGATCAAGAAAAAAGTAAGAGAAAGAAAACAAATTCTTCTCTCTCTAAATCTCCTTCATCATCAAAAAGTCCAATTTTGAAAGGATGTCTGATAATCAAGCCTCAAAGATCTAAGGAGATTATAGGATTAAAAACAACTATCCCCTCAATAAAGCAGATTTTCGGGAAAGTCGCATAAAAAGTGGATGATTTAGGCAGAAAAAATATACAAAGATAAAAGACAACTTAGAAGTCCAAAAAAAAGGGAAAGATTTAAGATAGAATAAATGAGTATTTTCTAAATAAAGGGACTGATAATAAGATTAAAAAATCAAGCCTCTCAAGCAAGAAAAGTACATCTCAAGTCAAATCATCTGGAAGATTGCCAATAAATAGTACACTGTAGGCGAAATAGACGCCTGCTAATGGTGGAAAAGAGAAGAAAAAGAGTAATAAAAAAAGTATCCTTCAACATTATCTGCAAATATGATAAATGTTTAGTTTTAAATATTGTTTTTATTTTTTCAGAAAGTATGAAATAACAAATTATTCTCAGCGAGTTTATGAAATCTTCTATTCTTCGTGTTTATTCAATAAATCTGAGGTTACATTTTCCTCTTATTGGCTCTATTTCTATCTGTAGAGACAATAATGTTGGAAACAGAATAACAAATCATAGAAAACAGTTATGAAAGCCAATATTACTTTGATTAGATTTAATCCATTTTAAACTGACAACCCGCCACTAGCAAACGAAAAAGCACCTCCAACTAAATCTAAAATTATGTTGAAAATTGACCATCCTTTTGTACTTTTTCTCTTGTAATTCCAGTAGGCAGGTGGAGTATACTTGATTAAGGTTATTACCAGTTTGCCATAACCTAAAACTCGAAGCGGATTCCAGTATTCATAATTTTAAACAGTGTTAGTCTTCAATTATTAATTATTTACGACAGAAAGTATGACTTCAATAATGACTACTGTCCAAATAAAGACGGAGATGATGATGGAATATTTCGATATTTTATTTTTGCCTCTCTAAATATGAGTGAAAATACTTAGTAGATGCAGCATTGAATAGCCTGTACTATCACCATGAGCATGCTGTGATAAACAAAAACCAAATCAGCGATAACCACTGTTCCAGCTCCTTCGATTGTGGTAAAGTAGCCTAAGGTCGAGTAGATTGTATAGAACGTATAGCCTGAAATATTCAGAAGTAAGTAGTCTAAAGAAAATCCTTAGACGCTGTTTTTAGAATGTGTTACGATTTGAGTTTATAGTTTTAATAGATTTGGCCGTAGAAGGAGACACACCAGGCTGTGGTGTAGATGATTGAGGCTATAAAAGGCCAAGTATCCTCTTCCTATCCTTCCAACATCGAATTATAAGTCACACCAAAATAACTAAACTGTTTTATCTAATATATAAAAATACAAACCTCATATTAACTATTATTAGACTTCTAAATCTTTCAAGCTGCATTCCTGTTTAATACTTCTTACAGTTTCGAGTTAAATTTCACCATTAAATATTTCAATAAAATCAAAATAATTTATTCAAACTGTATAATGAGTCTTAAAACGTTCAAGATTGTCGCTTGCCTGCTTTTGTATAAGATTTTTTTTATCGATAATTTCTTATGATCTGCTTACACTTCTTTATCTGTATAAACAGTAGTGCTGAAAACAAAAAAGCAAGTCATACGCAATCGAAATGAAGCCAAGAATGAATTTAGTAATGTTCAATCCATTCTCTAACGAAAGCCCACCACTTGCCATTGAGAAAATTCCACCAATCAAATCAAAAATGATACTATTGATCGACCAACTGATCGTACTCTTTCTCTTATAGTTCCAAAAA
>Ga0194117_10002391_pt1 | contig 20055 bp, 10 predicted proteins | sample TA2MahsurfametaG_FD_160579 | JGI IMG/M metagenome (GOLD analysis project Ga0194117, IMG submission 160579) | Freshwater microbial communities from Lake Tanganyika, Tanzania - TA2015009 Mahale N1 surface | ecosystem: Environmental > Aquatic > Freshwater > Lake | place: Tanzania: Lake Tanganyika...
GATTGCTGAAGGGAGTATTACTGAAATGTATTAAATTCGCCATCGGTGTTTAGTGCTTCTGCTTAGAGTGTATCTTTTTTCTGATAGATGCTTTGATTTTAACGAACTAGCTATTTCTATTACTAAAGGTTAATCTGATTTCTCTCGTCACAGACTATGGTTAATTATTAGATACAATGTTCTTCAAACCTTGATTCTGTTCTTGGTTGATTTTACAAGTGATAAACTCTCTGATTTCTTAAACTAACTCAAGATCAAGCACACCTTTAACAGTCGTTATTTTTGATGTTTTGATTTTGTTTAAGAGATTGTTTGTGAACTTAATCTCAACTTAAGAAATGAGTGCAAAGAGTTCGCCGATAAATTTGCCTTCAGAAAGGTTATTTTGATATTTTCGGAATATTTTTTCCAACTATTTTTGGAAATTATTCATCTCTTGGGTCAGTATTCCCTCTTTTACAGGCAGAAGCCCACCCAAACGATAATCTAGATATTCTCTGATCCTCAAATAAAACCGAGAAAGCGTAGAACTATGAATCTAATTGACTTGATATGTCTGAGGATCACTAGGCCACTCATTTTTAAATACTTTATTTGAAAACTTGGATAGCAGAAACTGGGGATTGCTTTGCAATGAATTGTTAGTGGCACAGAGTGACTAGATGAGAGCGAGTTTGGTCGACAGTGTGGATTTGAAATGTTGCAGATAGCTTGTGAGCAGATCGCTTAATTGCGTTTCTACATCGTATTGTTTCATTTAATTATAATAGTTACGATGCCCAATAGAAACTTGGCTCAGTCCAAACAAATCGGAGGACCCTACTTCGACTTCTTTGATTTCTTTGCAGGAGGACTTGCAGGCATTACTGCCAAGACACTCACTGCTCCCATCGAAAGAGTCAAACTTTTACTCCAAACCTAACATGAAAATACCAAACTTAAAGCGAAATACAACGGTATCATCGACTGCTTCACTAGATGCATCAAGGAAGAGGGAGTTTTGTCTCTTTGGAGAGGAAACGGTGTTAACGTTATCAGATACTTCCCCACACAAGCTCTCAACTTTTCAACGAAAGATTTCTATGGCAGACTTCTCAAAATCGAGACGAGGCACAATTCTAAACTTGAATTTTTCTTGTATAACCTGTTGTGCGGTGGTTTAGCTGGAAGCACCACCACTTGTTTTGTTCACCCTCTGGACTTCGCAAGGACAAGGATGGCTGTTGATTTAGGTAGATCACGATCTGAGAGATAATATGCTGGTTTATGGGATTGCTTAAAAAAAACATTTAAAACTGATGGAGTTCGCGGACTGTATAGTGGATTTGGAATCGCATTTTTAAGTATTTTTGTTTATAGAAGTCTATATTTCGGAACTTATGATTATGGCAAAAGCAAAATTTTAAACAAAGGTATCTTTATTGTTATTTAGACTCATCCATCATTGCTAAATTGATTTGGGCTCAAGCATCGGTCATAATTGCTTAACAAATTTCATACCCCGGAGACACAATCAAACGTAAATTGTTCATGCAAGCCTGTAAGTAGACTAAATAGTATAAAGGCATGGTAGACTGTTTTATGAAAGTTCTCTAAAATGATGGAGTCAAAGGTCTATGGAAAGGCGCCTACTCCAACATTTTAAGAGGAATAGGTTCTTCTCTATGCCTGATATTCTATGACGAGATCAAGTTGATGAGAAATAACAACCATTGATGTGACTATTTTGTCCTTTATGGCTTATATGGATTAACTGTTGATAAAATAATAAGTTCAGAAAGATATAACGCTTATAAATGATTGATGATTGGGAGTTCAATAATAATATAATGTTTCACGATGAGAGAATACCAAATATAGGAATAAGGGTACTGCATAGCGGTAAGGAAGAATACATGGAAATCGACATAGAGATCAACCAAGCCGGGGAGATAAATTTGAATCAACTTGTTGCAATCATAAGATAGGCCTATCAGCTTGATTCTCATGCCCTATTCTTTTATCTCGATCATTCGCATGGTGCGTTTGAGTACATCAACCAGGAACAACTCATCAATACTCATTTCACTTCGCTTATCTCTGAAAGTAAATTTGTGGCTAGCCAGACAATATTATTTTTAAATGCGAGCCTAGGCTCTCTGATTAAATTTTAGCCAATCCTCCAAAATAAGAAGAGGAAACGCGCGCCAAAAGAAGCAGATAGAGAATTATAGAAGAGGCTTTCCTCCAAGTTGAGCAGTGGCGCTATTTTTATAGAGAAGGGTGCTTGAATGAACAGGTACATTTACAGTTATCAAGGGTCTAAAGATGAAGATAAATTTGTAGCAGTCAGCAGAAATAGTGGGAGTGCCTCGCAAAACTTTGGAAGACTATTTCTTGCTGCTGAGAATGGGGCGGCATCTAGAATTCGATTTCAAAAGTAACAGAAAATAAAGGATCGGAGTATTAAGATTGTACGTTAGATAACGGACAAAAATCAAGAATACTGGTAGTAAAGAAATCGATGAGAAAAAATTCTTCAAATAAATGCGTTTTGAGTTGTTAGGACAGAAAAACGAGTAGTAGATATTCGATATTTTAAAGAGTAATCGCAGTCACTCCAGCAGCGATTAGGATATGATTTTTTAACATTGAGACACAAGTCTCTTAAACTCGTTTTTTACACAATTTCTAATAAAAATTTGAGCTTAAAATAAAACTAGTTAATAAACTGTTTTAAAGTAATAGGCGACAGAGGGCAATAAGACAAAATTATAAAAAACCAGTCATTTACAACATTCCTAACTTTATTTCTTTCTCAACTTTTTCTAGTTTTTCTACCTCTTTAAGTAGAAGCTATTACTGCTTGCTTTAGAAAATTATAGTTTATAATTGCCTCGTCCCTCTGTTTTCCGAGCAGAGTCTGGCTCTTTCGTCGTCTACGTTTTAACATACCTACTAGATGAGCTCGCAAAAGAAGTAGAGACTTGGCTTGAAATTTATTTCCTAGAATCGATCAGAGCTGCAAGAGTAAAGAAGGCCTGTTCTACATGTTCTCCTGTTTTGGCACTGGTTTGAATAAAATAAATACCTTTTTCTGCACACCATTTGTTCACTTCTTTTAAATCAACCTAAATACCTAGATCTTTTTTGCTTCCGAGCAGCATATAGTTGGCATTGGGTACTCTTTTTTGAGCCATGTCATACCAAATTTATTTAATCCCATCCCAACTTTTTTTATTAGCAAGGTCAAAAACCAAAACAACACCATCACAAGACTTAAAGTATGTGGCAACGATGGATCTGTACTTTTCCTGTCCGGCAGTGTCCCAAATGCAAAGACGGACTGTTTTATCTTTAACTTTGATTTATTTGTATCTAAAATCGACGGCTGTAACAGCTACATCGAGGGGTTACTAATTTTTGATGTATCTCCAGAAGATGGAGGTTTTGCCTGCTCCACAATCACCAATCAGTATGATTTTGTATCTGAGTTCATCGGGAAAGTAGTTTTATATTGACATATTACAGCACTGTAATAATTATATGACAGAGTAAGCCATGTCACATTTTGTTCAGAAAATTAGGAGGAGATAATTTAGCGTAACTAAAAGTTTTTAAGTATAATCTCTCAAAATAGAATACTGCTAAATGCTAGTTTCATCCTTAGGGTAAGATTTTGATATGATATGATTTACAAGAGTTAATATATTATTTATGATCGTCTTTTCTTTGATTTTATAACGATTTGATAACAATTAAACATCATGAAATAATCCTTTTTGGACTATTTTATGTATTCGACTCGAGTTCAAGAGTTGGGAAAAAATAGGCTATTTGGTGGATTTAGTCTGCAAAAAATGAACAAATAGAATCATTTTTCAACTCATAACAGGGCAAAACTGTTTATATTTATGCTCCACCTAAATAGCGCTATTCTTGCTGCCCCTTTTTTCCTTTGTATACTTATTATTCTTCAGAATTAATAGGTAGAGCCATTTCTAGAGGTGAGTACTCAATCACTTTGATGAGTTTGTTTATTTTTAGATTGTTCCTGAAGTACTCGAAAATGTAGCTATCAAGTGGCAGGTAGATGAGATCGTATGTGTGAAAGTATAGTTTGAAATGTTATGTGCGAATCTTAAGACTTTATTTGATAACTTACCTTAGCTACTCCATTTGGATAGTAGAGTTAATAGTTACAATTTGTCTTTGGCATTTGTCAACGAAGAGAGAGTTGAAAACAATTATTTACTCGGTTTATTCCATTTAATAAGTAATATAATTAGCTCTTACAGACTAAACAACTTCACTCGCATTATTTAATCATTTGAAGAGATTCAGAAAGGCTGTTGGTGGTATATTAGTGAGTTTATGTAAATATTAGGTTATTTGATTAAATTAATAATATTTTATACCACAAGATGGGAGCCAACAAGACCCTCCTCATGAAGAAGAGACTCGCCAAGAAGCAGAGACAAAACAGACCTCTTCCCAACTGGTTCAGATACAAAACTGATAACAAGATTAGATACAACGCCAAGAGAAGACACTGGAGAAGAACCAAACTAAAAGTATATTGATCCAACTTGCTTGATTTTGCAACTCATCATCCCACCAACCCTTACTTATTAAAGACATATAACCATCGTCTTATCCAACAGATTTAGAATTTCCCACCCTTGTACATGTAGAAAGGTAGAAATAAAATTTTCTCTTTTTCTTAAACCAATAAAGTCAAAAGAAAAGGAAGTGTTATAAAATAGAACAAAGATTTGAGTTATTCTTTGTGTATAATACATAATAACTATTATTTAGATGGCCGAGTTAGAAGAGTATCGCTAGAACATCATCGAAAACTTTAATAACTTAGAAGACTTTATCGAGAAGTCGCCTCTATTCTCAACCGATCACAAAAAATGGAAAGCACAAGTCAACTCGCAGCTACGCCAGATCAAAAATCAAATCAGATAGTTGGAGTAAGAAGTCAATGAACTTCCCAGCTCAGAAGCTTCCAGTTATGTAGGTCCGATTAAGAGTTTTAAGAAAAAACTGTAAAAATTATAAAACGATTGCGAGAAAAAAGAGAGAAGGGATTCTGTGTTTGGTCCACCTAAAACAAATATTATCCAAACTGACGAGTAAAAGAGATAAAATGCGATGCAAGAACTATTTCGAAAAGGTGATGAAGCTCAGGATAACACAAAGGCATCCATCTTAGAAATGACTAAAATAACTGAGCGAGGTGTTTAACTTGCGAATTAAACAAATTTAATGCTGACTGCACAGATCTAACAGCTTGACAAAATGAGAGACAAAGTTAAAGATACGGAATCCACTCTAAAAAAGGCTCAAAGGAACATTACTTATTTTGCGAAGGCATTGGAATGTGACAAGTGTATGGTAGGATTACTTATTCTAATATTCTTTGCCTTAGTAGCTGTAATAGTTTTAGCAATAAAGAAAAGCCAAAGCAACTGATTGATCGTACTTCGTTTCATAATATTAACATTTTAGATTTATAACTTATTATTACCTTAACACATGCCACCCAAAAAGGTTTAAGCAAAGCCAGAACCAAAAGTAGAAGCTAAAAAATAGTAACCTAAAGCTTAGGAAAAGAAGCGTATATATTTCTTAAGTTAGAGCCTGAAAAAGGACAAAAAGGAGCAAAGTAGTAGCCTAAGCGAGATGGTAAGGGCTCAATATAAAAAGTAGTTCCTAAAAATGAAAAGTAATAACCGAAGGTTGATAAGAAATAAAATGCAAAATAGACAAAAAATTAGAAGGCAGATGGCAAGGATGCCAAAAAAGATAATAAAGTTCCCGATAAAAAAGACAACAAATAGCAGAAAGAAACAAAGGATAGTAAGTAAGTGAAAGATGTGAAGGGAGAGAAAAATGATAAGAAAGATGCCAATAACAAATCAATTGCAAAGTTGGACAAAAGCAAATAATAATAAAAAACCAAAAAAGAATAAAAAGGTCAAAGTTTATCAAAAGAAGTCAAAACTAAAGATCCATCAAACCGTCATGCTGATAAAGATAAACTCGAAAAATAAAAAACCAGAGGTAAATCTGCAACTACCAAGCCATCATCAATAAAATGGATTAATAGCCATAACGCATTGAGCGAGTTAAAGGCGACGACTATCTAATCAAGGATACGGGACTGCTTTAGGCTTACTAAATGTTCTTAAGGACCATATGCAAGTACGGATTGCCTACAGGCGACGTGTATGAGTTTGCAGCCCAGCAGATGGAGAAGTACTAGAGAAAGAAAAAGGCAAAGTAGCTGAAAATGAAAGCTGAAATGTAGATAAGAAAGGTAGCAAACAAGAGACCTCCTCCTAAATAAGAAGTGAATGATGAGTTCTGATGTTTAACTTTGATCTGAATATAAATTTTAGTTAGTTTTCTATATATTATAATAAGAAAAGCAATGGGCTGTGGAGCAGTTTGTGCAACTGTTAACCTTAAATCAACCAAACATAATCATCACTCTAAAAACATACTCAACCAACTATACCACCATTTAATTACTAACCCTCCACTTCTACCAGAAAACGTACTTACTCGATTTTCTACATGCCTTAATCAAAGTGATTCGGTTTACATTTTGGAAGTGGGTACTACCATCGCTAGTGATGAGTAAATACCGCAAACCATCAAGTAGAAGTGGAAAATTTTGTTGTATGGACTCTTTAAAGACGATTAAACGTACAAAAAGTGTTTGGGAACTAACATTAAAACTTAAGAATAGCGACTAACGGCAAACGATAATAAACTAGCTGCAAACAGAATACCTCAAAATATCAATTACGCATAATTAGCAGATGTACCTCAGTATCACTCTTGCTTCTAGCAGATTTAGAAGGATCTCAACCGTACTTTCGAATTCAAGCAAGAAACGAAAGCACTTTTTGAGAGAGTCCTTAAAAAAATATCAAATCATTTCCCATCGATGGGTTACACTCAAGGCGTCAATTTCGTAGTTGGTTTTATGCTTATTTTGGGTTATTCTTAAGCCGATGCTTTTTGGATGTTTGTGCACCTGGCAATTAATAGAAAATATTTGCTGCTTGGACTCTATGAAGACGATTTCCCTCTAGCTGCAATCTACACTCTCATATTCAAAAACTTACTAAAAAGATACGATTGTTAGCTCTACCATCACATCTATGATGTCATTATGCTCTAGGATTCTGTTTGGATTTTCAAATGGTTCATAACTTACTTTATCTATAGCTTTCCTTTACAGACTATTAAGTTTGTTTGGGATTTAACAATCGAGTTGGGAGGGCTTGGGCTTGTATTCTATGCAGTGGGACTGGTGATGGATTTAAAAGAGGAGCTGCTCAAGTTGAATGATGCCTGCGATATAAGTTAATTTTTGCAGGGTTTGAAACAACTGGACAATTTCAACAAATACCTGAAGATTGATCAGATAATCGAATTTGCTTATGAAATAAAGCTTCAAAAAGAAGATTTTAATGGAATAGATACTCTCAAGAAAAGTTTTTACAAACAATATTTTGAACTCATGCAAACAGGCTTAGAAAAAGAAATCAAAAGCAAGACTAACCATTCTGATGATTCAACTACTGACTCCCTCTTTATTAAAGAGAAAACTGCTGTTCATAAGTTGCATTTATGGTATTACCAGCTCATTGAAGAAAGACTGGAATTTTTAAAGAAGTCCGATGATGAAAAGAACATTAAGATTATCGTGCCTGAGATCTTGCGAGAAGACTACTAGGACTTATAAAAAAGTATTCAGTTGTTATAGTAAATAATAATATAGAACTAGTCGATAAAGTTCACCAGAAAGATGATAGAGGAAAACTTCAATTCAGAGTTAATTGAAAACACTTCAAATAATTTCAGCAATGAGGTATAAACAATTGCCCGCAACCAAATAACACTATAAAATTAAAAGCATAGAAATAGAAACATCACCAGACCTCCCTATGATATCGATGAAGAAATTGGCGAATTGGACTGCGAAGATAGTGAATGCGATTAACTCTATATTTCTTAGCAGTACTTGTAGTCTCGAAATTAATCACACCCTTCCCAATAGTTATCTATCCATATGTAAGTCCAATAATTGCCTAAACAACAAATCAAGCCCAACGAAAACCTGAAGATAAATATGTTGATAGCCCAGCTGTAGAACAGCCGTAAGAAAACAATCAGGTAATGTGCTCCCAAAGCCAACCATATCAAAATTGTTACTCCTGAAATAAGAACCGGATTGAGTTTGACAGGCCAGAATATTTTGAATAACTTCAGTATAACGAATTCGCAATACTCCTCAACTTCATCCAAAAACGCAGCAGTTAAGCCACGCAAGCACAAAGAAAATAATATATCGAGATATAACATCAGCAAAACTAACAAACCGAGGACATAGACTATCAGCCACCCTTCTAACTCCAGCTAACGTTAGTCTTCATTAGACCACAAAACTGAAAAAGATAGTCTGTCGGGTTTTTCTCATAGATAAAATAAAAAATAAAGATTTGGTCCAGACAATCTGGACTATCTTGAGAGGAAAACTCAGCAGGATTTGATGATTAACTCGCATGGTCCTGAACCCATCAAAGCCAACGATCTATCGAAGGAACTCACTTCAGAAATAGAAATATTTAATGGATAGAGTTTGTTTAAGAAGAAAAAAAGAGTGAATAATAGAAATAGTGCTAACTCTCATCTAACCTAAGAACCCAAAGGTCCACAACGCATCGAAAGCACAGCAACCCTGAATCTGAAAGCAAAGCATCACAACACATACAACGAGTAAGAGTCGATAGAGTCGATTGTGTAGATTTCAACATTCCGTAAAACGAAGAAGTGTCCGAATGCTCTCGACGATCTCCTCGTCGAGATCGAGAGTGTGAAATGAGAGAGTTGTCTTAATGTAAGATGATCTTTAATTTATTCTTCCTGTTCTACTAATTTTTATATGCTGAACTATGGGTATTAATGTTTCGAAAAAAAGAATATATTTTAGTTCGATCATTTGAATTATATAAAATAGAACACATGAACCAAATTCGCAGGAAGTTATCCTCCGATCAAAGTGATCCCAACAGCAGAGCTAATGATGATCCATCTCAAGATTGGGTCTGTCTCAAATGTAACAACCTCAACTTTTCATTTCGCACTAAATGCAATAGATGCAAGGTGCAGAGCCGCGAAGATAACGAACAGTTACTCTATGCAGATTTCTACTACTATAGCACATACATTACCTATCACCAAACCGAACCAAACAATCATTTTCGACTTTCAGATAGAGTTCTTCCTTTTATGGAAGGAATACAATCTCCATCGAAGAAAACATATCTTAGCGAAAGCTAGTTAAGTATACGCTAAGACGATCATCTGCCAAGCGTATCTCCTCTTGTTAAGAGATATAAGGCGGGCATATAAAAAATGAATCGAAAAGCGAAAAATACTGTGTTTGGATGGAAACTATACGAGACAGAAGCATGGAGTGAGTGCGAAGTCCCAGCGATAAACATAAAAAATTTATGCAAGGATCTGAGTCTGACGGATGATGAATAAGCAAGTGAGGAGTTCGCCAAAAGCGTATAAAGAATGATTATCTGATGTTTTGTTTGTTTAGCAATAGTTTATTTAGTTCAGTGAAACAAAGTAAAATGACTCGATTTAAATTCAGTATTGTGCTTTATAGATTATCATTCATTTGCTATTATGTCATTTGCTAAAACTCTGCTCATCCTTGCACTGATTGCTCTCGCCAACTCCCTCCAGTAACTCCTTCTCAACCAGACTCGTACAAAACAGTTTAGAGATAGAGTAAGTTCTGTTTGACTTAGCCAGTCATGAGGTATGGTAGGTAACAGTGATTGCAATCAGTTAAGACTCATTATTGACACAACGTACGCTATTCTTCATTCAGATGTATTGGACTGGCCAACTTAGATGTATATTGTTTGTAAAATAGTGTAACTGTTTTACGATGTAGGAGTAAATGTGAGTGAATATAGAGTAAAATTGATGTGATGAAGGCGTAGGGTATTTGTGAGATAGGGTAAGAAGATATGGATTTAGGAGTATATTTGTGAGATACAAAGAGTTAAATCTAGCTGACTCAGCAGTTATTAATGAAGTATTCAGAGTGATTCAAGCTCAATTCAGAAGTAGAATGTTAACAATAAAGAGTATTCCAATTATGAGCTAGAAGTAGCAACATTCACTATTAAGTGTGAGGTTGATAAAACTCAGGCGTAGAGCTGTCAACTATCCGTAAAACGATAAGCAGTCAGAGGTAAAATGTAAAATATGTAGAGTAAAAATGGAATTAAAAAGTTGTGAGTAGTGAATTAGTTAGAGTAAAAAGCAAAAGATGAAGAAAGGGGCGGTTGTATTTTACTGGCCAATTAGGCGTACCAACCGTACAAATATAGGATTATTGATTATCTCACAATCCTAAACACAATACAACTAATTGTTACTTGGCTTGCTTTATTGAACATGATTATCAATATCTCATCACTAAAATATTCAAATATCAATGAAATCCTTTGCTTGGATTATCATCCTGTAGAAATCTGGATCTATTTCTTCACTGAGGAAACAGTTTGATCCATCGATCTTGCCGCTATTAATCTTTTGGCAGGCTCAATCCTTTGGGCTACTTTAACGAACTGCGCTAGCAGAGATGGTTGAGTAGATAGTAAATATAGAGACAAATTGTTTTACTTTTCGTCTGGAAGAAATATTACTTCTTTTTGCCTACCTTGTACTCGTATAATTCAATCACCTCCTTCTTGTAGTCATTTTTCACCCACGACATGATGTTGTCATAAAATTAACATGTCACCACGTTCTATTCGTTTCTAGCCTACAACTTCACGTGTTTTTGGATGTTTATGGTGAGCAGTGCCTTCTTGTTGATAAAGAAGTCAGGAGAGAAACAGATTTACTTCAGTATGCGCTCAAATTCAAGGTCTATATAAAGCACACTTGTATGTTTGGTGGACGCGAATTTCTTATCGATGAACTTGAGTTAGATTGAACATCGGTAGCCTCTGTCTACCAATTTTCTTTTTATTGTCGGTAGGTCCTTCTATCTTGCTACTAACAGGCACATCTCTCTGTAGTTAATCTATTTGTAGTTGAAGAACTACTCCTATGCATGTTTTTTGAAGTGGTTGGGCAAGAATTCAAACCGTTGGCACTCATGGTCGAAGATGTTTCGAGGCAGAGATATCATTGGTTCTTATTCATTTGATTTGGCAAATGTGTTAACTTTTCTTTTAATCAATCTCACTATCTACTTGCTGGTGAGCTCCTTCATGCTTCCTGTCTTTTATGCAAAACATTTTGGGTGCTAGTGATGCTTGAGGAAGTATATTTCTGCTGAATTTGTCGGCCAAATTTTAATACAGACCAGATATAAGCTCTCTAAAAACAAATGCTTATTTTTGATAAGGCTTTATTTATTATAGATTTTAGAATGGCAGTCTTATGTGGAGATATTTTCACGAAGAGGATTAAAATCAACTTCAATGTTGGCTGGTAGTCTATTTAGTGATTGAATGTTTTTTTTGACTGAATATTGGATTGTTTCAACAATCTGTTTTTTTTAAAACTCATTCACTGAATCGCCGATTACTATTTAATTGATCAGTTTCTTCTTTACTCCAAATACCACAAATCCGCCACCATTGTTGAGAAACTGCACTGTTGTTGCCAGAAACTCCTGCTATGTTTACTTAAATTTCTCTATGCTTTAAAAGGATTTAAATGGAATACCCCAAGAATCTATATGGGTCAAATTATGGCCTTTAAAAAAGAATGGACTGCAACTGAGGCAAGAATAGTTCGGTAAGTGTTCCTCATTTTAGATCTAAGCGAAGTATGTAGCCAAGCTAGTATCATACTTCTGTTGATAATCGATCTGCCGCTGGTAGTTTTGCAATAAGTATTAAAATTAATTTACCCTCAGCTTGAACTATTTTTTGTGATGTAAGGAATACTCTATCAATTAGATTGATCTTCGATCCTGATGGTTTTTTATTGATAGCTTCCTCTCAACTTCCAGATAGTATTTCTCATTTTATTATTAAAATGGTCTTTCGAATGGAAAGAGGGAAGGAAAGCGATGGGCGATACGAAAGCACTATAGAAACTACACCTCAAGGCGCTACTTTATTTTTATTTTGCCACTTCTTATGGCTTTCTGAAATTAGTTATAGATTTGATTAATACCCTTGATGTTTAACTTTCTCCTAATTAAATTTAATGTTGTTTAAAGTTGCCCAAAAAGAATACCTCTGAAGTGCAATTTATGAAATTGCTTGTATTAATATAGTCGAACTATCCTCATCAGCATCTCCTAACATTTATCACCATAGATGTCTATCTATGCGACAACTGACAGTAGGAGCTAGCTGACTGTCGACCAGTACTACGTATTTCGGAAGGAAATTGGCTGCAAGAGCTCACCATATATTTACTTGAGTTTATAAATTATAGAGTACTCAACAAGGCTTGTTATTTATAATCTAATAAGCTATCGATAGATGGCGTATTACAGTTATTAAGTAGTAGTTGCATTTGCAAAAGGTACAAGCTTTTCTGTTTTCAACTGTTGAATTAAAAATGGATAAGAAACTGTGTGATAAAAAGTATGAATAAGCTATGATTGAACTAGCTTATTAGGTGAGACTATGATGATGGTTTATTATTTTTTTGAGAAACTGAGTTTATCTATTTCATTTAAAACGTAAAACTTTACCTCTCTGAACGATCGATCTATGATCTCGATCATTTCCAGCAATAGATGCAGTAGATGTATCTTTGATTAACTGCAGTTTTTTATATTCAAAATTATTTGTCTACTTTCTCTCGAATCTTTTATATCTTAAAGGCAAAAGGGGCTTACTATTGCTTGAGATCGAATTTGATTTAGAGGATGCAGTGAAGAGGCACGAGAAGGAGATGAAATTTTCTAGTGTCCATCTGCCACCAAGCATTATAAACTTTTTCGAAGTTTTTTGGGGGTTCGAAACGATTAGAAGTTTTGTTCTTGAACTGAAAATAATTGAGACTTCATAATATTTAAGCAATAAGCCTCAGTAAGAATCAAAGCTTATTTTCAGAAGCATAAGTATTGTTTTAGATGGATTTTTTTCATTATTCCTTTGTGGGAGAGTAGTTTTGTTTTTAAGTTTTTAAGATTTTTTAATATTTTTTTATAGAATCTAACTCTCTACTCACAATTTTGATTGCTTTGAATGCTTCATAATCATCATCTATTTTTGTAGACCAAGCTATATCAAACTATATTCAGCTTATAAACCTATATTTTTATCGTCCCACCAACATCCCTTTATTCAGGTCCCTCCTTCCTACAATTTGAGCAACTTGTTACTCCCTCTCAACATATTCGATCCATCCCATCATAGGCATGGTTGTGAGTAGCAGGAGGGGACGGTCATATGTGATTAAAATGATGGTTTTTTGGTGAATGTGTGAGATGGGGCGAGTTGCTGGCAGTGAGTAGCTGCTGTGGATTGAATGATTTTTAATCAAATAATAACTTTTTTAGATATGAAAGTACGAAGATTTGATAGATGTTTTGCAGAACAAAGTCTACTCAAAATTAAGAACACTACAAAATACTTTTTTTTGTAAGGGGTATTAACATAGGAGTGTCTTTATATTAAAACAGATTTGATGAAATAAATCAGTATAAATAGCTCACCTAACAGATAAGGTATCTATAGATTCTAATCAATCGAAGCGTACTCCTTTATATTGATTTTGGATCAACTCAAATCAAATATGATGCTTTATATTAATACCATCACTTGATATACCAAAAGTAATAATCCCAAATCAACCAAGCTCATCCTCAAACCTTCTACTAAAATATAAATTCATTTTCTTGGTGCATGTGATGGAGTAGTCAATTTTTAATATTTAATTCATAAAATATTAATATATTAATCAATGGCTCAAGGCAAAAGCAAAAAAGTATACGGCAAAAAGGGACAGAAGAAGAAAGTTGTCGATTCCCTCTCGAGAAAAGAATGGTTTGAGCTCAAAGCACCAGCACCATTCCAGTCAGAATCCTTCGGCTTCACTTGCGCCAACAGGACCCAAGGTCTCAGTATCCACTCTACTTATCATAGAAAAAGTCGAAGACAGCATCAAGGGAAGAGTTGTCTCTCAAATGCAAGCTGACCTCGCTCCAAACCAAGACGCTTTCCATTGGAGAAAAATCAAACTCATCGTTGACCAGACTGAAGGAAGACAAGCAATTACCAGTTTCTATGGTGTTGATACCACTAGAGATTAACTCTGCTCACTTATCAAAAAGAGAAAAACTCTAATTGAGGCCATTTCAGATGTTAAATCTCAAGATGGCTATGTTTTGAGAGTATTCGTTATTGCCTTCACAAGAGAATCAGCTAACCAAAAGAGCAAGACCAACTACGCTCTTAGTTCACAACAAAAAATCATCAGAAGAAAAATCAACGAGATCATTGCCAAGGAAGTTTCTAAAGCGAATGCTACTCGAATCCTCGATCTTTTCACCAGTGAAGTTGTTGAAAAGAAGATCACTAAAGAGATCAGTCCCATTTATCCCGTCAAGAACGTCAAAGTCAGAAAGATAAAAGTCATCCAAAGACCCAACCTCGATTTCAACAAACTTAACGAAATGCACGACCCTGAGAAAAGAATTCTTACCAAACCTACTGCTAAAGTACAAGGCAGAAAGGGAAAGCACGTAAGAGAGGCCAATGTTGAAGCTGAGAACTTGGTCAACAAAGAATGATGTATTGTAAACTATATCTCACAGTATATAAAATCAGTAAAAATCACTTATCCTTCTGACGTGCTTATTTTGTTGTTTAATATTAATCGGCGACAGGTCATCAAATCCAAGTTGGCATTTTTGAGCAAAAAAGTCGAACCCTACGGGTTTAGAAATTTGCAGATTGTATTGATTTTATTCTTTGGAGGCTTTTGAAGAGCTGCGGCTGTTTTTGGAGAGATTACTGTATCCATGCTGAATTCTTTGGATTCTTCTTCGTATTTTAGAATCCTTTAGTACTGAGTCATATTCTTATTTTGGCTGACTATTGTAAGAGTAAGGAATTATTCGTAGCTGTTCGATGATTTAGGGTGAAAACTGGATCTATGATAGGAAATCTGATACATTTTTTGTATTGTAGTTATACGTCCTGTAAACGTGAGTGAGAGTGTAGTTTTACTTCCTCATGAGATAAGCGAACAGAAAAACGTAGCTTAGATTGTTTTACTCTCAAAAAATGAGAACATTCTTTTTGTTCCTGTTTTTCGTAATGAAATCAAAAGACCTCTAAAACGAATGTTTCAGATCTAGAGTGTCTTTAGTGAAGATGGGTAGGCTAAGAACTTATAGTTCCTGAGAGGATTGTGATTTTATTATTGTTTTTAGGGAGATATTGATGACGGCTTGAATATTTAAATCTGAATAGTAAGAATGTTACTCTTTAACTGTTCTTCCAAACTACGAGTGGCACGGTTTGAAGTGTAGATGGAGCCGAATTGCTAAAAACTTTTATAGCTGCATTCAAAATTTTAAGTCATTATCTATTATTAATTATATTATTCTGTGCTCGCATCCACTTAAAGGAGACTATTGATGATTAAGATTTTTGTTTATAAGACATTTTCTGTGTGATGCAGTGTTTATAGAGCCAGTAGGAAGGAGCAACTGCATTTCGATTCCTTACTGGTGGAAGGTTTTCAATTATTTTGATATATTTAAATATCGTAAGGTCTCATCTTTTTATCTTTCCATGTTTTAAATGTAAATTAGCCGTCACATGAACTAAGTTATATAGATAGGGTGATAATTTTGAGTTGACTCTCGGATTGACGAACTGATCTATTTTTTCTATTTTTATCATTTATCACGCAAAACAATTAAATTCGCATACTTTTCGTTATCAAAGCAAACAAAAGATAACACAATACATGTATTTGAAGCGTATGCCTCAAGAAAAATTAAGTTTCAAAAACTATTTTCAGCTCAAATTAATTTACAGATCTTCTATGCCTCCCTACTTACGAGCTGATACCTCCACAATGTTCTACAATATAGTCGACTTGCTTTCAACTTCCTCTTCTGCTTCTGCCCTCGAAAACTTAAGCAAATCAGGTTACGTGTGGTCCATTTTTATCATTTTGAAAAATTAACATGTCTGTTTCACGCTAGTCGACCAAATTAATCGCACTCTTTCGTACTTTGTAATCAACTGCAGTAGCCTTTTGCGTAGCTCTCGGGATTAAGAGTATTCTCTGTCATTTTTGGTGAATTAAAATCCTGAAAAATTTTATTTGCGGCAATCTTTTTGTTCTTAAAACTCAATCAAAAGATAGTACTGTTTGAATTGGGAATTGAGACGCTTAATTTGTTCATCAAGGCGATTGCTTTTAAGGGAATTCTGTAGATCTCTAGTGTTAACTGATTTTTTCTAGACTGCGATCTCATCTGAAAGAATATAATCTCCATTTTTTAAGAACATAGGGATGATCTAGAAGCCATAATAGTAAAGATAAGCAGGGAGAGAAGACTTGAACTATCTTGTATCTACTATAATTTTCCTTCTGTATTGTAAAAATTCGACTGTGGCCAAATTAAATCCGTTTTACTTCTATTCATTCTAAATGAATCGAGAAGTACCCTCAATAAAGTTTTGCCATTTATGGACCTAACAGATTTGTCAACGCTGTCTCGCATGTTTAGATTTTTAACTCTGATAAAAGGAGTTTCATTGAACTAACTAAGTTAGGATCTTTTTTGTGAGATTTACCAGAAAGCTTTATCTTCTCTGATCACCTCTTGCTGGACACACTTGGTTTAGTAAGAAGCTTCATAAGAGAAGATGTGAATGCTTTACAGACTAAGTTAAGACTCTGTTACTTTTAATTCTGTGATTATATTTGATATATGTAAAGACTGCGAGTTAGATGAGTATTTGGACTATAAAAAACTACGATTTCAGAGTTAGTTCGATTCATGATGTCGTAAAAGCTTGAGATTTCACTGTTTCTATAAAACTAGGTAACTACGATCTTGGTCTTTCCCGTTTACGACTCAAAGTATACATCTTAAGGTTCATTTTAGATGAGATTGCTAACTTTAATTTTGGTAATATCGATAATATGAAAGTTACTTTTGAGTAATTTTTAGTTAAAAGTAGCAATCAAAGACGCTTCTTCTTCGTTAATCTTGAAAATAGTACCTTGTTTTTCAGCATTGGCCAGCTCATGTTGTAGGATGTTCAGCTGAAGCTGAAAATCATTTGTTAAAGATTTGAATTTTTCTATTTCAAACAGTAAAAGTTCTTCGAGCATAATTTTGGCTTAGTTTATCTTTTGTATTTCTGATATTTTGCTCTCACGAGTGGAATTTTATCCTGTTTTTATTTTTTTCCTCTCATAAATCCTCCTGAGTTTGTTGAGTCGCACTGAGCTTTAAGCAAGGAGAGAGTGTTATAGTGATAGCAGATAGTTGATGTAGAGATTATCTCTTTGGTAGGCTTGAAGGGTTCGAGTGATATATTTTTTAGCATGTTTGCCATTACATATGACTAGGATAGTTCTCAATCTTTATAATGGTTACTATCCTAGTTTTTAATGTTTTTCTATGATTTCTTGAAATTATTTTAGTTACAGATCTTGAGTAGATGATTTCTGTTATTTTTTGTTAGTTTTTTCGGTTTCAATCACTTTTATCAATTCCATTATTTTTTCATTCTCCTATAACCTAAGTGTTAATTTGATATCTAATTATACGTAGCATTCGTAGTCGCTCTGCTCCAGATTTGATATAAGGCCGGTTCGCTTTTCATTACTTACAATCAATTATTTTAGATTAACTCTCATCTTACTCTGACTTTGCTCGTACACAAATATACTTTATTTGATATTTTTTGTGAGTTCCTATATCAACTCAACGATTTGGTTGTTGTTGCTGTTCCAAAGGGCACAGTCACTTTTTTCAGTGAAGTATGCCATTCTGTTTAAAATCGATATCTTGTTGCTATTCTACAACAAACTAAGAAGTATCTTGATGCTTTCGAATTAATTGAACTATCCTCTGGTTGCTTGGAAGCTCTATTCATCAACTCTGCTATACATCATGTCATCAAGTGGCATGTTAGATTAGCCATATTTCTTGCCATATGTTTTCTTCAAAAAGTTGTAAATCTGCTTCAACAGTTCTTGTATATTTTTTTAGTTTTAACTGTGTGACAGACTGTGCTACCACTCCTTTACTTTTTTGTTTTGTCTGTATTGGCTCAATTTTTTGTGGATCTAAGCTCTTCCAAAAGGCCAGATCACAACTTTATCGCAAAATAAAATTCTATAGACTTCTCTTAAATCATCCTAGAAGGTGTAGTGTTGAGGTTGATTGCAGACAAATATCGTAGGCACTCTCCATTTGTTGTTATCGTTTTCTTACTTTATCCTTAGAAAAGTACTGAGCCAGCCGTAGTAATTGTAGTAATTCTTTACTTTTTCAGTCAGTTTTACTATAATTTTTGAAATGTGTTGAGGGTGAATGGTAGTTTAGCCGCGTAGTAAATCGGTCAGAAAAATTTGGTTGGTAACAGCATAAACACCATCACGTATGTAGCAGGCTTTCCTTTTCTCAATTGTAAGATTGACTAACCTTTGGACTTTAGTGCGATTGCGAGACTATTTATCGAAATCTTTCCTCATAGGTTTGGTCAATAGAAAGTTCTTCATGTATTAGTTAAGGTATTCTATTTCTTCATTTTAGAAATCTACCAAAAGGACTATCTCATTATCTCTAAATCTATCCTAATGCAGTGAATCCAAAATGGAGTAGGCAATTGGTTCGATGATGGGTAGTGCTTTGCTCATGAAAATGAGCCTGTTTTTTTTGGACTGTGTAGTTGTCAAAGTGCTGCCTATGGCTTTAAATAGTGTTTTGTCTTAGTTGCTGCGTGATTATTGAGATTATCTGCTGTTTTGTGAAACTCGATGATCTTAGTCTTCCTTCATAATGATTTAATAATAAAGATAACATCTGAAAAATAAATCTTTGCTTGTTTACCTCAATATTTCACTCGATACTGATATGTTTTGTTATTTTCAGCTTTACTACATCTTCAATATATTATATAAGAATTAATCAACAGACTTGATGGCCAACAATTACGATTTCATGTTCAAGTTCATCATCATTGGTGATTCCAGTTATTTGTTATCTATTTCAGGTGTCGGCAAAAGCTGTCTGCTTCTCAGGTTCACAGAAGGGAGATTCAAAACTGATCATGAACCTACACTTGGAGTAGAGTTCGGCTCCAGGAATATCAACATCGATAATCTCAGCGTCAAAATACAAATTTGGGACACAGTACTCATCTTACAATTTAGGCTGGCCAGTAATCCTTCAAGTCTATCACTCGTTCATACTACAAAAGTTCTATCGCAGCCTTCTTGGTCTTTGATCTGACCAAGCGTGATAGTTTCGAAAATCTTAACAAGTGGCTGTTTGAAGTCAAGAACAATTCACACGATAAAATTCAGACCGTAGTGATCGGTAATAAAAGCGATCTTAAAGATAAGTACTTTTATGATGAATTAGTCGGTAGGTTAGTGCTGAGTAGGCATAGAAATTCGCATCCACACATGGTTTTAGCTATTATGAAACTTCAGCCCAGAGTGGTAGTAAAGTGGAGGAAGTGTTTAAAACAGTTGCGGAAAGGATCGTCAAGATGATAGAGAGTCGATAAATTAATGCTTAGTCTGAGGCTGTAAATGTATAGTTAGTTAGTCTTACGGTATCAAGCGAGGCAAAAAGAACAAAAACACAAATCAATCGCCTAATAAGACTCATGATATGAGTGGAATAAGTTTATCATAGGGCAAAAAAAACAATAAGTAGGTAGCAGGGCAACCTAAAAAATGTTGCGGAGGATGATCATTTTGGCACTTATTCCACAGATTAACCAGTTAAGTATAATAAATCTATTAAATGAAATCAATCGGGGTTGGGGTTGGGGTTGG